>Ga0209056_10000936_pt1 | contig 32242 bp, 20 predicted proteins | sample GraSoiAngelo_114_FD_185876 | JGI IMG/M metagenome (GOLD analysis project Ga0209056, IMG submission 185876) | Grasslands soil microbial communities from the Angelo Coastal Reserve, California, USA - 14_0903_13_40cm (SPAdes) (version 2) | ecosystem: Environmental > Terrestrial > Soil > Grasslands... | reverse complement strand
GCGACGAGTTGTTTGCCGGATACCGACGCCACATCGGGTTCCTCGTCGGCGAGCACTACGCGCGCTTGCCCCGCGCGGTGCAGCGCGGCGTGAGCGCCCTCGCAAACGTGCTACGGGAGCCCCGGGGCGCCTCCCTCGCCGTCGATCGGCTCAAGCGATTCCTCCGGGCCGGCAACGGGTCCGCGCCCGAACGGTTCCTCAGCTACCTTACGCGCTTCCCCAATCCTTGCCGGCACGGGCTGTATGCACCCGCGCTGCGCCACCATGTGAGCGGCGCGGCGGCGAGCGGCTGGTTCCGCGACCTGTACCAGCGTCACGGTGCCCCCGCCGGCCTTTCGGCAGCGCTGTACCTGGATTACAAGACGTTCCTCGCTGACGACGTGCTGGCGCTGAGCGACCGCATCGCGATGGCACACTCGCTGGAAATCCGCGTCCCGCTCGTGGACCACGAGCTGGTGGAGCGGGTATTCCCGCTCCCGGATCGGGTCAAGATCGGCCTGTGGCAGAACAAGCGATTGTTGAAGCGCGCGTTGCGGCGACGCCTTCCCGACGAGCATCTGCGCGCACCGAAGCGGGGGTTCGTGGGCCCGACGGCCGCGTGGCTGCGCAACGAGCTGCGCGGCATGATCGAGGACGAGCTCGCGCCCGCACGACTGCAGCGCCTGGGGTATTTCGATCCGACCGTGGTCCGCGGTCTGCTGGACGACCACTTCTCCCGGCGTCACAACCGCGCGGGCATCCTGTGGGCATTACTGTGCTTCTCGGTTTGGCACCGTGGGTACGTCGAGGCCGCGCCCGTTGCCCCGCTCGAGGACGAAGCGAACGTCCCTAACGCTGAGGCAGCCCGGGTGACCACACGGCCTGTGACGATACCGTGAACCCGCACGTCGTCTGGTGCGTCTACGGCACGCGCCCCGAAGTCATCAAGATGGCCCCCGTGGTTTGGGCTCTCCGGGCCCGGCCCGAGGCCATCGCGGTGCGCCTGGTCTTCACGGGGCAACACCGGGAGCTCGCGAGCGACCTGTTTACGCCGCTCGCCATGGAGCCCGACCTCGCCCTGGGCGTCATGACCGAGGACCAGAGCCTGACGGCGGTCGGCGCTCGGTGCCTTCAGGCGATCGGCCACGCGCTCGAGCAGGATGCACCGGCGCTTCTCCTGGTCCAGGGAGACACGAGCACGGTGCTCTTCTCCGCGCTGGCCGCCTACTTCCAGAAGGTTGCAATCGGTCACGTCGAAGCAGGTCTCCGGAGCTTCAACAAATACGCGCCGTTCCCCGAGGAGGCGATGCGGCGCCTCACCGACGCGGTGGCCGATCTGCACTTCGCGGCTACGCCTCGAGCGGCAGCAAACCTTCGCGCCGAGGGCGTTGACCCGGCGAGGATCTTCGTCACGGGCAACACCGTCATCGATGCAGTCCAGCATGCGGCCAATCTCGGCGAGCGCGAGGCCAGTTCGCACGTGCGAGCCTGGACGCGCACCGGGGGGCCGTACGTGGTGACGACCCTGCACCGCCGGGAGAGCTTCGGGGCGGACCTGCAGCGCATCGTCTCCGGTCTGGCGGCGTTCGCGCAGGCGCATCCAGAGGTGCGGACGATCTTCCCGGTGCATCCCAACCCCAATGTCCGTGGACCGGTTACACGGCTCCTCGCTGGACTCCCCAACGTGCAGCTCGTGGATCCGCTGCCCTACTTTGACATCGTGTACCTGCTCGCGCACTGCACTACTATTCTCACGGATTCGGGCGGCATTCAGGAAGAGGCAACGGCGCTTCGGAAGCGGGTACTGGTGGCCCGCCGCGTCACAGAGCGGCCCGAGGGTGTGGATGCGGGCGTAGCGCGGCTGGTAGGAGCAGATGGGGACGAGATCGCCAAGGCCCTCCATCAGGAACTCGTCGGGGCGAATGAGTATGCGTCGGCGGAAGTCCCCTGCCCATACGGCGACGGCAAGGCCGGCGACCGCATCGCCGACATCGTGGCACACCGCATCTGCGGCAGCCCGCGGACCACCGCCGACTGGACAGGTCACCCGCTCCCGACGTGCGCGACCGCTCCGAGTTGATGCAGTGTCCATGCGCATCGCGTTCGTCTCCGCCAGTTCGCACTTCGACGTGCGCTTCACGAAGATCGCGGCAACCGTCCGTCAGGCGGGCCACGACCTGGTCCTCATCGGCCTTGACCGGGATCCGGAAGTGGACGTCCCGAGCCCGCCGGACGGCGTCGTCATTAGGCTCCTAGCGCGGCAGATTCCGACCCGGGGCGCCTTGCTCCGCGCCGTTCCGGCGTTCGCCCGGCACGTCGCCCGTCAGCTTCGACACGTCAACCCGGACGTCGTGTATTGCCGCGATGAGGAAGGGGTGATGTTCGCGCTCGCCGCTCGGCTCCTGGGATGCGGCGCACCGCCGATCATTTGCGATCTCTATGATTCTCTCCCGTTGCGCGTGTCCGGCAACCTGTCGCGCCTCCTCGCGCGCGCCGTCGCGTCTGTGGCCCTGTCTCGATCGGACCAAATCATCGTCACAGACGAGAACCGTCGCGGGCTCTTGGCATCCCGCTACCTGCCCCGAGTGACCGTGCTCCCGAACTATCCGCGCCTGTTGGACGCCGCGACCACCGGCACGTTCCCATCCGGCCCCACCCGGATACTCGTCGCCGGTCAACTGCTCCCGCAGCGCGGTCTCGGCCAACTCCTCGACGCCTGCCAGGGACTCGAGGGGATCGAACTGTGGTGTGCCGGCCAGGCAATCTCGCCGTGGGTCCGGGAGGTCTTCCTGCGATCGCCGCTCACCCGCTATTTCGGCTTGCTGCCCCAGCCGCGGGTGTTGGCGCTAACCGAGGCATGTGACGCGGTCCTCTGCTTCTATGAGCCGTTGACGCCGAACGACATCAATGCGAGCCCCAACAAGCTGTACGACGCCATGATGGTCGGCCGCCCTGTGATCATTAACGCCGAAACAGAAGTGGCGCGGTTCGTGGCGGCTCACGACCTGGGCTACGTGGTAAACTATTATGATACGGACGGTCTACGCTCAGTATTGCGATCCCTGCCCGACGCGCGACCGAAGCTTCCAGACTTCGCACGCCGAGCCGCTGCACTGAGTCAGGCCAACTATTCTTGGGAGGCGGTGGAGTCGCGCCTAATGGCGGTACTAGAAACGGTCTCGTGACGTTGAGGCGATCAGCTGGCGTGGCGTACACGCCGACGGTCGCCCCACACCATCCGATCACGCGTCGCAGCCCGCGCGGCTACCGTGATGAAGCGCTCGCGTCTACGGCGGCGCCGATCGGTCACATGCCCTTGTATGTTATAGCGTAATGCAAGTATTAATGCATAATGCTGTAGCACTGGCCATTATAAACTGGTGAATTTTCCTGATCTAGGGGTACATCAACTCCTTCACCGCCGCCTCAACTCCTCCAACATGCCGCACACACGGCACATCTGTTGCGTCACGGCCACACCAAGTACACGCTGCTCAGAGCAAAGCCGCTGAAAGGCGGTGACGCAGAGCCACGGGACTAAGGCGAGCCGCTGCTCGCGAGGTCCGCCGGGCCGCCAGCGAATCGACCGCACGTCGAAGCTGGCGGCCCTTTCGTGTCTGGAGGAGTTGGCGCTATGCCGTTCACGTTCAAGCTGTCACAGCGCCTCGCGCGCATGAAGCTGCCGCTCGCCATCGCCGCCGCGGCGTTCGCGGCGTGCGAGCTGCCTGTTCGGGTCACTGATCCCAACTCACCGAACAGCCCCGTCGTGCAGATCGTCTCATCTCCCGACACTGTCACACTCGATCCGGACCAGACGCAACAATTCGTTGCGTACGGTCGCACGCAGGCCGGCGACAGCGTCGCCGTCGCCGTGAGCTGGAGTGCATCGGGGGGAACGATTACAAGCGGCGGTCTTTACACCGCGAACAGCGTCGCTGGCAATTATCAAGTGACGGCCACGGCTCAAGTGCCGGCAAGCGCTGCACCGACGGCACCCGCTATCAGCACGACAGTCTCGGGTAGTTCGCAGGTGAAGAACAGGGGTCCGATGGCGCAGGTTATTCTGAATCCGCTGACCGCCTCCGCAGTCGGCGGGGGAAGGGTGCAGTTCGCTGTGTACGGGATCCGGAAGAACGGTGACAGCGTCGCGGTAAGCGTGGCGTATGCCGCCACGGGGGGCATTATCTCTGGGGCCGGGCTGTATACCGCCGGGCAGAGCGCGGGAACCTACCAGGTGACCGCCACCCAGAGCGGCGGGACGCTGGCCAGCACCGCGGCCGTCACGATCAGTAATGTGCCGGTGGCGTCGGTGACGGTGAGCCCGGCGGCAGCCAGCCTCACAGCGGGCGCGACGACTCAGTTGACGGCGACTCCGAAAGACGCGAACGGCACCGCCCTCAGTGGTCGGGTCGTGACTTGGGCGACGAGCAATGCGGCCGCCGCGACGGCCTCGGCGAACGGATTGGTGACGGGCGTGGCGACAGGCTCGGCCACGATCATCGCGACGAGCGAAGGGCAGAGCGGAACATCCGCCTTAACGGTGACCAACGCGCCGGTGGCCTCGGTGACGGTGAGCCCGGCGGCGGCGACGGTCACAGTAGGCACGACGACTCAGTTGACCGCTACTCCGAAAGACGCGAACGGCACCGCCCTCAGTGGTCGGGCTGTGACCTGGGCGACCAGCAACGCGGCTATCGCGACGGTCTCGGCAAGCGGATTAGTGACGGGGGTGGCGGCAGGCTCGGCGACGATCACCGCGACGAGCGAGGGACAGAGCGGGACATCCGCCATAACGGTCAGCAACGTGCCGGTGGCCTCGGTGACGGTCAGCCCGACGGCGGCAGGTGTCACGGTGGGCGCCACAACCCAGTTGACGGCGACTCCGAAAGACGCGAACGGCACCGCCCTCAGTGGTCGGGTGGTGACGTGGGGGACGAGCAACGCGGTCGTCGCGACGGTCTCGGCGAGCGGCTTGGTGACGGGTGTGGCGGCAGGCGCAGCCACGATCACCGCGACGAGCGACGGGCAGAGCGGTACGGCCGCCATGACGGTGACCAACGTCCCGGTGGCCTCAGTGACAGTGAGCCCGACGACGGCGAGCGTCACGGTGGGCGCGACCAGTCAGTTGACAGCTACGGCGAAGGACGCGAACGGCACCGCCCTCAGTGGTCGAACCGTGACCTGGGCGACGAGCAATGCAGCCGTGGCGACGGTCTCGGCGAGCGGCTTGGTGACGGGTGTGGCGGCAGGCTCGGCCACGATCACCGCGACGAGCGAGGGGCAGAGCGGGACATCCGCCATGACGGTGACGAACGTACCGGTGGCCTCAGTGACGGTGAGCCCCGCTGCCGTGAGCCTGACAGTGGGGCAGACGATGCAGCTCGCCGCCGTGACCAAGGACGCGAACGGCACCGCCCTCAGTGGTCGAACCGTGACCTGGACGACGAGCAATAGCACCGTGGCCACGGTCTCCGCAAGTGGCCTCGTGACGGGCGTGGCCGCCGGGACGGCCACGATTACCGCCACCAGTGAAGGAGTGGCCGGCACAGCGGCGAGCACCGTGACGGCGCCCGTGAGTAACCCCGGTACCGTCACGAACCTGGCGGTCGTGGGCGTGACGGACACGGGCGCGACTCTGGCGTTCACCGAGGTGAGCGACGGGACAGGACTCCCGGCGAGTTACGACGTCCGCTTTGGCGTGGCGCCGATCTCATGGGGCGGGTCGCTGCCGAGCGTCACTCGCGGGACGTGTGCCACGCCGCTCGCCGGCAGCGCGATCGGGGCGCTCCGGACATGCACCGTCTTCGGGCTCCAGCCCGGCACCACGTACGGTTTCCAGCTCGTCGCCTTCCGGGGCACGCTGAGCGTGAACGCGGTGTTCGGGGGACTCTCGAACATCGCGCAGGCGACCACAGCGCCCTCCAGCACGAGCGGCGGCTCAGCCCCGCAACCCGGGCCGACGGACACCATCATCTTTCAAGACGGCTTCGAGCGCGGCGATCTGAGCCTCTGGACTCAGAGTCCCGCTAACGGCCGCTACAGCTTATCGACGGTCCCGACCCGGGTGAGATCCGGTACGCAGTCCCTGCAAGTGCTCTTCACCCCGACGAATGCCTACGGCCTGATCACCCGATGGTTCATGCCGGGCTACGATGAAGTGTACGTCAGGTTTTCCGTGATGTTTGAGGAAAATTTTGACGAAAGCTTTGGATTGCATTTCCTCACGATGGCGGGCAATAACATCAACAACCAGGGTTCCTCCTGGGGTAAAGCTGCAACAGTTCCTAACGGCACGGATTACTTCTATGCCGGCGTTGATCCTGAATTCATTAATGGAGATGCAACCCTGAAGCCACTCCACTTTTACACATATTGGCCGGACATGACGTGTTGCTATGGGAATCGCTTCTACCAGACCTCACCCAAGATCCCGCTCGCGGGCGGGCAGTGGCAGCAGGTCGTGTTCCATATCAAGCTGAACACCCCGGGCCTATACGACGGCAGCCAGACCCTGTGGATCAACGGCGTCAAGAAGATCGATGTGCAGAACATGCGCTGGCGCACCACCACGGATTTGCGGCTCAATGAAATCCGGTTCGACGACTACATGTCCCAGGGCCCCACGACCGAGCATCTCTGGATCGATGACGTGACACTCTGGCGACCATAAGGCTGGGTCCGTACCAAACGCGGTAATTCGACGCAACGTCCTACAGGCCGCCGGCCACCGACCGAAGTGGTCGCAGGCAGCGGCGGCCTTCCCTAGTTAGCAGTCCAACTATGAGTTAGCAGTCCAACTATGCCCTTCAAGTTCAAGCTGTCCAAGCGGCTGGCCCTGATAAAAGCGTCGCTCGCCGCCGCCGGCGTCCTGACGCTGGCGTGCACGAGCGATCTCACCGATCCCCAGCCACCCCGCAACCCTCTGACACAAGTCATCACCTCTACGGATCTTACCCCGCTCCCTGTAGCCTCGGTCGTCGCAAGCGGGGACGACGGCAACATCCCGCAGAATACGCTCGACAACAACCTCGCCACCCGCTGGTCAGCGTCCGGCGACGGCCAGTGGATCCGCTACGACCTCGGCGCGGTCATGGCCGTCGGTCCCGTGACCATTGCGTGGTACCGCGGGACGGAATGGGCGTCCGCGTTCGACATCGAAGTGTCGCTCGACAGCCTCACCTGGACCCGGGCCTTCACCGGGCGGAGCAGCGGGCAGACCCTGCAGCCCGAGCGCTACGATTTCCCGGCGGTCCCGGGCCGCTACGTCCGGATCGTCGGCCACGGCCAGTGGAGCGGCACGACCCAGCTCAGCCTCTGGAACAGCATTACCGAGACCGCGATCTACGGAAGCGCCGCAGCGACGATAAAACCCGTGCCAGTGGCCTCGGTCGTCGCGAGTGGGGACGACGGCAACGTCCCGCAGAATACGCTCGACAACAATCTCGCCACCCGCTGGTCAGCGTCCGGCGACGGCCAGTGGATCCGCTACGACCTCGGCGCGGTCATGGCCGTCGGTCCCGTGAACATTGCGTGGTACCGCGGGACGGAATGGGCGTCCGCGTTCGACATCGAAGTGTCGCTCGACAGCCTCACCTGGACCCGGGCCTTCACCGGCCGGAGCAGCGGGCAGACCTTGCAGCCCGAGCGCTACGATTTCCCGGCGGTCCCGGGCCGCTACCTCCGGATCGTCGGCCACGGCCAGTGGAGCGGCACGACCCAGCTCAGCCTCTGGAACAGCATTACCGAGACCGCGATCTACGGAAGCGCCGCAGCGACGATAAAACCCGTGCCAGTGGCCTCGGTCGTCGCGAGTGGGGACGACGGCAACGTCCCACAGAACACGCTCGACAACGACCTCGCTACCCGCTGGTCGGCGTCCGGCGACGGCCAGTGGATCCGCTACGACCTCGGCGCGGTCATGGCCGTCGGTCCCGTGAACATTGCGTGGTACCGCGGGACGGAATGGGCCTCCGCGTTCGACATCGAAGTATCGCTCGACGCCGTCACCTGGACCCGGGTCTTCACCGGCCGGAGCAGCGGGCAGACGCTCCAGCCCGAGCGCTACGATTTCCCGGTGGTCCCGGGCCGCTACGTCCGGATCGTCGGCCACGGCCAGTGGAGCGGCACGACCCAGCTCAGCCTCTGGAACAGCATCACCGAAACCGCGATCTCTGGAAGTGCCACGGTGCCGCTCGATGTCGTGCCGGTGACGTCGGTCGTCGCGAGCGGGGACGACGGCAACATCCCGCAGAATACGCTCGACAACAACCTCGCCACCCGCTGGTCAGCGTCCGGCGACGGCCAGTGGATCCGCTACGACCTCGGCGCGGTCATGGCCGTCGGTCCCGTGACCATTGCGTGGTACCGCGGGACGGAATGGGCGTCCGCGTTCGACATCGAAGTGTCGCTCGACAGCCTCACCTGGACCCGGGCCTTCACCGGGCGGAGCAGCGGGCAGACCCTGCAGCCCGAGCGCTACGATTTCCCGGCGGTCCCGGGCCGCTACGTCCGGATCGTCGGCCACGGCCAGTGGAGCGGCACGACCCAGCTCGGCCTGTGGAACAGCATCACCGAAACCGCGATCTACGTAAGCGCGGCGGTGCGGATAGATTCCGTGCCGGTGGCGTCGGTGACCGTGAGCCCAAGCTCCGGGAGCGCGCGGATCGGGGCTACCGTGCGGCTCACCGGCGTGACGAAGGACTCGGCTGGGAACCTGCTCACTCGTCGGACGGTAAGCTGGATGACCAGCAACAACGCGGTCGCGACGGTCTCGGCGAGCGGCGTGGTGACGGGCGTGGCGGCAGGCTCCGCCACGATCACCGCGACGAGCGACGGGCAAAGCGGGACGGCCGCCATGACGGTGACCAACGTGCCGGTGGCCAGGGTGACGGTGACTCCATTGATTGCCAGCCTGCTCATGGGGGCGACGGTGCAACTGACGGCGACCCCGACGGACTCGCTCGGCAATCTGGTGACCGGACGAGTCATCACGTGGTCGACCAACGCTCCAGGCGTCGCCGCGGTGAGTGCCAGCGGCCTGGTAACTGGCCTCGCGGTCGGCGTGGCGACGATCACGGCGACGAGCGAGGGGCAGAGCGACACGGCGGCGCTCACCGTCGAGAGCGCCGACTCGGCTCCGCAACCCGGGCCGACGGCCACCATCATCTTTCAAGACGGCTTCGAGCGCGGCGATCTGAGCCTCTGGACTCAGAGTCCCGCTAACGGCCGCTACAGCTTATCGACGGTCCCGACCCGGGTGAGATCCGGTACGCAGTCCCTGCAAGTGCTCTTCACCCCGACGAATGCCTACGGCCTGATCACCCGATGGTTCATGCCGGGCTACGATGAAGTGTACGTCAGGTTTTCCGTGATGTTTGAGGAAAATTTTGACGAAAGCTTTGGATTGCATTTCCTCACGATGGCGGGCAATAACATCAACAACCAGGGTTCCTCCTGGGGTAAAGCTGCAACAGTTCCTAACGGCACGGATTACTTCTATGCCGGCGTTGATCCTGAATTCATTAATGGAGATGCAACCCTGAAGCCACTCCACTTTTACACATATTGGCCGGACATGACGTGTTGCTATGGGAATCGCTTCTACCAGACCTCACCCAAGATCCCGCTCGTGAGCGGGCAGTGGCAGGAGGTCGTGTTCCATATCAAGCTGAACACCCCGGGCCTATCCGACGGCAGCCAGACCCTGTGGATCAACGGCGTCAAGCAGATTGACGTGCAGAACATGCGCTGGCGCACCACCACGGACTTGCGGCTCAATGAAATCCGGTTCGACGACTACATGTCCCAGGGCCCCACGACCGAGCATCTCTGGATCGATGACGTGACACTCTGGCGACCATAAGATATCTGACGATTCCTGATTAGGGCCTGGAGCCTGCTGCCGCGCCCTGGGTGGCGTCAACCGCCACTCCGGGCGCCGCTCCGTCGGTCATCGGCAGCCAACCGGGACATTGTCCCGGAGGAGGCTTCGATAGACCTCGACATAGCGTTCGATCCATTGCTCCGTGCCAAAATGTTTCGCTAGACGTCTTCTGGCAGCCTCTACACGCTCTCGGGTGCGGAGCCGTCCCGAGTGGATATCCCGGAGGCACGCCGCCAGGGCTACCGGGTCTTCCGGAGGCACGAGACACGCCTCAGCCTCGGAGACGATGTCACTCACACCCCCCACGTCGGTCGCCACGATCGGGACGCCGGCCGCCATGGCCTCGAAGAGCACCATGGGCGTTCCCTCCGAGCGGGAGCTCAGAACCCATACGTCGAAGGCCGGAAAGAACGTGGCGGCGGCATCCCTGTATCCGTGGAAGTGCACCCGTGCACGCATGCCCGGTTCGCCGATCATACTGTTGAGCCTCTCCTGCTCGGGACCGCCTCCGATGATGGACGCATGTACCGGGAGGTCGCGGAGTTCGTTCACGGCCCGGAGGAAGACGTCGCATCCCTTGACGGGGATGAGCCGCCCTACCCAACCCACGACGAACGCATCGAGGGGAAGACCGAGGGCGTTTCGGGCCTCGACGCGGGGCTGGGGACGAAAACGCCCGTCCCAGGCGTTGGGTACCAGGCGTATCCGCTCCGGGGGAACCCGCGCCCGGCGGACGGCGGCGACTAGGGGACGCGACACGCATACAACGGCCTGAAACCTGCGAAGCAGCCGAAACTGCAGCGCTTCGTAGACCGCCGTTCGCCAGCTCATCTGGCTCGAGCCATGGACCGTCGTCACCGTGGGGATGCCTAGCCTGCGCGCGATGCCGGAATCCAACAGATCGGTTCGATACCCATGGGTGTGGACGATCTCCGGTCGGCTCATCTGCAGGAGGCGACGGACTTCCCGTCGCTCCTGCAAGTATCCGCGTCGGGGGACGAGGATGGGAGACACCGGCACCCCTTCTTCCCTCAGGGTCCGAAGGACCGAATGCTCGTCGGGGTTCGAGTTAACGACCGCCGCCACACTCACATCCGCTCCCCTCCGATGGAGCCCGAGGGCGAGCCCGAGAAGGACGCTTTCCGCCCCACCCACCCCGAACGGCCCCGGGGCGGCGATATGGACCACCTTCATGGGACGGGTGTGTGGCTCCGTGGTCCGTGCGGTCCCTGAGGCCCCGATCGATCCCGAACGCGTCACCTTAGGCTCGCTGGCGTCGTCAATCCACAGCACCGAGGGGTTCGCAAGACGCGTGCTCACCTGTGCAAGTGCTGCGCCGCCGCCACAGCGCGCTTGGGACGTCGAGACCCAACAGGTGTCTGGCACCGTTCCTGCACTGGCACGTACCCGGAAGGGATGGGACTCACCGAAGCCTGCCTGCGCGAGGCACGGATCCTCGATGTCGACCGCCCCATGCCCGGATCCGCTCCCGCCAGTTCCTGATACGGCGCCCCGCCACTCCTCCGCACGTGCCGATGGGATGTGATGGTTAGGCCGAGAGGAATCGTGCTATGACGAGCTGGAAACACGATGTGAAGAACAACTTCAGCGCGCGGGCGACGGAGTGGGCGGCGTACTACGCCGATCCGGAGCCGCCGTTGAGCAGGCAGCATCTCGTCTCGCGGCAGCGGTTTGCGCTGGACATGGTGGAGGCCGCGATCCCACCATGCTCGAAGATCCTCGACGCCGGCTGCGGCCCGGGCGTGATGGCTGGGAAACTCATGGAACGCGGGTACGCAGTCTGGGGCATCGATTTCGCTGAGCCGATGATCCGCAAAGCGCGAGAGCTCTGCGGATCGGACCAATTCGGGGTCGGGGACGTCGAACACATCCCGTTTCCGGATAACACGTTCGACGTAGTGGTGTCGCTTGGGGTCATAGAATACCTGGAGTCCGACGAGCAGGCACTGCGCGAAATACGGAGGGTACTCAAACCCGGAGGGAGAGCGGTGATTGCAATTTCCAACGGGAGGTCCCCTCTCCTGCGCCTGGATCGCGTGCTCCGGAGGGGGGGTGCTCTGTTGCGGCCCACCTACCACCTGTTGAAGTACCGGTTTCGCGGGAGACCGGCCCCGTCACCTGAGACGCCTGATGGAACTGTTCACCTTAGCCGTTACCGCAGGTTCTACCGCAGCACGTGGCTGCCGCTTCTGAGTGCCTGCAACTTCGAACCAGAGGAGTGGATCTGCCATGGCTGGGGATGGCTCAGCAGCCCGTTCGGCCTTTTTGCGCAGCTTCTGTCCATGAAACAAACCGTCTTCCGGCGCAGCATTGAGCGATTGTTGGGACGGGAGCTCCTCTCTCGAGCCGGTGACAAGTTCGTTCGAAGCCATGCACTCAATTGGCTTGCCGCGGAGCATATTTTTCGGGTGCGCGCAATTAAGTGAGGCAAACCGTGCGGCTGCTGCGGCCTAGGACGAAGCGGTGGCTGAAGCGCCTACCGTCGGAGGTTAGTGTGGGAGCGGCGCGTGCCGGCCACGGCGCCCACGGGTCACTCGTAAAGTGCCGGACGGCAGGGAACCGGGGCACGGTCAGCAAGCGCGATGGCAGGCGGTGGTGCGTCACTTGTGGCGCAGCGCCTACAGTCTACCCGACATCCCTGCCGCCGCGTCACAAGCCGCGCTGGCACCGTGCCCGCAGACCCCAGGGCTTGAGGACGCGACCCAAGGTGGGAGCCTGACGATCATCTCAGACATTCGCGCCGACGTAGCCACCTCCGGCGCAGGAGCCCGAGCCGGGACCGCCGCGGGGCCGGGGATCGTTCGCATCGGCCTCATCGGCTGCGGCGCCATTGCCCAAGTCGCCCATCTACCGGCCGTGCTGTCCTCTCCCCAGGTGGAGCTGGCCGCCATCAGTGATCTGGACGCCTCGCGCCTGCAGTACCTTCGGCGTCGCTATCGCCTCGGCCCGATCGCGTTTCGGGACTATCGCGACGTCGTGGGACGTGTCGACGCAGTGATCCTGGCCCTCCCCAATCACCTGCACGCGCCGGTCGGAGTGGAGTTGCTTTCCCGGGGCATCCACGTCCTGTGCGAGAAGCCGCTCGCCCTTACGCGGCAAGAATGCGAGCAGCTCTGCCAGGCGGCCCGTTCCACAGCCTCCGTCCTGGCCGTGGGCTTCGTCGCGCGGTTCTTTCCGAGTACCGAGCTCACGAAGCAGCTTCTCGAGTCCCGGTTTCTCGGGGAGCTACAGTCGTTTGACTATGAGTTCGGCTCACCGGGAGGATGGTCGCCCCTCTCCGGCTATAACCTGGCGCGGTCCACGTGCGGCGGCGGGGTCCTAGTCGTGAGCGGCAGCCACGTTCTCGATCAGATGATCTACCTCTTCGGGGACGTCGACGTCACGAGCCACGCCGACGACTGCCGGGGGGGCATCGAGGCGAACTGCCGGACCTGCTTCGCGGCAACCGTGGACGGTCGCCCGCTGCGAGGCCGCGTGGTGCTCTCGAAGACCCACCAGCTCCCGAATCGCGTCCGGATCGTGGGAGAGCGCGGCACGCTCGACGTGCGCGGCAGCCAAACCCGCTCGGTGACGTTCCTGCCGTCTGGCTCCCCGTTGCGGCACGAGATCACCGCAGCCGCGCTGACCCCGGCGAGCGCGGAGCCCGACTGCTTCCAGCTCCAGCTGCACGACTTCGTCAACGCCATTCGGACCGGCGCGGCTCCCCGGGTCGACGGCGAGCAGGCCACCAGATCCGTGGTGCTGACGGAGCGTTGCTACGCGATCGCCACGACCCTCGAGGAACCCTGGTGCGAGGCAACGCTCGAGCGCCTGGCGCACGCCGGGCCCTACCCACCACCCGATACGGCCGCTCCGCGGCCGCCGGCGCTCGCGAGCGCTTCGTGAGCCCCGAGCGTCCTCGTCGCGTGCTGGTGACCGGTGCGACCGGGCTCATCGGCGGGCGCCTGTGTGAGGTGATGGCACTGACGGGTGCATTCGAGCCCCGTCCGTTTGTCCATGCCACGGGGTCCGCCTGGCGAATCACACGGTTCCCGCTCGATTTCGCCAGCGGCGACCTGTGCGACCGCGCGTCCGTAGATCGCGCGATGGATGGATGCGACGCCGTGGTTCATCTGGCGCGCGGCGACCACGCGGTGATGCGGCGCGGGCTCGAGAACGTCCTACGCGCCGCCGTCATGCACCGCGTCTCCCGCTTCGTGCATATCAGCAGCGTCGCCGTCTACGGCAGTCAGCCGCCGCCCCACAGCGTGTCGGAGGCCGCGGCCACGCGACCCGACCTGCCGTACGGCCATACCAAACTGGAGCAGGAGCGCCGCGTCCTGCGGTACCGCAGGCGCCGCGGTCTCGACGTCGTGATCCTCAGACCACCCAACGTCTACGGACCGTTCGCGTCGTTCACGGTGGGGATGGTCAACACGATTCGCAGCCACGACGTCGCGCTTGTCGACGGCGGCCGGAATCCGTGCAACCTCGTCTACGTGGACAACTTGGTCGAGGCGATCTTCTTGGCACTGTGGAGGCCGGAGGCGCCAGGCCAGGTGTTCCACGTGACCGACCCGGAGCCGGTTTCGTGGGAGCGGTGCATCACCGACCATGCAGCCCTGGCGGGCGCCGATGTTCCGCGCGTCGCCGCGGCGGAGCTCGTGCCTCCAGCGCGGGAACGCTTGTGGCGCGACTCACTGCGCGCGCTCGCCGACGGCGAGGTCCAGCGGTCGCTGGCGTGCATCCCCCTGGTTAGGCGCTGGTTTCAGTGGCTTCCCGAGCCAGCCAAGCAGGCAGTCCGCGCGCGGCTGCGCCGCTCGGAGCCCGTGCGGCACAACGGATCGCTGGAGCGCCGATTCCGCGCAGATCACCCGTTCATCGCCGGGCAGAAGCGCATGGTCGCCCACTCCAGCGAGAAGGCCCGCCGGCTACTCGGCTACACGGCACCCGTGTCGTACGACGAGGGCATGAGACTCACGGAAGCCTGGCTTCGCCAGGCGCAGATCCTAGACGTGAGCTCCGCCTGACGAGGCATGGTCGGGCTGCCCGCGAAATAGCTGCCCCACTCGCGACACCCTGTTGCGGCCGGGGAACAGGCAGAAGCGGCTCTGGCGTCAATCTGCACGTCGAGGACGGTGGCAAGTCGCGGCTTAACACACGGTCGTACACGGGGATCCGAGCGTCGGGAGCGATGCACCGAACAGGTGCGGAACTTGCTTCAGGCTTCGGCGCTATGCCGTCTCTTAGAGCCTCGACGCCGCCCCGCATCGAGTCCGGCTCGGTGCGCGTCGCGTTCACCTTCTTCCTGTTGGTTGCCGCCTGCTCCCCGCGAGATGCGGTCGGGCCGGGTGCGTGCTGCGGTACGCCCGCGCTCAGCGCCGCGTTCCTCTTCGATCCGGGCCGGGAGTTCTACGCCTCCCCCACAGGGGTCAAGATCGTCGTGCGCCCAAACGACTATGAGCCAGGTCGGGCCAACATCATCGTCTACAACTGGGCGCAGCAGAGTGCTGTCAGCGTAGATGTCTCGGGGATCCTGAAGAGGGGTGACCATTACGTGGTGCAGAATGCTGAGGACTTCTGTGGCCCCCTGACCGCTAGCGGCATTTACACCGGCCGCCCGCTCGAGCTACCTATGGTCGGCGTCAGGCCGCCGAGCCCGGTCGGCATCGCCCACGGCTCAGTCAGCGCCGGTCACCGGGCCGACCTTCAACGTGTTCGTCCTCATGAAGACAAGGCCGGGCCGCTGCACACCGGATGAGGATGAAAGCAGTTGTACGAGTTGGCTTGAACGCGGCGACGTATCGTCCCGTGCTCGAGCTCACCGATAGTCTGCGTCGTCCGGCACGAAGCCGTCCCGGAGGAGCCTGTCTACGGCGGGCGCGAGTGCTTCGTACGTGATCGGCACATGGCAGGGGGATCGCCATCCTGACCCGTCCTGCCAGAGCTGCTCGAGGAGGCTGGCAATTCCCTCGACGTCGTCTGAATCGCGAACGACAGCCCCGACCCGGTTTCCCTCCAGCCCGGCGGCACTGTCTACCGGCGCCACGACCAACGTGGGGACACCCATCGCGACCGATTCATAGAGCTTGGCGGGGATCTGCAGCTCTTGCTCCTGCGCCAGAACCACCGCCAGGCGCGAACGGCACACCACATCCAGCGCCTCGGCGCGGGGTAGCGGGCCCAGCAGCTCTACGTACGGCTCCATCCCTGCTGCGGCAACTGCGTCGTTGAAAGCCCGAGCATGGCGAAGCTCGGCCAGACCGGCAACTCGTAGCTTGGAGCCGGCGCGGGCCGCTTCCGGGTGACGCTCAAGGAATGTCCGCAGCGCCCGCACCACGGGCCCGAGATCGCGGCTTCCGTACAGCGTGCCAGCGTACGCGAGGCCCAACCCCGGATAGCGCGAGCGCGCGAGTGGCGGCAGGCATTCCGGATCGACGCCATTGGGAACCCACGCGACGGGCACGGCCGGGTACCTCGGCGCGAGCGCCTGGGCGAGCTGGTGCGTGTTCACAATGACCCCGTGCGCCGTTCCGAAGCTGACGCGTTCCAACGGCCGGGAGAGCGCCCGAGAGATCTTGGACGCGACTCTCGGGTCCGCGTCCCAGGCCTTCGTATGCGGTCCCGCCCATGGATCGCGTAGGTCGATCCACCAGCGTGCCGCGCTTCCGATGGTAGCCATCCCCGCCACGAGATGGGCGGCGTGCGGCGGGCCGCTACTTACAACCACCTGAGGCTGGAACCGCCGGATCGCCGCGCGCGCGCGCAGCGCGGCCCGGAACACCCAACCGCGGCTCTCGTCGGGAAAGGCCAACAACGCCGCCATCTCCCGACGCACCTGGCGGAGCAGACCCGGGACCTCCGCCGCAGGCGCAACACGCGATCCATTCGCGAACGACCCGACCGACCGCCCAAAGGCGAACCGGCGGAGCAGCCGGCAACCGTCGAGGAACGTCCAGAGGCGCGGACACCACTCCACATGTGTGTCACTCGACGTGCTATTCCCGGCAGGTGGCGCGGCGGTGATCACGAAGACCTTCCACCCCAGCCGGGCCAGGTACTTTGTGATGCCCGCCCAGCGAAGACCTCCGACAGAACCATTGGGGCCGAAGTAGTACGTGATTACGAGCAGCCGGCGGGCGTCACCCGGCGCCTCGGTAGCGCGGGTACTCACAGGGGTCCCTCAGATCTTTGGCGGGCAGCCATGACGAGCTCGCGGAATGCTTTAAACCGCCCGCGGTGCAGTACCAGACAGGCGAGCCCATAACTGATCGCTCCCGCTCCGACTTGCGCCACCAACCGTAGGCCCGGGGACTGCTCGCTGCCGGAGAATGCCCCGACCGCGAGCACGACCGCAGCCATCAAGGCCGTCCCGCTGAGAGCGGGCCAGAGCGCCCCGAAATACGCCCTGAAGGGCAGCTCGATCTTCGAAAACACGCGCCGGTACAGAGGAAAGGCGACGACGGGATCCACCAGCACCCACGCCATCGCGAGGCCGACCGTCCCCCAGCGCTGCCCGCCGAGGTAGAAGCTGGTGGGCATGACCACGGCAGCGGCGACCGTTCTCCACATTTCGAACCTGGCGTCTCTGATGATCTGGAGCACCTGAGCCAAGAGCGGGGTGATCGAGCGAAACGCTGCAGAGGCGGCAAGGAGCTGCAGCGGGGCGATACTGGCCTGCCACTTGGAGCCGAGGACCACCAGAACGAAATCCCGGGCCACCAGGGCGAGCCCGAGGCTGATGGGAAACGTGATCAGCGCGATGCCTTCCGTAATCCCAAGGAGGTACCGCCGGATCGCTGCACGGTCCGTCTGCACGGCGGAGAAGAAGGCGGGCGTGACCTGTCCGACCAGCGTCGCGACTTTGTCCACCGGGACGCTGGCCAGGGTCCAGCCGACGTTGTAGAGGCCGAGGGCAGCCTTTCCCAAAATCCGCCCGGCCATCAGAAAGTCTGCGTTCGCCGAAGCGTACCAGCAAAGCCGGGCGATGAGGACGTTGGAACTCAGCGATATGGCGTGCGTCAGGGATTTCGGCCGCGGCCACGCGAACGATTGGTGCTTCAGGCTGAGGACCGCTCCCGTCGACACCACCGCACCCAGCACCGCGCCGCACACGAGCGTCCAGTACCGAAACCCTGCCACGGCAAGTCCGATCATGCTGGTGGCAAGTACCAGCGTCTGGCTCACGTCAATGAGCGCGAGCGCCTTGAAGCGCAGGTCCCGCTGCAGCAACGCCAGGGGTATGGTCTTGAACGAAGTGATGACAAAGGTTGCGCTCATGGCCACGACGACGAGCGGCAGGTGTGGAGCGTGAAAGAACCGTCCCAACGGAATCGCCACGACGCAGGATGCGAGCAGGCTGGCTAGCCCGAGGACCACCGCCAAGCTGTTGAGCTGGTTGATCTGCTCGACGCTGAGCTCGCGGACCGCCAGCACCGCTGTACCCAGGCCAAATTCGGAGAGCAGCGTTATCAGCCCGAGGTAGATCGCGGCCATCCCCACGAGGCCGTAGTCCTCGGGGGTGAGCAAACGGGCGACGATCAGCCAGGATACCCAGCTGAGCGCCTGACTGGCCCACTTTGCCGTCGCGGTCCAGGCGACGCCGCGCAGCAGCGAGCGGTCCAGGGCCCGACGCTCGGCGTGTGGCTGTGACCCCGCGGATTCAGAAAGCGCCGTTACGTGACGCACGGCCTACGACGCGTAGCAAGAGCGAGTCCAGTCGGAGCCGGCGCCTAGGTTGTGGCAGAACAAGCGGGTGAGCGGGCCTTGAGCGCGCCCATGCTGCGGTCGCGCAACACCACCGGCGGGGCGACCTGCCGAGGCTAAGGGACGAGCGCGTCCTCGTCCGCGTGGGGCGGCTTCCGGACGTGCTTTTCAATGCGCGGCGGAAAGATGTGTACCTCCGTCGCGTAGGTAGCCTTCATGTCGCAACCACGCAACGCTCAAGGCGATCCCGCTGGCCATTGTGAAGGTCGGCTGATACCCGAGAATCCGTTGAGCTTTCTCGGTCACGTAGAAGGCCGTACGGCGGTACAACCCGAACTCACCCATGGCCGGCATCTCCCGCATCAGGCTCTCGGCCCTGCGCAGCAGCCGCCGAACAGGCCGGTAGCGCTCGTACAACGCCATGATGCGATCTTGCTGATGTTTCAACAAGAAGTGCGCGGACGCCCGTACTGGCTGCAACAGCCACGCACTGACGCGAGCCGCAAGCACACCCTTGGGGTCCAGAATGCCGGCACCGAGGGCTTCGCCGAGCGCGCGGAAGTACTGATTCCACGTGACCCGCTCGCTCCCGTTGACGTTGAACGTCTCGGCAACGGCTTGGTCGGTGCGCAAGGCGAGAACAATGGCGGCCACGAGATCATCGACATAGAGCAAGTTGCACGTCCCGCGGCAAGACTCCTCGGGCAGTGACCATCGGCCTGACAGCAGTCGCTCGACGACTCTGACCGTGTAAGCCTCGCTGAACGGACCGTACACGATGGTCGGCCGGAGGACGACGAGCGGGAGCCCCCGAGCAATGTATTCGGCGCACACCTGCTCGGCCGCGATCTTTGATCGGGCGTAGTCGCTTTGTCCAGGGCCGACGGGATGCTCTTCATGGACGTCCCCGGCGACGGCACCGTAGACCTCGGCTGTGCTCAGGTGAACGACCCGCGTAACCCCGCGCCGGTAAGCGGCTTCGAGGAGGTTGCGCAGCTGCGCTTCACTCCCCGGGCCGGTGGCCCTCGCGCATTGCACGACCACCGTCACTCCGTTGCAGGCGGCGTCCACTTGGCGTGGATCGGCCAAATCACAACGCACGATTTCAACCGGCAGTCGCCCGATCCGCGCGGCACCGGCCCACTTTCGCACGCCGGCGCGCACTTGAGCGCACCCGGAGCCGTGCAGAACTTCCGCTACCCGCCCGCCGATGAATCCCCCGGCCCCGGTTATGAGCACCCGGTGATCAGAGGGCATAGCGGATCTGCTCCCAGGCGTCGTGCCAGGGCATGTCGAAACGACGGCGCCGGGCGTAACACTCCTCGATCATGGCGATCGACGGAGCGACATCCTGAGCCGACACCAGCGGCGGTCGGCCGCTCTGGATGACGCCGATAAAGTTCTCTACGACCAGTCGTCCGGCATCGCGGATTGTGCGGACGCGTGAATTGAGCGGGATCTGCTTGCGCTTTCCCGACCGCGACGTGAGCTCGACGGCGTGCCAGTCGTAGACGCTCCCGACGATGGATCCTGCCTCGCCTTCGATCCGGAAGCCGTTTCGCAGCTTGGCCAACCAACTGAGGTGCACCTCTCCGCGCGCCGCCCCGTCCGTGAACGAGACCTTCGCGACGGCTTCGCTACCGCCGAACGAATCGTCCATATAGGCAGTAACGTGAGGTTTGTGGCCCAACCACCAGCACACGACGTCGAGCACGTGCGCCCCCGCGTCGAGCAGGATCCCCTTCCCAGTCCCGCGGAGGCCGAATGCGAAACCGGACGCGCTGGGCCAACCGTACTTCGCGCCGTCATAGTAGCCGAGGAATCGAACGGCGCCGATCGCGCCCTCGCTCAGTAACTCCTGGACTTTTCTCGAGGGAGGAAAAAGACGCCGCGTGTTGTTGACGGCGAGCGTGACATGCGACTGCTCGGCAACCGCACCGAGCTCAGCCACCTCCGCTGCGGACTCCGCCAGTGGCTTCTCGCACAGGACGTGCACGCCGGCGCGAAGGCAATCGAGGGCAGCGCGATAGTGAAGGTGATGAGGCAGGGCGATCACCACCCCGTCAACCCCTCCGAGGACATCCCGGTAATCCGCGGCGATCGAGGCCACCCCGAACGCATACGCGAGCTCCCGCGCCCGGTCCAAGTCCTGGTCGACGAGGACGAGCCGCTCCCGCACCCCGGGGTGTTTGACGAGTGCCGGGACGTGCTGCAGTCTGGCGATGGCGCCGCACCCGATCACCGCTACTGTCGGCGGCGCGGCGCGATCCCCTCCCCCGTCCCCTGCGTTCCCGCCCGTCGTCACGAGGCCGCTGCCCCCTGCCGAGTCAACATCAATTGAAAACCGCCTTCCAAGGAGAGATTCTCTGAGGCGACCGCTCGGCGGGGCCTCAAGATTCGTGCCGCCCGCGGCCGCAGCGTTGCGGCAGACAACACCGGGGCGACGCTGATGAATCTACCTCAGGGCCCAGCGAGGGTTGAGCCCGACGGCATAGGCGCGAAAGGCCGCGTCGCTGATGTTCGCCGGGATGCTAACTCTGCGGAGCGCCCAGGGGTCGGCTCCCGCGCGGTTCAGACCGGGATCGATCGTCACGGCGGCCCGATAACCGGCGGCGCGGACGGCCGCCTTCACGCGCTCGTCCCAGATCCCGTATGGGTACGAGAAGAAGTCAGGCGTAACCCCGGTCTCGCGCTCAATGACCCGTCGGCTCATGATAACTTCCCGCTGTAGTTCGGCATCTGTGAGCCGCGGCAGCCGACGATGCGTGGTTGAATGCGCACCGATGTCCACGCCCTGGCGTGCCGCGGCAGCGATCGCCTGCCAGTCAGCTGGCTGGAAACACTGAGACAAAGGCGGGCAGCGTCGCGGCCGAGTCGCACACGGGATCGCGTGCTCATCACCCCAGCGTTCCTTCGGCATGTCGCGTAGCCCGGTCGGTGCTATCGACGGTGGCAGGTCAGGATGGTCCCACCATAGGTCAGGATGGTCCCACCAAAACGAATCCCAGCGGCCAGGCGCCTCCGCGATCACAAATACTGTCGCCGGTATACCGAGGCGGGCCAGGAGCGGCACGGCGTGTTGGAGCGTGCCGACGTACCCATCATCGAAGGTGAGGGCGGCCACGTTCAGAAGCTGGTCTCCACGCTCGACGCGTTCCACGAGCTCGCGCAGGCTCACCATTTCGCAGTGCCGCGCCAGCCAGCGCACCTGGGACTCGAAGCGCGCGAGTGGCATATGGAGATCGGGCGTGGCGCTCTCGCCGGCTGCGCCGCCCGGCACGACGTTGTGATAGCACAGAATTGTCCCAGCGCGCCGCGACAGACGCGCGGCTCGGGGGATTCCGACGGCGTCCAGGCCGAGGTAGAACAATGAGCTGAGCATCCGAAGGGCTTTCACGGGCCTAAACAGAACGCAACGTTCATACCAGCCAAGCAGCCTTCACGGTCGCAGGCGCCGCACCCACTGTTGCACCAAATTGCGGCGCGCGTGCTCCAGATGATGGGGTCGAAGCACCCGTGGACTGACTATCCCACCACCTGTATCTCGCACCTGTATCTCGATGCCGGCCCAGTTCTTGCGCAGCATTCCCACGACGATGCGATTCGACGTGCTGGTGCTGAACGCAGCCCTACGGCAGTCCTTGGTGGCGGTGCGATCCCTCGGCCGGCGCGAGCTCCAAGTCGCCGCCGCGGGGACGCACCGCGACACGCCAGCGCTTTCGTCCCGCTGGTGTCGGCAGGGTTTCGTGTTCCCACCTGAGGAAGCGCTGGGCGTCTACGTTGCGACCCTCGACGCGTGGCTGGAGCGCGCGAGTGCGCAGGTGCTCATTGCCTCAAACGACGCCACGATCGCCCTGCTGCGTCTGCATCGCGCGCGGCTCGAGCGACGCGTCTGCCTGGCGCTTGGGGACGAACGGGCGCTGGCGATCGCGGTCAATAAAGAGCGGACGCTCGCGGTGGCGCGGCGCCTCGGCCTGCATGTCCCGTGCGAGATCGTTGTTCGCGAGGTCGGGGACGTGCCAGCGGCGCTGAAAGAAATAGGGCTCCCGGCTGTGATCAAACCGTGCGAGTCCTGGCTGTGGAACGGACGGGAGGGAGCACGGCTCGGTGCCGAACTCGTTGTCACTCCCGCCGAGGCCCGTCGCGCCGTCGCGGCGGTGACGCGCTTCGGGGAGCCCGCGCTTCTCCAGCAACTGCTTACCGGAAGACGCGAAGCGGTGAGTTTCCTGTATGCCGACGGAGAAGTGTACGCGCGCTTCGCCCAATGGGCCAAGCGAACCAGTCCGCCCTTGGGCGGGAATTCGGTCCTGCGGCAGAGCATCGCCATTCCCGCGGACATCGGGGGCGACGCCGAATCGCTCGTGCGCGAAATCAATCTCGAAGGTTACTCCGAAGTGGAGTTTCGCCGTGACGCCGCCGGCGTCCCGTACCTGATGGAGATCAACCCACGGCTCTCCGCATCAGTCGAGGTCGCGGTGCGAGCCGGCGTCGACTTCCCATATCTCCTGTATCAGTGGGCGAGCGGCGCGGCCATTGAGCGGGTTTCTGGCTATCGGATCGGCAGCTGGATGCGCCATTTGGGGGGGGACATCGACACGACGATCGCCGCCCTGCGGCAGCGGGGCAGGCCCGGAGTCACTCCTCCGGTGCAGTTGCTCTTGGATTTCGCGCTCTCGTTTCTCAGGCCGATGGCCTACGACTACGTCAACTGGAAGGATCCGCTTCCTGCGGTAAAGGCCACAACGCATTTCACGCGCCACGCCGTCAGCAGACTCGTGTCCCGCGTGAGGAAAGATGCTTCATGAAGCCCGCGTATGACGTTGCGGTTGTGGGTGCCGGTCCCTACGGCTTGTCAGTTGCGGCGCATCTGCTCGGACGAGGGCTGAGGGTCGCCGTCTTCGGCAAGACGTTGGAGATGTGGCGCGAACACATGCCGAAGGGCATGCTGCTACGATCGCACTGGTGGGCCGCCAACCTCTCCGATCCGCGTAACGAACATGGGTTCGAACAGTTCTTCAAGGCGTCGAAGTACAAGAAATGCTATCCCCTGCCGATCGGGACGTTCATCGAGTACGGCCACTGGTTCCAGCAACAGGCGGTCCCTGACGTCGATGAGACGTACGTCTCATCGATCGAGCGCCAGGACGATCGGTTTCTCATTACCCTGGAGGATGGGCGCGACGTAGAAAGTCAGGCGGTCGTGATGGCAATGGGACTCCGCTACTATGCCAATCGACCCGACCAGTACACCTGCCTCCCGGCAGGACTTGTCTCCCATTCTTCCGACCACCGGGATTTCAGCCGCTTCAAGGGACGGGACGTCGTCGTGATCGGCGGTGGACAGAGCGCGATCGAGTATGCGGCGTTGCTCCACGAAGCTGGCGCCGCGGTCCAGGTCGTATCGCGACGGCCCATCAACTGGCTGGGACCCGATCGTTGGAACAGGCGGAGTGTGCTTGAACGGATCCTGGCCCCGGACGCGAGCATCGCGCCTGGCTGGGACAATTGGATATGGGACCATATGCCCTATTTCTTCTACCGTTTTCCCCAAGAACGGAAGGACTCCTATAACGCCATCTACCCCCCCGGGGCGACCGACTGGTTGAGGAGCAGAGTCATCGGCAAGGTCACATTACGTGAGAGACAGACAGTGGCGAAGCTAGCGGTGGCGGACGGGAAAATCGCAGCGACCCTCTCGGACCGCGCGCAGCTCAGCGTTGATCACGTCCTCCTGGCGACGGGATACACGGTGGACATCAACAAGTTGACGATGATTCACCCGGCGCTCCGGGCCGAAGTCAAGACAGACCGGGCGATTCCGATCCTGAGCCACTGGTTCGAAAGCAGTGTGCCGGGCCTTTACTTTGTTGGACTCACCTCGTTGCGCGCCTTCGGTCCGCTGTACCGGTTTGTCGCAGGATGTGGAGCCGCGGCACGGCGCGTGGCCGAATCTGTCGCGCGCGAACGCAGTAGACGTTCACGGGCGGTGCCAAAGCCAAAGCGCGATGGTGCTGCCACTCTTCGATCCGAGACGCCCGCAGGCCAAGTATGACTGGACGTGGCAGACGTCTGTTAGCCGTCGCTGTGCCGGTGGCGGTAGTGGGTGCGATGATGATCTCCGCACATGTCCGGTGGCGCGCCCAGGTCGTCCTGCTGTATCTCACCGGACAGATCGCGGACATCGGGTTGAAGCCGTTGCTGGTCTACATGATGCCAGGCTCCGATCAGTACCTGAGACCCCTGATCGAGAGCCACAATCCGTACGCGGTGATCCGCAACGTCAAGACCACTCCGGCCGACATTCAGGCGGGTGCTCAGCTGTTTCGCAGCCAGTGTGCGGCATGTCACGCGCCAGACGGCAGCGGCGGCGTCGGCGGTCCGGCCTTGAGAGGTCGAACCTTCAAGCATGGCGAAAGCGATTGGGCGGTATACAGGGTCGTTCGCTTCGGCGTTCCAAGCACGGCGATGAGACCGCACCCGTTGCCCGAGACAGAGTTGTGGCAAGTCGTGGCGTTCCTTCGCTCTCTCACTGCGTCCGATAGTAGCTCGGGAGCCGACGGGCGCGGTGCCGGTCGATCCCTCGGCGTGAATGTGTCATACGATGAGCTTGCGGCGACACGCGAGCCGGCCGAGGACTGGCTCACCTACTCCGGCTCGTACGGGTCTTCCCGCCACAGCGCCCTGCGTCAGATCAACCGTGAGAATGTGCACCAGCTCGCCCTCAGATGGATTCACGAGATCGACGGCCAGCCCACGACCATCGAGGTCACGCCGATTGTGCGGCGCGGGATCATGTTCGTGACGGAGCCGCCCGGCCGAGTCACGGCGTTGGACGCTACCACCGGGCGAGAGATTTGGACGTACGCGCACAATGTATCGCGCGAGAGCCTCGGGGGCGAATTCGGCGCCGCGGCGAATCGCGGTGTCGCTATCCTCAACGACAAGGTGTTCTTCGGAACGGTGGACGCACGACTCATCGCGCTCTCCGCGGCGACCGGCGCCTTGCAGTGGGAGGTGGCCGTCGCTCCGGACCCGACGCGGTACGCCATCAGCGCTGCGCCACTGGCCTATCGCGATCTCGTCGTGACTGGTGTGGCCACGCCGGACATGATTCGGGGCGGGCAGGGCTTCATCGCGGCCTACGATGCGAATAGTGGAACGGAGCGATGGCGCTTCACGACGATCCCCAAGCCGGGCGAGCCTGGCGGCGAGACGTGGGCCGGCAACTCCGGGCGCGAGGGAGGCGCGCCCACGTGGCTGACGGGGTCGTACGATCCGGACCTCGACCTGCTCATTTGGGGCGTCGGTAACCCGAAGCCCGTCTTTGACGCCGCGGCTCGAAGAGGCGACAACCTATATAGCAACTCGGCCGTGGCGCTGCGTGGATCCACCGGAGCGCTCGTCTGGCACTTTCAGTTCACGCCGGCCGACGATCACGACTGGGACGCGAACCAGATTCCGGTGCTCGCGGATCAAAAAACAGCGCAGGGTACAGAGAAACGCGTTCTCTGGGCGAATCGCAACGGCTTCTACTATGTGTTGGATCGCGTGTCCGGGAAGTATCTCACTGCCGCACCGTTTGCGCACGAGACCTGGACCGATAGCCTCGATCCGCAGGGACGTCCCAAGCCTCTATCCGACTCATCCCGACATCGCGAAGGGTTCGTCCTCTACCCGGGCAGCGTGGGCGCGACCAATTGGTGGTCGCCCAGCTTCGATCCGGCGCTGAACCTGATGTTCGTCCCGGTGCTCGAGCAGGGAATGGTGTACTTCACGTCAGGCCCGAGTCCCCCGGCGCCCGTCGGCGGCAGACCCTTCTATACGGCGGTTCGCGCGCTGGACGCGTTCAGTGGAAAGCAGATCTGGGAGTATCGCCGAGCGCCGCGACTGGCCAACAACGCCATGGGGGGGGTCCTCTCAACGAAGGGGGGGATCGTGTTCGGGGGCGACCAGGGCACCTTCTTTGCGCTCGACTCCCGCACCGGCCGGCCCCTTTGGTCTGTGGAGACCGGCGGCGTAATCCGCGCCGCTCCCGAGACTTTTCTGGCGGGCGGAGAGCAGCTCGTCGCAATTGCGGCTGGACGAAATCTGTTGGCCTTCGCCTTGCCAAAGACTCGACACCAGGCGAAGCCATGACTCCCGACGCAATCCGCGCGGCCGCCTCGGCGGTGTTGCCGTCTCGGATCAAGCGGTGGCTGAAGCGCCTCGTGAGAAGCTACCATCGCGTGTTTCGCGCCTTCACGCCGGTGGATCTAAAGAACGCGCTGCTGAAGCTGGGCATCGTCCCGGGTGATGTGGTGATGGTGCACAGCGCGTTCGACAGCTTTCTCGGATTCCAGGGAGGCCCGGTCGACGTCATCCGGGCGTTGCAAGAAGTCGTCGGGGCGGGTGGGACGCTAATGATGCCGACGATTCCGTTCCAGGGCACCGCCGTCGAGTACGCACGAGGCGACCCCGTCTTCGACGTGCGACAGACAGTATCGAGGATGGGGCTCATCACCGAGGTATTCCGGCGGGCTCCCGGAGTCGTGCGCAGCATCCATCCCACGCACTCCGTCGCTGTTTGGGGAAGCCGGACCGACGCGATCATCGCCGGCCACGAGCGGGCCGAAACCCCGTGTGGTCGCTCCACCCCCTATGAGAAGCTGCTCGAGTACGACGGGAAGATTCTGCTCGCGGGAGTGCCCGCAAACACCATGACGTTCTGCTATTTCGTAGCGGAGGAGCTCGAGCCGCGGCTCGCGGTTCCAGTGCTGACTCGGGAAACGTATCCGATGCGCTGGACGGACCGGGACGGAACGGTGCAGGTCTCCAACGTGCGGCTCTTTTCGCGGCACCTCGATCACGATCTGAGCCCACTGCTGGCCGAGCTGAAGCGACGCGAGGCTTGGCGTGAGGAGCGTGTGGGACGCTTGTCTCTCGTCCTGGTGCGCGCGCGCCACGTCTATCAGGCCGCCGTGGCCTTGGCGGACAGAGGGCAGTTCGTACGTGAGCGCGTTCGTGAACGCCAAGCCCACTAACCGGTCAAGAACGAGAACATGAGCCAGCAGCCCACGCCAACCCACCCGATCAGATTGAAGACGCGAAGGCTCCGATAATAGTCGTTGAGTCTACGTCTGATGAATGAGAAGAAAAGTTCTTGGCCGAGAAATACGACGAGGAGCAGCAGCGTCACCTTAGTGCGGCGGCCCAGAAGGTCGTCAAATCTGGGGTACTGGCTCTGGGCCTTCGCGAAAGCCGCGTCAATCTGCGCGACTAGATCGGTCACGTCTGGCGCGGGCGCGAGTTCCAATGACTCGATCACGCTGTTTCTCGCATCACGAACGGTAATCCGACGCGGCTCGTGTGTGACTTGCCGAACCTCGGATTCCCCGCCGAGCTCAACGCTCCAGTCGTCCGGATCCTTCCAGGACAATACCTGAGGGTCGGTGAGAGAATGGCTTGAGTTGATCTGCCTCCCCGCTAGCGACCAGACTACAATCGACCAGGAATCGCGCGCAGGCTGCTCGATGACGATGGCGGGGGCCGGCCTCGGGGTTCCGTTCACTACGTGCCATCCGGCGAAGGGCGAGAGACTCCCCTCTAATCCCCTGATGGTAGGAGGTGGAGATCCAAAGACGAACGTCCGAAGGCGAATCGGCGGTCGCCGAGCCGCCAGGACGTAGGAGCCTGGAATTCTGCCCTGTTCCAAACTCACATCGGGCGAGGTCGTCCACGTGGTGGTCGTCTTGAGAGTGGTATCGCCGGAGACGTGATCCACGATGAGCCACTCATCGGGCTTGATGTGCACCACCTGTCGGCGCGCAGCATAGTCCCCCGGTCCTCTTCGCTCCAAGTCGACTGCTGCGATGCGGTCGGACCACGTAAATGACAGCAGCTTGGTGCTCCTGGAACTTGTGGCGCTCTCGCCCACCAGATGGGGCGCGTTACCACCATACCAGGATTCTGTTTCCGATCGCCCAGCGGTTTCGTACGGCCAGTAACCCACGTTCGTCCACCAGGACTGTCCACTGGCCCACATCAGAACGCTCATTTCATCCGCGTGCTTGTGTGCGTGTCCGGGAAAGTACGACCACTGGATGACCGTTTGGCGCAAATTCTTCTCTTTCGGCCAGTCTGCCAGCCCCTCCCACCAGACTGCGTCACCGGCAACAGGGTATAAGTTGACAGACTGCTCTGGAACCCAGCTCGCCGGATGGCGCAAAGTCTCAGCACGGCCCTGGGCGTCAAACACGGCCACAAGTGGGCCAAGGCTATCGCTTGCGCCGTCGGTGTCGCCAAAGGTGGGCAAGGTCCCGTCGGGACGCCGCAGAGCGGCGAACACCCGCTCGGCTCGCTCAAGCTTGGTCCGCCAATCCTCGGGAATCGCCACGTCTAGTAGACTCAGATAACGGCACGCCATAGCCAACGATTGCACTCCCCACGCCTGGTATTCAGCCGAGTGCTCCAGCACCACGCCTTCCGGGTCAACATAGAAGGGCATTTGGTCGCGTAGTCTGGTGAGCCCCAGCTCCCTGTAGTGCTGGGCGTCGGGAAGCATAGGGAACGCCACGCTGACGTGCAACAAGGCCAAGTTCTGCATCACGCCGTGGCCGGTGTTGAAGGTGAACAGTGCTTCCCTGGCGAGCAACTTCGCGCTCCGGTCGACTTGTTCCAAAACAGCCTTCGCGACGGCCGGTTGATAACTGGAGTGATGCCGGTAAACGTGCCAGAATTCCGTAAGCACGCCGATGCGAACGGCAATCGCCTGGTCATTCCACAGAAAACCTGTCGGGAGTAAGGCGCGACGTTCGTGCCGTCCCCACGCCAGGATCATGTCCCGGGCTGTCACGAGGAATTCATCACGTCCTGTGGCGTCGTAGGCGTCCAGGAGAATCCGGGGGACGACAAAGAACGGCTGCCAAGCGGGCAGCGCCTTCTCGAGGTCGCGGGGATCACGAGGAATTCCTATTCTTACGGGAGGGTAGCCGAGGCTTACCGAGGGATAGCCGGCGATAGCGGCACTCTCCCTCCGCAGTTGCTGCGCGAACCACGACAGTTCCTTCCTATCTGGACCCAGCTTTAGGAGGCGATATTGGTTCAGTTCCAGCAACACCGAATCCGATGGCGACTGGCGAGCTTGTCGGACAATGTCTTCGGTGACGGTCGCGGCGCGAACGTGGTAACGGCTTACCAGGGGAGCCCAGACGAGGAGGACAACCAGTGCTGGGACCCCGAAGGGGGCGGCCTTTACGAGGAGACGGGCGGTCGCCCTGCGCCGTGGCATTGAACTCCTAGGCCACCACGGAAACCCCGGAAGCCGCCCCCAGGCCGCCCGTCTTGACGCCCTGGTGTCGCATCAGCGCGTCCGCGAAGAACTTCGTCGCCCAGCTCAGTACCTCGTAGGCACCGTACCCGCCACCCACCGGCCAGGCGCCTTTAATCCCGCCTCGGACCCCCGGATCACGGCTGCGTCGGCTCTGCGTCCGCTTGAGGAAGCGCAGCACGGCGGGCACGGGCTCGGGCCACTCGCGATCACCCGTGACCTCGGCGAGGCGGATCCAGTTGTTCGCCATTTGCGCCTGGCCCGTGAGACAGGACCAGCGCACGGCAGCCGACCAGTCTGACCGGTAGCGACCGGGCATCCAACCATCTGCCCGGACCGTTTCAGCGAGGGCTCTCGCAGCGCGCTCGGCTCTGTTGACAAGATGGGGGTCACCGAGCACCCGTCCGCCTTCCAGGAATCCCCCGATGGCGTACGCGAGCGTGTGCAGCAGCGGCCGCTCGGGATCGGTGAGGCACCAGGAAGGCAGCCAGCCGTTCTCGGCCTGCAGCTTGGCGGCCGCGCGCAAGCTATGGGCGGCCGCGTCGGTGAACGCGTCATGCTCCAGTCGCACCCCGGCTTCCGCCAGCGCCCAGGCGGTGCGCGTGTTGTACAGCGTCGCGTCCGCGCGGGCGAACTGCGAGTTCCCCCTGCGCCAATGCCCATCCGAATCGAGCGTCGTCACGAGGTAGCAAGCGGCGCGACGGGCTGCGTCCGCGAAGATCCCCTGCGCCGTCTCCTCGAACGCAGCGAGCCAGCCGAGCAGCACCTGTCCCGTGTTGAACACGGCGGGAGATTCCGGCTCCCCGATGACGCCGCCGCGGACCGCGCCCGATGGCAGCTGGATCTCGATCTCCCACCGAGCCGCGGCCTCGGCGCGGGCAGCGAGCTCGGCACGTCCCAGCCGCCGGGCGGCGGCATAGAGCGTCGGGATGATGTAGCCCGTCGTCTCCGGATACGACGGCTGCCAGCCTCCGCGCTGGAAATAGGGGTGCCATGTGAGGCTGTAGGCACGCGAGATGCCGCCGTCCGCCGTCGCGTCATGGGCGCCCACTAGCCACGCGATCGCGGCCACGAGGTGAGGCTCGTGCTCCGGGTCGGCAGGATAGCCGCCAAGCCACTCGCGCGATCTCTCCACAAGAGCTGTCGGGTTGGGGAGCGGATGGGCGCGGATCCTGCGCCGCCGACCCTCAACGGAGGCTAGGAGGCGCACAACTGGCGATGGCTGTAGCGCCGGATGTACGGACGTCATTGGAACCCGAGAGCGTTGGACGGATCGCTCAGCGAGCAAGCCTTGTACCGTGGCGTAATGCTTACCCCTCCGCGATGGGCCCGTCGAGGGTAAGCAGCAGGGGCTGTTGCGCGAGCGCAACAATCCGGGTTTCACCTTCGCGAAATACCAGGGGCCTTCCCGCGGCGTCCCGAGGCGATCCGAACGGGCTCCATGGCACCGACCATGCACCAGCGTCGGTCCGGCGAGCGGACCGAACCCTACGCAGCACGGTCATTCCGACGTCCACTGGAGCCTGTCACCTGTGGCCGTTCCCTCGGGCGCGAGATGAGCAGAGAGGAGCGTGTGAGCATGAATAATTTGGACGCTATGCCTGACGTGAGTCTCGAAGTGTTTTCGACTTGCACGCAGTCCACCGATGGAGACCGCGAGGCCTACGTCCAACGGGTGGCCGACGTGGCGCGCTGGAGTGAGCGAGCCGGATGCAAGGGGATTCTCGTCTATTCCGACAACCGGCTCGTGGATGCCTGGCTGGTGTCGCACATCATCATCCAAAACACGACCCGCCTCTGTCCCCTGGTCGCGGTCCAGCCCGCTTACATGCACCCGTACGCCGTGGCGAAGCTGGTGGCGTCCTTCGGTCATCTGTACGGGCGACGCATCTATCTGAACATGGTGGCGGGTGGGTTCAAGAACGACCTGGTGGCCCTGAATGACACGACACCGCACGACCAGCGGTACGATCGGCTGATCGAGTACACGCGCATCATCAGGGATCTCCTAGCGAGCTCCCTGCCCGTCTCTCACGAGGGTGTCTATTACACGGTCAAGAATCTGAAACTCACACCGCCATTGGCGCCGGAGCTGTTTCCGGGGATCTTCGTGTCCGGCTCGTCGGACGCGGGACTGGCGGCAGCGCAAGCGATCGGCGCGGTAGCCGTCAAGTACCCGAAAGCGCCCGAGGAGGAGGTCGCTCCGAACGAGGGCGTCGGTGCGGGCGTGCGAGTTGGGATCATCGTCCGCGAGGACGGCGATGAGGCATGGCGCATCGCGCGGGAGCGCTTTCCCGAGGACCGCCGGGGCCAGCTCACGCACCAGTTGGCGATGAAGGTCTCGGACTCCGTCTGGCATGGACAACTCT
>Ga0209056_10000932_pt1 | contig 32324 bp, 16 predicted proteins | sample GraSoiAngelo_114_FD_185876 | JGI IMG/M metagenome (GOLD analysis project Ga0209056, IMG submission 185876) | Grasslands soil microbial communities from the Angelo Coastal Reserve, California, USA - 14_0903_13_40cm (SPAdes) (version 2) | ecosystem: Environmental > Terrestrial > Soil > Grasslands... | reverse complement strand
TCTTATAAATTGTTAATTTAATTTTTAAGAATGAAGAGATAGTCCAATCATTACAGTGATGTAATGAATATAGATCAATATGATTCTTATTTTATTATTATTTTATTTTTAATTAGCTTAATTTTATATGTAGCTCGTTCTACAAAAGGTATTAAACGTTTATCCCGATCTCAAAGAGCTTTGATATTTATACCTAATGATATAAAGGAAACTTTAATAGGTATTTTATTAGGAGATGGTCATATAGTAAGAAGATCTTTAACTGGTAATTCTAGATTGGTGTATGCTCAAAGTGCTTTAATACATAAAGAGTATTTTTATTATGTATATAATATTTTTAGTTCTTTATGTGTTAATGATTATGTACCTCAATATAAAGTTACTAAAGATAACAGAACTAAAAAAACATATACAGTTTTGATTTTTACAACTATGCAACTTCCTTGCTTTAATATATTTAGAGATATCTTTTATCTTTTAAAGACTCAAAGAGTACCAGATAACATTTATGAACTGTTAACCCCTAGAGGTTTAGCTTATTGAATAATGGATGATGGGAGCTCTCAAGGTAAGGGTTTACATATAAGTGTTTATGCTTTTTCTAAGGATGATACAGATAAACTTATGTTTGTATTACGGAATAAGTTTAATTTAAAATGTTCTGTACATTATAATATAGATAAAAAACCTCGTATTTATATATTTAAAGAATCTATGGGTAGTTTAATATCCTTAGTTAGTCCTTATTTTATTAAGGAGATGTTATATAAATTGGGTTTATAAATAAAATTATTATTTGTATTTTTATTTTTATTTGATAATTAATTAGTAATATTAGTTTGTGTATTGATTTATTCTATTGATCTTTTACCCTTTTATGCTATTTTAAGATCTATACCTAATAAACTTTTAGGGGTTATTAGTATGTTTGTAGCTATTTTAATATTATTAATTTTACCTTTTGTTGATACTAGTAATATTAAAGGTAATTCATATAAGCCTTTATTTATATGGACTTTTTGACTATTTGTTTTTAATTTTTTAGTTTTAATGTGATTAGGAAGTTGTCATGTTGAACCTCCTTTCATTTATGCTGGTCAAGTAGCTACTGCTTATTATTTTGCTCATTTCTTATTAATCTTACCTGTTTTTGGTTTCATTCATAATGTTTTAAGTATTCTAGCTAATAATTGAAAGGATTCTGTTTAATTTAATTTCTTATTTATTTTTTTTCTTTTTATTTTAATTTTCAACATTTTTTTAAATGTTGATTATTTGTTATTATTTTTATGTCTAATTTATTTAATTATTCTTTGTTTTTATCTCCTTATCGGTATAGTTTAAGTGGTTAAAACGGTTGTCTCATATATAATAGCTAAAGGTTCAATTCCTTTTACCGATACTTTTTTTATGCCTATCTATATATATATATTATAATATACCTTCTATTTTTATTAAATTTTTTTGTTTTTATTTTTTGCTTTTATATCATTTTGTTATTTATTCGGCCCTATCGTCTAAAGGCCAAGACACAGCGCCTTCAATGCTGTTATACGGGTTCGAAACCCGTTAGGGCTAAATATTTATGTAATCTTTATATATTAATCTTCGATTTATTATTTTTTTCTGTTTTTTATTTAATTTGAGGTTTCGTCTTGTTAGTTTAATTGGTATAACTCCTGTTTTGTACTCAGGGTGTATAGGTTCGAGTCCTATACAAGGCTAATTTTATAAGAGTGATTTTTTTATATTTTATCTGAATATTCTTTTTTTCTTTTTTCTTTTTTCTTTTTTCTTTTTTCTTTTTTCTTTTTTCTTTTAAAAGGGCTATAGCTTAACGGTTAAAGCTTGCCACTCATAATGGCACTATATGGGTTCGATTCCTTTTAGCCTTAACGAAGTTTTAATAATATATAAAAATATAAATATAATAATATTTATATTTTAGTTATGACATTTTTTGTATAATTATTTCATAATTTTTATGTTTCTATATTATATTATCTACGTGCTGAAATTGGTAGACAGGGTACGTTTAAGTTGTACTATTAATAATGTGTAGGTTCGAATCCTATCGTGGATATTAATTATTTTTTGTTTAAAAGATTGTTCATCTTTATTTTAGAGGTCTTCTTTTATTATTTTGAATAAAGATAGAAAAGTTCATATTTAAAATTCAGAATAAGGTTAAAATGAATTAGTAGAGAAATAAATAAAGGGTTTTATCGGGCAGTAGCATAAATTGGAATTGTGTCTGTTTTGGGAACAGGAGGGTGTTGGTTCGAATCCAATCTGCCCGACGGGGGGAAGAGATAGAGCCGCCTATCGAGTGAGTATAATAATTAAAAAAAAAGGATATAGTAAAAAAGATTTTGTTTTTTTAGTAGGTAGGATATATAATTATATATTTTCAGACAGAATATCTCTAAACTCCTAAACACTAAAAAAATTTTTTTATTTATTTTAAAAATAATTATATTATATAAATTAGGGTCATTTATTAATAATATAATTATTAGTTAAAATAATTTTAGCTAATATATGTAATATAAATTGAAAATTAATGTTATAAATTATTGCATTAATTGAAAATAAATAAATATAGATAAGTTATTAGTATAATATATGTATATATTAATATTAAAAGAACAAAAAATTTTTGGGTATAAAATTTTATTTAAATATTATTATCATCAATAAAATTGATGAATAAATAATCTGACTCTTGAGGTAATAAAAGTAATAATAAGGGAGTTATTACTTTTAATTTTTTAATGTCTATGATATTAAATTTCCCTATTTATGAGATTTATAATAAAATTTCATTATGTCAATTATTATGTAAAAATATGTTTAAAACTAATTGATTATTAATCAATTACAATATGATAAACATAGGAAGTTATAGTTATAATAAAGACAATATAATAAATAATGTCAGTTTACGATTACCTAGTCATCCTTACCATGTGGTAGGACAATCACCCTGGCCTTTTTCATTATCTTGAACATTATTATCACTAGTAATTAGCGCTGTTTTATTTTTCCATGGTTATCCATTAGGAGATTACTTATTATTTTTTGCTTTTATATTATTAATATGAGGTATGTTTTTATGATTTAAAGATATAACAACAGAAGCTAGTTATCAAGGATATCACACAGATAAAGTACAAAAAGGTTTGTCATTAGGTGTAATATTATTTATAATTAGTGAAGTATTTTTCTTCTTAAGCATTTTTTGAGCTTATTTTCATTCGTCATTAGCTCCTACTATAGAAATAGGATCTGATTGACCACCTAAAGCTATTGAGACAGTGAATGTTTCAGAAGTACCTTCAGCTAATACTACTATTTTATTATCTTCTGGTTCTTCAATAACAATATGTCATCATTCTTTAGTAAATCAAATGATGAGTTGAGCAAATTATGGATCTGTATCTACTATTTTTTTGGGTGCTATTTTTACTTTGCTTCAAGTTTTAGAATATTTTGGTGTAGGCTTTTCTTTAACTGACAGTATATTTGGCTCTGTTTTTTTTATGGGAACTGGCTTAATTTTAGGCCCTATTATATTTTTTATAAATAAAAATAATTTTCTTAAAAAAATTTCTTCACAAATTATATCTGAAGACATAATAAATAATTCTCTGATTATAAATGAATCAAAAGAAAGTAAAGGTATTTCACCTTATTGAATTACTGGGTTTGCAGATGCGGAATCTCGTTTTGTAATTAGAGTAGCTAAAACTATTAGAAAACAAGGTTGGCGTATTATACCTTTATTCTCTATAGAGTTACATATTAAGGATTTATCTTTGTTAAAAGAAGTGCAATCTTATTTTGGTGTAGGAAAAATACATATTAGAATGAGGGAAGGAAGAACAACTTCTATATACTCTGTACAATCTATAAAAGATTTAAATAATATAATTATACCTCACTTTATTAAATATCCTCTTTTAACTCAAAAAAGAATAGATTTTGAATTCTTTTATTCAATTATTAATTTAATGAATAAAAAAGAACATCTTAATATAGAAGGTGTATTTAAGATAATTAGTATTAAAGCCTCTATGAATAAAGGATTATCTGAAGAATTGAAAAAAGCTTTTCCCAGCATTATTTTAACTAAAAGACCAATAAACTTTTTTCAGAATATTAAAGATCCTCAATGATTAACTGGGTTTGTTGATGGAGAGGGTTGTTTTCATATTCATATTAGAAAAAGTCAATTTATTTTAGGAAGACCCCAAGTAGCTTTAGAATTTTCAATATCACAACATGCACGTGATTTATTATTATTTAAGTTAATAAAAGATTATTTGAAGTGCGGAATAGTAGAACAAAAGTCTACAAGACCAGATTCAGTGGTTTTCGTTGTATATAAATTTAGTGATATTTTTGAGAAAATTCTTCTTTTATTGGATGAAAATCCTTTATTAGGAATTAAAGGGTTAGATTATCAAGATTTTCGTAAAGTCGCTTTTATGATGAAAGATAAAGCTCACTTAACAGAAGAAGGAATTTATGAAATTCGTCAAATAAAATCTGGTATGAATAAAGGAAGAAAATAATTTAATCTTAAGAAGTTATAAGAAATTTTATAAGTTTATAAATAAATTAATAGAAAAGAGGATAAATTGCAGGGAACTCTTTAAATTTAAAGAATATCTGCAGCGAAGCTTAATTTGGTATTTTATTGTTATTACTAATAATAAATGAATTAAGAACGTTCAACGACTAATAGGTGAGTAATACCAACAATAATCTTAACACGAACATCCTCTAATTTAATTATGTATAATTAAATTAATTATATAGTCTAAACCGTATTATGAAATATGGAAATAAGAGATAAAGAGCTCTTATGTTAATATATTTGTTCATGGTTTTCATGTTTTAGTAGGTACTCTTTTTTTGTGCGTGGGTGCTTTAAGAATTTATTCTTACCAAGTTACAAATACTCATCATGTTGGAATTGAATCTGGTATTGCTTATTGGCACTTTGTTGATATTGTTTGGCTTTTTTTGTTTATATCTATTTACTATTGGGGAAGCGAATCTTCTTTGCCATCCCCATCTCTTTTTTAATCCTTTTCCAAGTAAGAATAATAATTAAGAACTACTTAAAATACTATTCGACTTTTATTGTTGTTATTTCTTACTTAAAACCAGCTATTGAATATTTTAGGTTGAACTTTTTTTTAGTAGTTAGAAAAGTTCATTTTTATTACCGTACTAAAATTTATTATGGTAATAAATATAAATATTCTTTTAGCTTATTAACGTTATCACAAGAAGATTTTAGAGCTTACTTTTTTAAATATATTGAATTTATGAGTACACATATAGACACTATTTTAAATATATCTATACTTGTGTCTTTAATTTTTATTTATTTTCATGTCCCTAAAGCTATAAGATTGTTTATAACAGGTAACGTTAATAAAATAGAAGTTGTTGAGGATTTAGATGTTGAAGTGAAAAATAGCATTAATGACAAAGAGAAGTTTTTTGAAAAATGACTTAAAATTTTTAAAATAATTTATTATGTTTCTATTTTCTTTATTTTAATTTTTCTATTTTTGGATTCTCAATATCCTGGTTTACTTTCAATTAAAGAGGTTAGTTTATTAACTAAAAGATGTTTAAAATTACTTTTAGCCTTTTTATTAAATATAGCTCTTCTTTATATTAATTATACTCTTCATGGTTTAAAATCTTGAAGAAGCTGATTATCCATTTTTTCTTTAATTACTACTATTTTCTTAGCTTACATTATTTTTAATCCTGGTTTTATTAAATTTATTTTTGTCTTTGTTCTTGATTTATTAAATGTTGTTAGTACTTATTTTAGTTTTCATATTAATAAAGATTTATTATACTTAAGTCATGATTATCCTTTAAATTCAAATATTAAAGAGTACAAAGAGACTAAAAACGAACGTATTACTGTATATGCTGCTCGTAACAATCAAAGTCAAGGAGGAAACTCTATATCTAATAATCCTATTGGTAATAATGAAGATCAAGGGGGAAACTCTATATCTAATAATCCTATTAGTAATAATGAAGATCAAGAGGGAAACTCTATATCTAATAATCAGGAACGAGATCAAGAAAGAAACTCAGAAAGAGGTAGAGCAATAGAAAGAAATAGAGAATCAGAACAAAGAAATAGAAGAACACCTTCTCGTCCTGATGTAAAAATTCATAAGTCTCCTTTAAATCAGTTAAGTCAATTCTATACACCTCATGTACAAAAAATAACCATACCTAAGGAGAGTGGAATACCTGCAGGAGTATTTAAGACAGAAAATTTTGAATGTCTTAATACTGAAATAGGAAGACGTAATAGTACTGGGTCTTTAGTTGAAAGATTGAAAAGAATGAGAGATGAATCTTTAATTCCTAATATAAAAGAAAGAATTCAAAGTAATTCTCAGCTTTTAAATAAGGATGAGAATAAAATAAGTGCTATTCCTTCTTCGCCTAGACCTAATCATGTTTTACCTGATTTAAATATTCCTTCTTCACCTAGACCTGGTCATGTTTTACCTAATTTAAATCCAACATGAGACCGTTTACCCCGATTACCTCAATCCCATACAGAGTTACTAACTTCTGGACGAATAAGATCTAATTCAGAACCTGGTATATCTAGTGATGGATCATATAAATATGATAAAAAATGTTCTAGCCATGAAAGAAGAAAATGAGATAGACATCCTAGAGTATTTGATAGACATATTTATCCTAATGGAGATGGTAAAGTATTTTTAAGAGATTTACTTCATGGTAATGTTACTAATCCTAGACCTAAAATTCTTCGTTATAAGAATCCTGACCCTCAAAACTCAATATTATTTGATAATTCTTTTTCTCAGGAAGTGCCTATGATTATAAGTACATTCGTAGACGATTCTATTTTACCTAATCATAAAGAATTAGGGACAGATATTAATGAGATTCAAACTCAGAATAAAGATAAAGGTAAAGGAAGGGCTCTGGATAAAGGTAAAGAGAAGGCTGTAGATAAAGGTAAAGGTAAAGCTGTAGATAAAGGTAAAGGTAAAGCTGTAGATAGAAGCAAAGGTAAAGCTGTAGATAGAAGCAAAGGTAAGGGAATCTTGGATAAAGGTAAAGAGAAGTTTGTAAATAAAGGTAAGGGTAAAGAGATATATTATCCAGCTCCTAACCGACCATTACCTCCATTACCTCCATTACCTCCATTACCTTTTAATGAGCGACCATTACCTCTATTACCTATTAATGAAAGTCCCTATTTATCAAGACCTAATAATTCTCGGCCTCCTATATCTGAGGATGTGCGACCTTCAACACCTGAGGCTCCGTATCCTCCTTTTACGACTCCTTTTAGAACAATGAGAGGAGATTGAGTAATGCCTGGTGAATCTTCTACATCACCAACTGGTCTTGGTTATACAGATTATTCTGTTTATCATGATTATGCTAGAATAGCTGATATACCTGATCAATCTAATTATTATAATCGTACTAGTTCTTCTCGTAATTCAGGTATTCGTATTCAGCAAATTTCTTCTAGCCCTAGTCTTCCTGTTGTTCAAGGTTCTTATGACCCTGGGGATTTATATGGAAGTCAAGAGCAATCTAACCGCGGAGGATCTTCTAATCCTACTTCTTCTAATTCTTTTAATCGCCGTACTCCTTCTAATTCTAATTCTAGTTTTAATTTTAATTCTAATTCTAATTTGAGTTCTAATTCTAAGTCTAAAAATTTATCTAATGTATGTGATTCTTCTAATGTAGACAATTTGTCTAAACCGGATGATTCCTCTAAACCACCTGGCTCTTCTATAATAGAAACAAAAGAAGGAAGAGATTTAGAAAAAATAAATAGAATATTATATACAACGAATCCTATTAAAAATAAATTAGGTAGAGTTGGTTTTAGTAGTGGATATGAAATGTCTATAGACCAATATGCATCAACGGAAGAAGGGAGACCCCGAGTTCTTCGAAAAATGGGAGAACAAGGTACACATAGAACAGGTTTGACTCGAAGATCCCGTTTAGATTATTTAATGAGAAAAAATGTCAATTCTATTCGAAAACCTTTGTCTATTATAAAATCTACTGAAATGATTATTAATAAGGATAAATTGAATAATGAATTTATTAAATCAAATATTAATTCTTTAGAAACTCATAATATTATTAATAAGGATATTATTAATTCTTTAGAAACTCATAACAATATTAATAAGGATATTGAAAGTAGAAAAAAGCATAGAAAGATTAAAAATAAAAATAATTTGAAATGGATATCTAAAAATATACATAGAAAAATTAGATTTGGGTTATTAGAAAAAGATCGTAATGGTAAATATATGAATTTTACTAGAAATTCAAGTGATGTTAAAGAAAATTTACCTTCTAGAAATAAAAAAGATATTCTTCAAAAACATAAAGGTATAAAATCTAATTCTAAACCTAAAATAGTTAGTGTATCAACGTATTTTAATCCTGCTACTGTTACTGATTGAGATATTGCAGAATTGATGATGCAATATAATAGATCTTATAATAAGGAACTTAAACTTCTTATTGATGAAGCATTAATTATTATTAGAGAAGAACGAGAAAAAATAAGATTAGAAGAAATTAATGCTTTAAAAATAGCTTCTGAAGAAAAAAAAAATAAAAAATTTTCTATTAAAAAATCTTTTAAAAATTTGAAGGAAGTTATTATTAATCAAGGACGTTCATTAATTAAAAAAGTCAATATTAAGACACCGAAAATTATTAATAATAGTAGTACTCCTGATATTATTATCACTAATAAAGAAGTATCTGAACCAGTTGAAAGTTTAAATCAGAATATTAAGAATTCTTTACCCCGTGAGGGTATATTATCAAAAAAATTACCAGATATTATTTTTAATGAACCTAATTTAAATGATTCTGTACTTGTTATTTCAGATGATAGCCCTAATAATATCTATGTGAATGAAAATACGGATCAAATTAATAAAAAAAGAAAAAAAGAATTGGATAAAAAAAGTGATTATTTCGCAGATAAGAGTAGAAAAAAACGAGTACTTTTATCTAAAAATGATATTATAAATAACAGTAAATCTCATGATTTAATTAATACTAATCCTGCTAGAAATTCTAATCATCCTTACATTGATTTAATTATTAGTCATTTAAAAAAAAAATCTCCATTTCCTTCTATTGTTGAAGAGAATGAAGAAGATTTATATGCTATTTTGGAAGCAAAGTTTAAAAAAGTACAAGATGATTTTACTCATAATAATAAGGACAATTCTAATTTTAATGTGAAATCTAATATTCAATCGAATTCTGAAACCTCTACTAATAGTAATACTAAGATAAAGACTGACTTAAATAGTATTAGTGGTAAAAATAGTAATGGTCATAATAGTAATAATAAGAATAATAGTACTAATACTAATATTCTTACTAATATTAACACCAACAGTAATACCAATACTAATACTGTTTTTTTTAATGATGAGGAAAAGAAAGGTGAAAAAATAAGAGAAAATAAAAAGGATAAAGAAGAAATTATAAAAAATGATAAAAACAAAAATATCGAAAGAAAAAAAGAAAATTTGAATTTTAAAGGTGAAAAATTGGATCATAATGGTCGAGTTATATTTGATCCAATTTTAAGTCTAGATAATCCGTTATGTGATCCTGCACCTTTAGTAATTCATAATCCTATAACTATAAGTTATTCTGAAAGAGTGAGAATTTTCCAAGAGTATTTTGATAGAACTAGTGCCCAGTGAGATCCTAAAAATTTGGATCAATATTTAAATCCTAAATTATTAAGTGATGAAGAAATTTCATCTTTCCCTGATCCTGAAGAAGGAGAAGACCCTGATGGTAAAAATGAAAATGACGAAATCAACACTGAAAGTGATTATTCTGATAGTGAAAGTGATAGTGAATCTGATAGTCAATTAAGTGATAATAATGAAAAAAAAGATTTAAAAAATAAAGAAGAATTTACACCTATTAAACCTAGATTTACTCTATATGAAGATGTAAGATTAACATTAGGAGATAGAGTGGCTAAAGCAGGGAAAAGTTTATTGGAAGGTGGAGAAGATGGATATAGAAAATGAATGGCAGAGATGGCAGAAAGAAAAGAAGAAAGGAAACTTTATGAAGCAAAAGCAAAATCGAAAACAGTTCTATCTCCTCCTGAGTTAAATGTCAAGTGAAAAAATCAACATATTATTACTACCATCAATATTGTGCTTTTTGAAAAAATGGATGCTGCTATTGATTATAAATTACGATTACTTGAGAGAGAAAGAATTCAATGTAATCATATTAGATCTATTCAACATGAAGTTGCTTATTCTTGATTACAAGCTTTTGGTGGTGATAACTGAGAAAGTAAATTACCTTCTAGTTATTATGAATCAGGTAAAAGACTTCATGAAATTGAAGAAGAAAAATGGCAATTAACTGAAGTAAAAAGACTTATTGCTTGAGATAAATTCAAGATTGAAAAAAGACAAATGTTAGGTATATCTAAGGATTCTGAAAATTTACGTCTAAATAAAAAAGTAGTAGAAGATATTCGAGATTCTAGAATTATTTGAATTTCTGATGTTGTAAGAAAACCTAAATTACAAGCTAAAGTTTATAATGATGTAACTCAATTTTTTAATAGTATTACTCGTAAATGAGATAATACTCTTGGTTTTTCAAAAGGTATGGAATATAAAAATATACAAATAGCTGATTTTTTTTTTAAAAGGCAAAAACCAAATACTATCAATTTGAAATTATTTAATCCTAAGAAACCTGATAAATTTACTTATGATTTAATTGATTGATATATTAAAGAATTTAAATTATATTATCATTTACCTGATGTAAAATCTGAACCTGTGTCTAACCCGGTTGTTATTAGGACTCATTATCCTGTTTTAGGTCCTGGTCAAAAAGATCTTGATTTAATTGAAGTTGAGCAAATTATAGCTAAAGCTCGTAAGATTGATGATGATTTTACTATGGAAAATATGGAAAGCAATAAAAAACTTAAAGAAGAATCAAAAGAAATTTCAGAAAAATTAGAAAAATTAAGAAAAAAATTTTCAAATAAAGAGTCTGATTCTTCTGATGAGAATGATTAATTTTTTTATCTCTTTTTTTTTATTCTTTTACTTTTCTTCCTTTTCATAGGGGTTAAATTAATTATTAGTTATCTATGTATTATTTTATTTATTTTTTATTACTTATTTTTATTTGCTTTTTTTGTTACAATTAACGTTTTGTTTAATTTACATAAATTTTTAATAATATAATTTAACTCTTCGTTGAATATAGTTTAATGGAAGAATAATTGTTTGTGGCACAATAGGATCTGGTTCAAATCCAGGTATTCAACCTTTATATTTCTCTTTTTTTTTTTATTTTTTCTTTATTACTTTTTTTGGTTTAAATTTATATAAATTTAATATGTAAAAAAAAAAGAATTTTAATTTATATAAGTCCAGTTTGCTATTATTTGTTTAGTTGAGACAGTTTAAAATTATATAATTCTATTTTTATATATTATTTTTTTTTTCATATATTTATGTATTTATGTATTTAAATGTATTAATATCATTTTTCATTATGTTTTTTACCTTTAATTTTTTGTTTTCAATAGAAAATAATTGTCAAAATAACTACTGCTATAATTAAAAAAAAATAGAACATAATTTTTAGATAAGAGTTTATTTTTTATGTATTAATATTTATTATATTTCAACCATTATTTTTTATTTATTTTATTCTTGAAAATATATAAGAGTTCGTTTTTGTTATATTTATATTTATTTACATTTAAAAATTATTCGTTATTTAATATATTATTTGTACTTTTCTATTAATGGATTAAGTCAAGTTAGATTAATAAATAAAATAATTCACATTATAGGATGTTTAAAAATAAAATAATTATCCAGTTTAAACTGGATAATTATTTTATTTTTAAATTAATATTGATCCTTTATGTTAAATAAGGAGACGAAGTAAAAGAATAAAAATAAAAATTAATCAAAATATTAGTTATATATTATGATATTACAAGCTGCTAAAATTATTGGTTCTGGTTTAGCTACTATTGGTTTAGCTGGTGCTGGAGTAGGTATTGGATTAGTATTTGGAAGTTTAATCGAAGCTACTGCTCGAAATCCTTCATTACGACCTCAATTATTCGCTTATGCTATATTAGGTTTCGCCTTAGCGGAAGCAACAGGTTTATTTTGCTTGATGATGGCATTCTTATTATTATATTCAGCTTAAATATGATAATTAAAAGAGTAAAAAATTTTTTCTTCTTATTAATAGTTTTTATATTAAAATTGAATTGTTTATTATTTGAAATGAAATAAACATATTTAAGTGTTTTAAAGTACAAATATAAAGAATTTTTGGTTATATAGGGAGGTATTTTTTATCTTGAAATTATCCCTGAAATACTTTTAAATTATGCTAAAAAAATCTATTTTAATTTTGTGGAAGAAAAAATTTCTTACTCCTTGTAATTTTTTGGGACTTCCTATATTTTAAGTCTATATATAAAATAATAATTATATTTATTTTTGTCTTTTTAAATATAATTACTATTTTTGTTCTCTTTTTCATTTATAGATATGCTTTTTAAGTCCTTTTTTTAGTTATTTTATTTATTAGTATGAGTATTATTAATAATAATAATTTTAATTCTTAATAATATGTTCATACATTTTGTTTATTCCTTTTTTATACTTAATTTGTTAAATATATTGAATAAAATTATATAGATTTAATATATGATTAAAAGTAGGAGTTAAAAAAAAATAAAATAATTCTATATGGATTTAGCTTTAATATTATTTGGATTAGGTGCAATTGGTTTTATATTTAATCGAAATAATTTGATATTGATGATAATATCTATAGAAATTATTTTATTAGCTGTTTCAGTTATGACATTATTTTTTTCTTGACAATTTAATGACATTTTAGCTGAAATATTTGGTTTATATATTATTGCAGTTGCAGGTGCTGAATCAGCTATTGGTTTAGCTATAATGATAGCTTATTTTAAACTTAGAAAAATATAATTTTTTTTTCTTCTTATCCTTTTTATTATTTTTATTTTATTATAAATGGTAGAGGATTATTTTTATAATTTATATTCTTTTGATATATATATATATATATAATATGTTGTATAACATTATTTTATTATTGTACAATAATAAATATAAATATATATCTTTTTTTATTGAATATTTATTATAATTTTAATTAGAGTTATATTTATATTTATTATTTTATAACTGGGTTAGAGGTGGGATCATCTATTATATTAACTAAAAATTTTTAGTTTAAATAATAATAAGTTACTAATATAATTTGCATTAATAATAGTAAATTTATTTTAGTAAATGTGAAATAGAATAGAATTTTAATATTATTATTTCTAAATGTTTTATATATCTATTTATTATATATAAAAACAAAAAAAATTATTTTAGTTTCTTTGAAATATATTTTTTTTTGTAAAATGACAAAAATATATTAATTAGTTAATTATTATATATTAATTATTTTTTTTTAGGTTTCTATAATTATAGAACAAAAAATTAATAAAATTATAATTAATATATATATATATATATAGATTTTAGTATGGGTGGATCATGTTAGTTTATAGGTTTTATAAAAGAGTAAAAAATATGTATATAAGTATTGTTTTTTTACCTATATTAGCTGCGATATTAAGTGGATTATTTGGAAGAGGATTAGGTGTAAAGGGTGTATATGTAATTAATATTATTTGTATAGCAATAACAACTGTATTAGTATTTTTAGCTTTTTATGAAGTAGTTATATGTAATTCTCCTATAAGTATTGAATTATTTACTTGAGTTGATTCAGAACATTTAAAAATAACTTGATCTTTTTATTTTGATGAATTAACAGTAAGTATGTTAATACCAGTATTAATAGTATCATTCTTGGTTCATTTATATTCTATAGGATACATGGGAGAAGATCCTCATCAACAGCGTTTTTTTTCATATATATCTCTTTTTACAGGTTTGATGATTATATTAGTAACAGGCAACAATTTTTTAGTGATGTTTGTAGGTCTCGTATTCCTTCTTGGCCGTGTTATATTGTGAAATATAATATTATAATGTAACCATATGCTGAAATAACTTAAATAAAATTTTATTTAAGTCAATCAGCAGGAAACCAAAAAGGCTTAAGCCTTTTTGGGATCTTCAGAGACTATACGTTACATATCTTTGTATGAAGATTTAAAATTTTTATAAAGAGATAAAGATATAGTCCTTTATTCATTATTTTTATAAAGATATATTATAAGTTACATAATAGATTACGAGTAACAATTATATTACAAATTAATAATTTGATTTATTTGATTAAAAGAGGAAAATCATATTCGTATAATAATATCTGTTTTAAGAATAAAAAAGATTTATTTTATTCTTTTAATATTAATCTGGGAAAAAAACTCTATTTTCTAAGAAATATAAAATAAATTATAAATTGACAGTAGAACAAGAGGAAGCTTTGATTGGGATTATGTTAGGCGATGGATATCTTGAACGAGCAAAGCCTACTCATACTACAAGACTATGTATTGAACAAGCTTACCCTGAAAAAGAAAATTATTTACTAAGTCTTTTTGATTTATTTAAGCCCTTAGTCATAAGTAAACCTAAAGTTATAGTTAGAAAAGCAGATAAAAGAACAGGAAAAATATATAAAAGTATTGCTTTTAAAACATCAACTATGGAATGTTTAAATAAATATCATGATTTGTTTTATAAGGATAAAATCAAAATTGTTCCTCAAAACATTCATGAATTATTAACAGCCAGAGGTTTAGCTTATTGAATAATGGATGATGGTAGTAAGATATTCTATAATCAAACGATATTACATACGAGAGCTTTTACTAAAGAAGAAGTGATATTACTTCAAAAAGCTTTAAAAATTAAATTCAAACTTATAACTCGTATTGAAAAAAAAGGAAAAAATGGAAATATTCAATGAGTAATAGTAATACTTTTGAAATAAGAAATTCTTTTAAGAGAGATTGTAAAATCTTATATGTGTGATAGTATGCTTTATAAAATAAATGCATAAAGAAAGTATTTTTATTATTAAATTTTAATAATAATATAAGAATTTCTTTATGTAATATGAGTAATAATAGTGAGAAGGTGTTGGTGTTTGTTCTTATTTATTGGTCCATTTTTGATATACAAGAATAGGAGCAGTTAAAAGTGCATTAAATGCTATGTTTACTAATAGAGTTGGAGATTTCTTTTTAACTCTTGGTTTCTTTGCTATTTTTTTTACTTTTGGTACTTTAGATTATGCTACTGTTTTTTCTTTAGCTCCTTATATTAATATTAATTTAATTACTTTTATTACTATTTTATTAGTATTAGGAGCAGCAGCTAAATCTGCTCAATTAGGTCTTCATATTTGATTACCTCAGGCAATGGAGGGTGGAAGCAGATTAAATTTTATTCTTATTATTGCAATGAATTATTTTTTGTATGTTTGCATATTAAATCTTTTTTCTTTTATAATTAAAAATAAGAATTTCTCTTATAATAATTATAGTTCTATTAACAATTTGTCCGAAGGGACAAGTAAGAAAAAACCTCTTATTTGAGTTTATAATATTGATAATTTATCTTTAATTAAAGGAGCTCCTTTTAAAACTAAAACGAAATGTGCAAATGTTTTACATATTAATCGTAGTACTGTTGCAACTTATTTAGATAGCGATAAATTATTTAAGAATAAATGAATTTTTAGTTCTGTTATTATATCTAAAGAAAGACTATCTAAATGAATTATTCCATCTAAAGTTATGGAAATATTAATAGGAGAATTATTAGGAGATGGTTATATAAGATATAATCCTAAGAATACTCCACAGATTAATGGTAGATTAGAATTTACGTTTTCAGCTAAAAATTTACAATATGTTAAATACTTAAAATATGAAGCTTTAGCTTTTATATGTAATAAATCTAAATCTACACCTTGACCAAACCCTAAGTTAATAGGTAAAGAACCAACACAATACTGATTTTCTACTAAATGTTTGCCTATTATTTCTAAATTGCATTCTTTTTGATATAAAGAAATAAAGGGTAAATATATAAAAGTTTTACCATTAAATATAGAAGAAATATTAACACCTCTTGGTTTAGCACACTGAATAATGGGGGATGGATATTTTGCTGATGGTACTGTAAAAATCTGCACGGATAATTTTACTCGGCTAGAAGTATTAAAATTAATAGAAATTGTAGATAAAAAATTGGGAATTAAATCTACTATAAATAAGAGAACTAACCCTAATGGTAATATTAAATGAAGAATTAGAATAAGTAAACTAAGTATGGAAAAATTAATAAAATTAGTAATTCCGTATTTTATACCTGAAATGTTATACAAATTGGGAATAAGAAAATAGAAAATTGAATAGGGCTCTCCTTAAATTTCACTATGTGCGGGAACATCTGACTCCCTTTGATCTTTTCAACTTTTAAAGATCTTTTTTATTTGGTTAGATTTAAGACGAAAGACAATCCGCAAGAAACAAAGAGAACTTAAGTTCTCTTTGGATCTTCAACGACTAGACGTGAAAAATTTATATTAAAAAATAAAGTTATATAAATTAAGATATAGTCTAAACAGTTATGAAAATAACTGAGTATTTTTAATATATTGTATTAAAAATGAATATAATTGCCTACTCCTGTTAGTGCTTTAATACATAAAAAATAAATGTAGGTTATTTATTATTGTGTAAAAGAACCAAATTCCGGGAAAGTCCTAAAGTCCTAATAACCAAAATCATAAAGTAAATTTTATGATTGGCCTGATTAATGACTCAGGGTATGGTAATATCATTAGGAATGTAAGAAATGAAATGGATAACCGCGGATCTAAATCAGACAATGTCTGTAAAAGAGCAACGAGTAGATGGTTCTTCAGTTATATATATTAATTGTAAGGTGTACTCTAGTCACCGGGAAACCGGCTCTTGTGCGAAAATATATTAATAGATGTATTTATTAATAAAGTAACTCAAGATTAAAGATACCATATTAGCCTAACCGTATTATTATTCAGTTATAATTGAATTTTATGAATGAATAAAAGGTTTAATTTATGGACGGCTGCAACCATGGTAGAAAATAAAAATTATTTAAACATTAAAAAAGTAAATATAAAAAACAATTTACATCCTTGATTTATTACTGGTTATAGTGATGGGGAATCTTCTTTTTCAATTCGTTTAAGATCTAGCCCGCGTAGCCGGCTAGGTATTCATATTAGTATAGTTTATTCTATAGGAGCAGAAATAAATTCTGAAAATAAAAAATTATTAAAATCAGTTAAATATTATTTTGAAGAAAAGGGCTCAATAAGTAAGTGTGGTAATATGTATTCATATGAAGTATCTTCTATAAAAAAACTTAAAATTATACGTAAGCATTTTGAAAACTTTCCTCTTCAAACTACTAAAATGTTTTATTTTCAGTTATGGTGTCAAGTGATGGATATGATTGAAAATAAAGATCATTTGAAAAAAGAAGGGGTTTTAAAGATTTTATCTATTAAAAGTGTTTTTCCTAAAGGATTATCTAAAGTAGTTATAAAATCTTATCCTGATATTGTTCCTTGTAGTAAACCTACAATTGAATTTTGTAGAAAAGAAATAAATCCTTATTGAATAACTGGTTTTGTTCAAGCAGATGGTACATTTGGATTAAATTGGACTAAACAAAAAAGGATGGTTCTTGGTTATACATGTCAACCTCAATTTAGAATAACTCAACATAAACGGGATTTAATTCTATTAAAAAGAATAATTAAAACATTAGGTTGTGGAAATTTAGTAAAGCCTTCTATAAGTAGAAATGAATATAATATATCAGTGGGAAATATAAAAGATTTATCAGAAATTATAATACCTTTTTTTAAAAAGTACTCTCTTTATGGCGCAAAATTATTAGATTTTAATGATTTTTTTAAAGGAATATGTATCATAAAGAAAAAAGAACATTTAACTATAAAAGGTTTAAAGCAATTGAAAATCTTAGCGTACCATATGAACACATATAGAAAATGAAAGTAATTATCTTAACTAATTTATTTTTTGATAAATAATTAATTAATTTATTTTCTGACAAAGAATTAACTTTTTTAATAATGAAAAGATTTTATTTATTTTTTTTTTCTTTATTTTTAATTATTTGAAATCAAAGCTTAACTTAATACGATAAAATTAGAGGTTTCCTTAATTTGGGTTTAAGATCAAGACAATTAGTGTTTTATACTTTTAGTTGCCGTTATTTAATTAAAATTAAATAATTATTATATTACTATATGCTAGAAACCCTAAAGCTTTATTTACATAATTTGTTGTATTTAATAGATGAAACAATGGGTAATTAGCAGGTAATCAAAAAGGCTTGAGCCTTTTTGGAATCCTCAGAGACTAAATGTAATATAATTTATAAAGGTTTTTTATAAATTAAAGAAATAGTCCGATCCACCGTGAAAACGGTGGTGTGCTATTCATTATTAATATATTATTATTATTAATATGATAGTCAACATTTATGAACAGCAGGTGTATATTTATTAATAAGATGTTCTCCTTTAATAGAACAATCTGATCTAGCTTTGATTATTATTATGGTATTAGGAGCAATAACAGCATTTTTTGCTGCTTCTGTTGGTTTATTTCAAAATGATATTAAGAAAGTTATTGCTTATTCTACCATGAGTCAATTGGCTCGAGAGTATAGTATATTTATTATACTCAGGAATCAGACCATTTGCGTTGGCGTTATTAAAAAAATAATAATTAATTCGCAGATAACCAAAGCTCATAATTATAGTAAACATAATTATATTAGTAATAATTTTTTTAATTCATCTTCCGCTATGCGGCAGTACTGGTTTATATTAAGTTATAAGTTTATGTCAGAAAGGTGAAAAATTATTATTATAAGCAAGTTAGTAGGAATCTCAGAGGCCATACGTCTGATATTAGTCATTTATTTATTAAAATTTAAAACTACCTGTTTATATTATTTTTTTTTTTACATATACTGTAATATTAAATTTTCTACTTTTAATATTTATATAAACGTAAATTCTATAGTAAAATATAAATATATTATTAATAACGATCTTATTTTTAATGATAATGTACTTTTTGAAAACAATATTCTTATTTTTTCAGATAAGAATATTACAAATTCTTTTTCTTATCATGATAATAAGAATAAGCCTGATAATATCACAGATTCTTTTTTTGAGTGATTAGCAGGAGTTATTGATGGAGATGGATATTTTAATTTGTCTAAAGGAGGCACTGCTCGTTTAATTATAACTATGGATATAAGAGACAAAAGTGCATTATATGAAATTAAACAAAAATTAGGTGGTTCTATTTATACTATTGCAAATGCTAATGCTTTAAAATATCAATTAAGCCATAAAAAGGGTTTAATTGTTTTAATAAATGGTGTGAATGGTATGATTAGAAATCCAATTAGAATGTTACAAATGAATAAATTGTGTTTAAAATATGGAATAAATCTTTTATTTCCTAAACCTTTAACTTTCAATAATGGATGATTAAGTGGTTTTATTGATAGTGACGGTTCAATTTATATGAATGAACAAAGTGGACAAGTATTTTTAAGTGCATCTCAAAAAAATAAATATTTGTTGGAACCACTTATTCATTTATATGGGGGAAGAGTTGATATTCTACGTAAAGTAGAAGCATTTAAATATATAGTATATAGAAAGAATGAATTATTTAATTTAATAGATAATTATTTTAATAAATATCCTTTAAAAACTAAAAAATCTAGTAGACTTAAATTAATAAAACAATTTTATTTAGTACGTGTTAGTAAAAATAATAAAGACATAGAAAAATTAAATGAATGAGTTATATTTAAAGATAAATGAGAAAAATATATTGATTAATAAAGAAATGGTCCTTTATCCCCGGCCGCCTCCGCGGCCGGGAATATGCAATTAGGTATGATGGTAATAGCTGTAGGTCTTAGTCAATATAATGTAGCATTAATGCATTTAGTTTTACATGCTACTTATAAAGCTGGTCTATTTTTAGCTGCCGGTTCTGTTTTACATTCTATGGGGGATCAACAAGATTTTAGACGATTTGGTGGTTTAGTTAAATTACTTCCTTTGACTTATACTGTTATTTTAATTGCTTCTTTAAGTTTGGCTGCTTTTCCTTGATTAAGTGGTTATTACTCAAAAGATTTAATTATTGAATTAGCTTTTGGTTCTTATTCTTCTTTGGGTTTTTTAGTTTATTTATTAGCTGTTATTGCTGCTTGTTTTACTATGTTATATTCTGTTAAATTAATTTATTTAACTTTTTTAACTTATGCTAATGCTCCTAAAGGAAATTATGAAAAAGCACATGAATCTCCTTGAACTATGAGTATTCCTTTAGTTATTTTAGGTATTTTAAGTGTTTATCTAGGTAGTATATCTAAAGATTTTTTTGTTGGTTTAGGGAGTCCCGGTTTTGGTAATAGTATTTTTATTCATCCTAATCATGTTATTCTTACTGATACTGAATTTGGTGTTCCTTCTTTTATTAAATTATTGCCCTTTATTCTTAATATTATTTTAGGTATTATTGGCATTTATTTTTTAGAAAGAAAATCTTTGTTTTTATTTTTTTTTATTAATTCTAGATTAGGTCAAAATATTTATAGATTTTTTAATCAGAGATATTGATTTGAGCTATTATATAATAGATGTATTGTCAAATTCACTCTTTATTTAGGTTATGTGACTAATACTATTTTAGATAGAGGAGCTTTAGAATTAATAGGGCCTAGAGGAACTGTCGCTAGTATTTATAAAATTAGTAATTTTTTTGCTTCTTTTGATTCTGGTTCTATAGCTCGTTATGCTTTTGTTATGTTTTCTGGTTTAATTTTTTTTTTACTAATTTGAATTCTCTTTTCTCCTTTTTTTTAGTTCTTATTATAGCTATATTTAATTATTATTTATATTACGTTTATATTTAATAATATGTTATATAATAAGTTCTATAATATTATTATATTGCTTATTATACAGGAGTGTATTTTATTGTGCCTCTCTATATTTAAACTTATTTTAATTATTTATTGTTTTTTATAATTATAAATTCAATTAATATAATGAGCATAAATATTAATTAAAAGACAATAATATAAATAATAATTTAAGTAAAATAAAAAAGATTTTTTTTTGTTTTATTTAATAAATGGATAGACCCAGTAAGCTAGCTGGAATAATATAATGAATGAATATATAAAGTATTATTTTATTTAAATATAATCTATCTAACTGTATACGTAAAACATATTATACGTACACAAGAAATATATAACTGTATTTATACAGAGTTACAGAAGCGTTGCGGTTCCGAATGGGAATGACAGAAACACATGTTAAATTTAATATTTTTAATAAATATAGTAATAATATTTATTATTTTTATATTAATAATTAATAACATTAAATGTAAAATTAATAAAGTTGAAACTAATATGATTAAACAAGTAATAAGTTTAGAAGAAAATAAACATTTTATTCCTTTTGTTTTAATGAAATATTATTCGCATATTATTAATATAAAATCTGAATTAACACCTTATTTAATAACAACATCTTATTGATATGATACTATGGAATATATTAAAGAAAAAGTGTTAAAAGTAAATAATGTGTTAATTATTCAAATTTTAAAAAAATTAGGTTTATTATTATCTATTGTTTTATATGGATCTATTCTTCTTTTTTGATTTAAATATAAAAGAAATGTATTAGGATATCAAGAATTAGTGAATATTGGTTCAGACAATTCTATTTGAAATTTAAATATTTCTTTAGGTTTGGATGGTTTATCATTACCTTTTATTGCATTAATAGGTTTCATATTTCCAATAGTCTATATAAGTAATTGATCAACTATTGATAAATTTAATATTTATTACATAATATTAATAATATCAATAGAATTATTTTTAATTATAGTATTTTTAGTAATAGATTTTATTATGTTCTATGTTTTTTTTGAAAGTATATTGCCTCCTTTATTTGTATTAATAGGTTTATATGGTGCAGCTCAAAAATTTAGAGCTGGTTATTATTTTTTTTTATATACATTAATTGGTTCATTATTTATGTTATTAACTTTTGTAAAAATGGGAGGAGATTTGGCTTCTAGTTTTTTTGAAAGCTATGGTAATCATAATGTATTTACTACTTTACAAATTATTATTTGAATTATTTTATTTTTTTCTTTGTCTGTTAAAACACCTTTAGTCCCTGTTCATATTTGATTACCTTTAGCTCATTCTGATGCTAATGTATCTGGAAGTATTATTTTAGCTAGTGTTGTTTTAAAATTAGCTCTTTATGGTTTTATTAGAATTCTTATTGGTATCTTTTTCTTAGGGACTATTAAATTAACTCCTTTTTTTCTTGGATTTTGTTCTATGAGTGTTCTATATTCTAGTTTTACTACTACAAGACAATTTGATTTAAAAGTTTTAGTTGCTTATTCTAGTATTGCTCATATGGCTTCTTCTTTATTAGGTACTTTTTCTGATACTTTATATGGTTTAATTGGAAGTATTATATTTGGTTTAGCTCATGGTTTTGTAAGTCCTGGTTTATTCATTGTTGTTGGTGCTATTCTTTATGATAGATGTGGTTCTAGAATTATTAATTATTATAGAGGATTAAATGCTTTATTACCGGTTTTAGCTCTGTTATTCTTATTTTTAACTTTTGCTAATATGAGTGTACCTTTGACTGGTAATTTTATAGGAGAATTTTTATCTTTATTAGGAACTTATCAACAAAATATTTTTATTGCCTCTATTAGTGCTCTTTCTATTATTATTAGTGCTGTTTATAGTATATTTATGTTTAATAGAGTTATGAGTGGTTCTTTATCTCCTTATATACATAATATACCTGATATTTTTAGAAAAGAATATTTTGCCTTATTTCCTTTAATAGTATTAACTTTGTTGTTAGGTATTTATCCTTATTTTATAAGTAGTGATATAGAATTTGCTTTATCTAATTTTTTATTTGGAGGTAGTGATAAATTTATTGGTATATTAGGAGCAGTTTCTATGGAAAGAAAAAAGGATTCTGAAGAAGAAGAATCTAATTCTTTAGTTGAATCTAGTACGCAAATTGGATCTAGTTCTCAATCTCAATCTCCATCTCAATCTCCATCTCCATCTCAATCTCAATCTCAATCTCAATCTAATACACAAGCTGAATCTAGTGCAGAACATCATAATAATACAACTTTAGATTTAGAAGATTCAATGACTATTTGTTCAGACATTAGTAATTCCTCTACTCAAGTAGCCCCTTCTCATATATCTTCGCCTGCTACTGTTGATAGTGGTCCTACTGTTGTAGGGATTGGTACTAATTTTCATGAATCGTTACTTGATGAAAATGGAAATCCTTTAGATACTGCTTATGATGAGGGACATAGTATATTGAATAATCCACATAACACACCTGTTGTAAATACTGTCTTACCTTCTTCTTTAAATAATAATAATAATAATAGTAATAATAGTAATAATAGTGAAAATGAAAGTGATTTTAATCCTTCTATTTCTAATAATAATAGGGATGTTGGTTTACCTAGTAGTCCAGAAGGTAATAGTAGATTTGTTAGTCTTACGGATCCTGAAAATCAACCTGTGGATGGAGAAGATTTAAATTTTAGAATTCAAGTTTGAGCACCTCATCATCCTAATGCTGATATAAGTAGAACGCCTGCCTTATGAAGGGATGAGGATAGTTATTCAAATAATAATACTGAAGATAATAATAATAATAATCAAAATGAGAATAAGAGTTCTAATAGTAATGATACTGGAGATTTGGAAATTCAAAGTAATAATATTAGTCAAAATGAAAATATAAATCAAACTGATGTTAATAGTATTAGTGAAAATAACAATCCAAATCCTAATATTCATAACAATAATAATAATAGTGATAATAGTTTAAATCAAGAGCAGATAGAAAATGATGTAAATAATATTAGTGATACAAATGATTCAAATAATAATGATAATAATAATGATAATAATAGTAATAATGAGAATAATAGTTCTAGTAATAATGGTAATCAAAATGATGAGGATAATGAAATTAATCTTTCGTCAAATAATATTGATTCTAATTTATCAAATAATAATAATATATCTCGTAATGTTATTATTGATAATAGTAACATGAGTAATGAGATACATTATTCTCTAGATAATATTGATATTGATAAACAATCGGGTTGTTTAGTTGGATTTAAAAACTTAGAAGAAGAAATAGCTTCTTCTTATTATGTTGATTTTTTTAATGAAAACAATAAGGTTATTCTTATTAAATATGAGGATATATATAATAATATAACAGTGAGATCCAATGCTGAAAAAAAGGAGAATTCTAATATTGAATATAAAGATAAAGATATTTTATCTTCTGAAATAAAAACTCATGGAGAAGAATCTACATTAAATAAAGAGAGTTTACCTTATGAAAAAAATAATTTAAAAATAGTTGATAATTTAAAAGAAAAAGAACCTCAATCATTATCTCATAATGAATTGAATCCTCTTAATATTAATAAATCTCATTTAATAGAAGGAAATAAAAAAGAAAGTATCGTAGTAGATGAAGAAGAAATTAATAAATTATTTTTTCAGTGAGATAAAAATTTAAATAAAAGTATCTATGAAAATACAAAATTAAATATTTTTAATTTTGATCCTTCTGAGGATTTTTGAAGTTTAACTATATCTACTCAAACTATTTCTGAATTTATTAAAGTTATTACCGTTATTGCTCCAGACTGGAGTGATTTGTCTTTTTTTTATTTATTATTTATTGTTTATAAAACTTTTATTTGTATCTTATCTTTATTATTTTACTATTTTAACATACAAACTCGTTTTAAATTAATACTTTTTTCTATTAATGTTTATTGTTACCCTTGATTACTTACATTTATTCATAAAATAAAAATTCTTTTTTTTAAAGAAAAAAATAAAATTAATTAGTTTTATTTTTTTTTAGTTTTTTAAATAATGATGATTTTTTCTTTTCTAATATTTTTTTAATTTAATATAATTATTATTCTTATTTATTTTTTCTCTCTTATGCAAATTAAATTTTATTTATATTATATTTGTATAATATAGATATTTTTAATTTCTTACTTTTAATTATTTTTATTTTAAATTATTATTATGAGACATTATCAAGTTTTATATATAATCATGCCTCAATTAGTACCATTTTATTTTACACATCAAATAATATTGCTATTTATAGCTTTAGCATTGTTATTATTAGTGTTTTCAAAATATATTTTGCCTAATATTCTTTCTATTTATTTAGGAAGACATAGTTTAGCTGATAAAATGAATATATAATTACTATAATTCATTTATTTTATGAGTAATAAATTTATATTTATTATTCAATCTGGAAATGGTTTATTTTTAGGTTTAGGTATCTATTTTATAACTTTATGTATAACAAGTTTTTTATTTAGATATGAGAATTTATTATATTTAATTTTTTCTTATTTTTTATTTTAATTATGTTTTATTTAGTACTCTATTAATTATATAAATAAATTTCTCACATATTAAATTTATTATTTTTATTGTCGTTGATAGACGAAAAAATATGTTTTTATTTGTATCAAATAAAAAGACATTCTTATATTTAATTAATATTAAGACTTGTATTTATGTTTTTTTAAACCTAATTATGAACTATTTCTAATTATTTTTCATTTTTATATTTATTTATAATTTTAAATAAATATAATATTATAGAATTAATATTTTTATATTTATAATGATAATTAATAGTATTATATTAATGAATTGATTATCTTCTTTAATTGTGGTTTATTATTTTAATATAAAAAAAGGATAAAAAAGTTTATATTTGTGTGGATTTATTTTATGTTATATAAAGAATTTTAGATGGAAAAAAAATATAATTACTTATATGTAATTATATTTAAAATTAAAAGTCTCTTTAGGGACTTGAACCCCAATCATAATATTAGAAGTATCACGCTCTACCTGTTAAGCTAAAGAGACATTTTATATATATAAGTCTAAAAATATTAATTATAGATATAATATTATATAATAATTGGATTCTTAAAAATATTATATAATATTATATCATTTAAATTATTATTTAGTTTTAAAATTATATATTAATAATTTAATTATTAAGATTTATTAATATATTAGTGAAATATTAAATTTAAATAGAGTAAAGAGGGATTTGAACCCTTTATTATAGATTTGCAGTCTAAATGCAGAACCAATCTGCAACTTTACTCATATAATAATAAAATAAATTTAATTAAGTAAATTAAAATATTCAAATTTAAAAGTAAAAAAAATTCAGTATTAATTATTAGTATAATAATGTTTATTGATATTTAATTACCATAAGTAGGCATTTTTTAGTAAAAAAAGGAACTTTTTATCCGTTGAATACTTATATTTGTGAGGAGCATAGTTTAATTGGAAAAACACGGAGCTTCAACCTCTGAATTGTGGAGTTCGAGTCTTCCTACTCCTGTAAAAACATATAAGGTACGCTTAATATATAATGAAATATTCTTCATTTAATTAAAAAAGGATGAGATGACCGAGGCTGGTTTAAGGTGTGATATTTGAGCTATCAAGCATATTAAGTGCCGCGAGTTCGAATCTCGCTCCATCCGAAAAAAATAGAAAACATAAAATAAATTATTCTTATTTTGAATAAGAATAATTTATTTTATATTTTCTTTTTAAAAATAGGGGGTTTAATTTAATTGGTTATGATTCTGAGTTTGCAACTCAGCTATATGGATTCGAGTTCCATAATCTCCATATATTTTTTTTTAATTTACTAGAAATAAATAAGTTTAGATCGCTTAATGGTATAAAGCGTGGGTCTGAAGTCCCCGAGCTAAAGGTTCGATTCCTTTTCTAGACATAATATAATGTAACTATTAAAAAACTATTCCTAATAGTTTTATTTATTATATAATTATTTATGTTTTCCTTATTATTTAACATCTTATAGGATTTGAACCCATATCATCCGGTGCCGAAAACCGATACTTTACCGTTAAGCTAAAGATGCAAAGAGAAAAAATATATTTATAACACTTAAATTACTAAATATTTTAGTTTTATGGTTGTGACGGAAATGGTTTACGTGGTATGTTTAGAACTTACTGAGTTTTCTCGTATGGGTTCGAATCCCTTCTACCATATTAACTGATTTTAATGAATTATCTATTATTTATACTTTTTTATTCTATTTTATTTTTTTTTAATTATATATTTAAATATATTTTTTCCCTTTCTTATACTATTTTTTTAAAAAATTTAAATTATATATTTTATAAAAATATCAAAGTTTCTACTTTATTAAAAATATATTTAAATAAAAAAAAAACATATAAAGATAAATATTGAAAAAAAAAAATAAATATAAAGATAAATATTGAAAATAAAATTTATATATACATATTATTTTGTTACAAGAGTTGCATTAACATGCTTAGAAAAAAAAAGCGAATATAGGTCAAAGGTAGACTCGGTGACTTCCAATCACTATATGTTGGTTCAAATCCAACTATTCGTATTTTACTATAATTATGAAATATAAATTTATATTTATTTAGTAATTAATTATATTTTATATTATAGTAAAATAGAGGTAATAAATAAAAAAAAAAATAAAAGGGTTTGTAGCTTAAGGTAAAGTATCTCTTTGTCGCAGAGGTGGATGCCCGTTCGGATCGGGTCAAACTCGTAAATATCATTTAATTAATTTTTTATTACTTTTTTTGTTCTCTTTTTATTTAAGGAGGTTAGTTTAATGGTAGAACTACGTTTTTACACGACGTATGTGAGAGTTCGATTCTTTCACTTCCTATAAACTATATATATATATATATTATATTTGTCATAATTTGTTTTATATAGTAAATAGGATAGTAAATTTACATTTCTTGTAAATTTAATTACACAAGATAAAAATAATAATATTATTATTTTTATTTTTAGGAAAAGTAGCTATGGGTAGGGCAAGATGCCTGCTACGCATTAGGATAATATCCTTAAGGGTTCGAATCCCTTCTTTTCCGCATTATAATATAAAATAATTAAATATACTTTTAAAGAAATTATTTTATAAAAAAAATGTATATTTTGTATAAAGATATGGAACGTAATATAAAAAATAAAAATAATAATATTATTATTATTTTTATTTTTTAAGATGCAGAAAGGGATTATTTTAGTATTGTAATATTATTATATCAGGGGGAAAAATGTAAAACAAAATCATAGATGAATATTATTTTAATTATATAATTAAATATTTAGTATTATTAATACTAAATATTTAATTATATAAAGTTATATTATATATAATATATAATATAAGAATTAAAGATAAAAATTTTTAATTATATATATAAATATATTAATTAAATAACAACTTAATGAATTATAATAAATAATTATAATGTTAAGATGAATAAATTTTTATATAAATGTATTTATGTAGAAATAGATAATATAAAAAATATATGTACACCCTAATTAAAGTGAAAACTAAAAACATGAAAACTGAGTGAATTGAATCATCTTAGTAACTCAAGGAAAAAAAATCAACCGAGATTCTATGAAGTAGTAGTGAGCGAAAATAGAAGAGTCTAAAGTATTTTTATTATGGTAAAAGTTGAAAAAAGCGAAAAAAAGTTAATCAAAATAATTAGTAAAAAAGCGTACATAAGATAAGGCAAAAAAATTTTTAATTTAGTGTAACCCTTAATAGAGTTAAACAAAAAGAATTAAAAATTTAAATAAGAATAATAAAATTTATTATTTTTATCCGTATAGGTAAAAAAAGTCTTAAAAAAATACAAAAATAAGTAAAACGGACGAAAAGCTGTTAAGAAAATAAAGTATAAAAAATCAAAAAGATATATTTATACAAAGGGGAACCTTCCTCTAAGACTCAATATGATATAATAAATGATAGTGAAAAAGTACCGTGAGGGAAAACAATTAAGAAGTAATTCTAAAAGCAGCAGAAGTTTTTTAAATTAAGAACAACTGCGTACCTTTTGTATAATGGGTTAGCAAGTTTATGTTAGTAGCAAGAATGAAAAATTCGAAGATAATACAACTATTCCAAAAGATCAGATATGGTATTAGTTATTAACATAAGACCCGAAACCTGACGATCTTGCCCAGTCCAGGTGTTAGACCGAACAAGTGAATGTTGCATGATTCTTTGAAGAGGTTGGGTAAAGAGAAATTCAACTGTTGTTAGGAGATAGCTGGTTTTTCGTGAACGCTATATTTGTAGTTATGTCATAATGCATTAGAGAGTGTACAGTATGAAAATACAAAGAAGATAAGATTGTCGTATAAGTATGAAAGTATTGGAAAGCCGAAATAGTTCGTTATTTTAAAGAATGTGTGTTAACGCTGAAAAATAGAAGTAAGAAAATAACATAGGGATTTTTAGCAAAACTCTTTTATTAATAAATATAAATTTACCTGTATATTTATTTGAAAGATAAAGTTTTAATTTAAATCTTCTTCAGAACATTTTTAATTAAATAGGAGAGTAGATTTTTATCTTTATTATTTGGGGAATCGTAGAGATTTTATCAGTGTATTTTACTCTCGGAATTCTTAGAATGAGATATGACAAGTCAGACTTACGGTGACAAGGTCGTAAGTCAAGAGGGAAACAGCCCAAAGCAAGAGTATAAGGTTCCAAAATTATTGTTTAGTGTAATTAAAGAAGTTTTTCTTGAATTAAGATGGTCATGGTGTGGGCTTAGAGATAGCCATAACTTAATGAGTATGTAATAATACGTTGGCCCCGAACGGCTCGAAAGCACTGATAAATTTAGTGGAGCTTAAACAATATACCGTATCCTTGCGTTCGTTTTTAATTATTATTCTTTTTTAATTTAATTGAACGGTAACGAAACATTCAGTAAAAGGTTGAATAGTAGTGTTCCATTACTAGGACTTATCTGAAGAGAGAATGCTAACATGAGTAACGTTAAAGGAGGTTCTTTTTTTTAATCCTCCTCGCCTTAAGCATAAGGGTTTTAATAAATTCTCGCTTATCGAGTATTAAGTTATGTAACGGCTTCTAAGATTTTTACGAATGGAGTAATTGATGATTAAAGTTTAGCATTTTAACATATTGTTATTTTTAGTGATAAGATAACCAGGAAATTTATGTTAATATAGTTTCTTCTTTTCGGTCTTTTTATTAATATCGATCCTCTTTTTAGGGCAGATTATTATTATAATTATTTGACAAATCTTGATTTAGAAGAATTCTATTTTTTTTGATATGTTTTGATTTTTTCATTATTTTATCTTTTCTTTTTTTAACCGTACCCATACCGACTCTGGTGTGCTGGTTTAGTAAACTAAGGCGAATGAGTTAACTATTGCGAAGGAACTCGGCAAAATTAATCCGTAACTTCGGGAGAAGGGATACCGTGCATTTATTGAAAAAATTATCATAACTTAACTAAAGTAATAAAAAACTTAGTGTAGTAATTAATTATTTACAATTTTTATTTTTTACATTTATGTAAATTTCTAAAACAAAATAATAATTAATTTAGATTTTATTTCTTAAATTTATAAAATATAAGATTTTTTATTGGATTATTTTCGCTTCATATATTATTTAATTTATAATTTATTTTTTCTTTTTTATTTTTAGTTATATCTTAATAATTAAGAATAAATGTTATATAAAAATGCATAAGTTAATAAGAAGCGGATTTTCCCTCTTTTTTATTTAATTCTTTATAAGAATTAAATTCTTGATAAATTTTATCAGGATTTGATAATTTAAATTCTTTTATTTATCTAAGTAAAAAAGAAGATATATATATCTATATGATATTATAAATAAAAGAATTTTTTAAAAAATATAAAAACTATTCCATTAATAGTTTTTATATTTTTTAAAAAATTCTTTATGGACAAACAGTATGCAGATTGTTATTTTTCAATAGAGTTAGGCATCATTAAAGCGTGTTGTACAACTGTTTACTTAAAAGTGCGACCTGTTAAGCTTTAATATATAATGTGGTGTAATTCCACTATGAATGAGTATCTTCGTAAGCCTACTATAAATGCATGAGAGTAATCTTATGTTTTAAGCTATATTACAATGTGGTGTATATTATAATTACAATTAATATATTTCTGCTAGGCTAAATTTACTATGGATAAGGACATGAATTTTCTATGAGGCGTCGTTAAACAGATATATCGAAAGTAATTGATACGATGTAAAGAGAAATTAAATTAATATGCTTTTAAGGTATTAATTGATACTTTATATTTATATAAAAATATATGTTATATATATATATATATATAGATGTTTCTCCGGCGTAGATGAAAAATCCTAAAGTAAATATTATTTATATATTAAGGAACAGGGTAAGCCTTTTAATTTCCCTATAATAGGAGGAAGAAAAGTGATTTTCTTTATCGATTGAAAGGTAAAGGATTATATAAAAAGCGAATGTCTTTGTGTAATGCAAAGAATAAGATCTTTGATCAGAGATATAATCTCTATCACCTTTAAATATAATTTATATTTAAAGGCGGTAAATCTTGAAAAAGAGCTAACTTGTATATTAGATGTAGTATTTATATTTTTTGTGTTAAAGTTACTACTTAGAATAACTATATTATATTTGTGGTATAATTTATTTTGTTTTGATGATATTTTTCTGTTTCTATGTATCCACAACGTTTAATTAATAATAACTAAATATTTTTCATTTTTAGTAATGTTAAAATCTCTTTAGTAATATATAGTAAGATATTTTTTATTTAAGTTTTTATGTATAAATCTGATTTTATTTTTAATAATAATATTCGTCCATTAAAAAATATAAATGATATTTTAAATTTTTTAAGAAAAAACCCTATGTGATTATCTGGATTTGTATGTGGAGAAGGCTGTTTTACTGGTTATTTGTCTTTAGATAAAAAATCATTATGAGGGTTACAACCAGGATTGGATTTTAATATTACACAAAGCACAGACGATAGATT
>Ga0209056_10000930_pt1 | contig 32351 bp, 33 predicted proteins | sample GraSoiAngelo_114_FD_185876 | JGI IMG/M metagenome (GOLD analysis project Ga0209056, IMG submission 185876) | Grasslands soil microbial communities from the Angelo Coastal Reserve, California, USA - 14_0903_13_40cm (SPAdes) (version 2) | ecosystem: Environmental > Terrestrial > Soil > Grasslands... | reverse complement strand
CACGGTGAGCCGCGTCGTGTCGATGTTTCCGCCCGAGGAGCAGGAGATCGCCCGGCTGCGGCTGTCCGAGGCGCTGCACGCCGTCGTGTCGCAGCGGCTGCTGCCGCGGGCTGACGGAAACGGTCGTGCGGCGGCGCTGGAGGTCATGATTTGTACCGACATTGCTCGGGACATGATCAAAGATGGGGCGCGGACATCCGAGCTACCCGACTACATCGGGGACTCGCGCGAGAAGTACGGAATGCAGACATTCGATCAGCATCTCATCGATCTGTTGACCGACGGAGTCGTGACCTACGAGACCGCGCTGGCCGCGTCATCGGATCCCAAGGAATTCGAGCGGCAGGCGCGCTCCCTTCGGCGCCGCGCCGCCGCGGCGAAGCCCGTCGCGGCTGCCCAAGCCGCCGAGGTGAAGGCCGACGACCTGTCGAGTATGCTGCCGCAATGACGGATCGGAAGCAGGTACCCGCGGGAATCTTTCCGCCCATCACCACGCCATTCGATCCAGAATCGGGTGACGTTGCACTGGATCCGTTACGACAGAACATCGCGCGCCTGCTGGCTGAGGGCGTAGACGGCATCGTGGTAACGGGGTCCACCGGGGAAGCGCCATTGCTCGATGCCGACGAGCAACGCCGGCTCGTGGGCGCGGCACGTAAAGAGCTGACCGATGGGGCCTGGCTGATCGCGGGCACAGGAGCTGAATCCACGCGGCAGACTATCGCGTTGTGCGTCAGCGCCGCCTCCGAAGGCGCCGATGCCGTGTTGGTGCGTCCGCCATCGTATTTCTCCGCGGCCGCGACGGAAGCGACGCTCGCGACTCACTTCCGTGCCGTCGCGGACGCGAGTCCCGTGCCGGTGCTGATCTACAACATCCCCAAGTACACCCACCTATCGCTCGCGCCAGCTTTGTTGCAGCAGCTCACGAGCCATGAGCGGATCATCGGCGTGAAAGATTCGTCCGGCGATCCCAAAAACCTGGCGGCATACCGTGCCGCGGTTCCGCAGTGGTCCGTTCTCGCCGGCTCCGCCTCGCTGCTCGTCACGGCGCTCGAGCTCGGCTGCCAGGGCGGCGTTGTCGGCGTCGCGTGCTACACGCCAAGCCTGTGCGTGCAGCTGGTGCGCGAATTCGAGCAGGGCCATCGGGCGGCAGCGGGTAAGCTCCAGGAGCGCATCACGCCGCTCGACAAGGAAATCGTCGGCAAGCTCGGGCCGGCGGGTGTGAAAGCCGCGATGGACGCCGTGGGGTTGTATGGTGGGCCGGTGCGGCCGCCGCTCGCGCCGATCTCGCCCGCCGACCGCGAGCGCGTCAGCGCGCTCGTGCGCGGTGACTGACTACGCGGTGTTGTTCCGCGAGCTCGCCATCCCGCGGCTCGTGGGGACACCCAATCATCGGAAAGTTCGTGAGATCCTGAAGCGCGAGCTCTCGGCGCGCGGATTTGTGGTGGACGAGCATCAGTTCACTGGCCGGCCCGCCCGCGCGCTCCTCGGCACGCCTCGCCTCGTTGAAGGCACTAATCTCATCGCTCACCGACCGTCCGACCGTCCGGCCGTCCGACCGTCCGTCTGGCTCGTCGCGCACTACGACTCGAAGGGCCAGCCGATCGCCATGCTGCTCCGGCTGCTCGGCGTTTTTTCCACCCTCGGCGCCATGATCGGATTTTTCTTTGCCGTCGGACCTGCGCTGGTTCTTCTCGCCATTGGTGCACTGATCCTCTCGCAAAACCGGGTCACGGATAATTCGCCCGGCGCCGTGGATAACGCGACGGCACTCGTCGCCGTGCTCATGGCGGTGGATCAGCTACCTGATGCCCGTCATGTCGGTGTGATCTTCCCGGACGGGGAGGAATTCGGCCTGCTGGGCGCCAAGGCGTTGGAGGGAGAGCGTGCAGAGCTGTTTGCCGGTGCCGCGGTCGTCAACCTCGATGGTCTCGACGATGTCGGCGCTCCCGTCGCGTTTCTGCATCGGCCGGGGAAGGTCGGCGCCGCCGTGGCCCGTTCGCTGGACGCGATCCGCGCGCGCTGGCTGCCGGTCGTCGTGGATGGCATCGTGCTCGCGCGCGTCGCCGGCGAGTGTGTCACGATCATGAAGGGCAATTGGCGAACCATGTGGGTCGTGCACCGCCCGCAAGACACGGTGACGCGCGTGCGACTGGATGGCGCGGCGGGTGTGGCGGCAGGGCTGGCGCGCGTGCTGCGGCCGGCGTAGCTTCCCTCAGAGGATACTCCAGAGCCCCCGCCCGGGGGCTTTTTTGTTGCCAGGAGGGCACGTTCGTGTTTGGACCGAAGACCCAGTGTGTCGTCGTGGTCGGCGCCCAATGGGGTGATGAAGGCAAGGGCAAGATCGTCGATGTCCTGGCGGAGCGCGCCGATCTCGTCGTGCGCTACCAGGGCGGCGCCAACGCCGGACACACGGTGGACACGGGCGAGGGCAAGTCGTTCGTCCTGCACCAGATCCCGTCGGGAATTCTCCAGGGCGCGGTGTGCGTCGTCGGCAACGGCGTGGTGCTCGATCCGGAGCAGCTGTTCGCCGAGCTGGACGCGCTCGCGGGCCGAGGCGTGCGCACTGAGCACAAGCTGCACGTCTCCGACCGGGCGCACCTCACGCTGCCGTACCACAAGCTCCTCGATCGTGCCCGCGAGAAGCACGAGAAGATCGGGACGACGGGGCGGGGGATCGGGCCGACCTACGAGGACAAGTACGGGCGCCGCGGCCTGCGGGTCGGGGACTTGCGCAATCTCACACGCGCCCAGGAGCTGGTTCGCGCGCGCGTGGAGGCGGCGAATCAAATGCTGGGCATGCTGGCCGGAGGGAGCGGGGCCCTAAAGGATACGGAGCGGGCGAGTGCGGAAGAGCACGCGCATCTCCTCGAGCGCCTGGCGCCGCGCCTGTTGCCGTTAGCGGTAGACGCCGGCCGAGTAGTGTGGGAAGCGCTGGCCCGCGGCGAATCGGTCCTGCTCGAGGGCGCCCAGGGTGCGCTGCTCGACGTCGATCACGGGACCTACCCGTACGTCACGTCGTCGAATACGACGGCGGGGGGCGCGGCCGTGGGCGTCGGCATCGGCCCGACGGCGATCGATGCGGTCCTCGGCGTCGTGAAGGCGTACACGACGCGCGTCGGGAATGGACCGCTGCCGACGGAAGCGGAGCCGGCGATGGCGCAGCGAATTCGTGAGCTCGGCGGGGAATTCGGGGCGACGACGGGACGGCCACGACGGTGTGGATGGTTCGACGCGGTTGTTGTCAGGTATGCGGTCCGGATCAATGGCTTGACGGGGTTGGCAGTCACTAAACTGGATGTCTTGGATACGTTTGCGGAGATCCCCGTAGGAGTTGGGTACACGCTGGATGGAGAGATCATTGACAGCATGCCGGCCGATGTCGAAACGATCGGACGCGTGCAGCCGATTTACGAGACGGTGACGGGCTGGCAAAGGCCATTGAACGCAGTCAGGCGCCTGGCGGACTTGCCGCCGGCGGCGCGAGCATACGTCGATCGGTTGCAAGATCTCGCTGGAGCCCCTGTTCGTTATGTCAGTGTCGGGACACGAAGGGATCAGATCATAGAGGTCTGACCACAGAGCCTCTGCCGACGTAGTTCTATGCCGTGTTTTGCGGTTTTCGGTGCAGAATACGGTACAGTATTTTCCCTAGGTCGTATGACTCGCTATTGATGTGACAGTGGTTACAACAGGGCACCTTTCTTGCCTGTCAATCGAAACAGAACTCTCGAAAAGGGCAAACCGCCGGCGACGGCGGGGCGCAAAGCCAAGGGTCTCGCGCGTCGAGATAGCCCGGCTGCCGGAGGTCTGGAGCGCCCGCCCGATTTGCGAGAAGGAGTTCGCTTCGCTCACATCGGGTTCTAGGGCGCACGGTGTGCGGCAGGCGATCACCCCCTGGGGCAACTCAGGGGGTTTCTCGTTTTCACTATCTTGGCGTTCATGCCCCCCGTTATCCTCGTCGCGCCCGCCGCCTTCAAGGGGACCCTCGGCCCACGCCAGGTCGCCGAAGCGTTCGCGACCGGGGTGCGCCGCGCGGTACCCGGCGCGCTGGTTCTCGAGTGCCCGGTCGCCGACGGGGGCAACGGCCTGCTCGACGTCGTCCTCCCGGTCGGCGCGCTCCGCGAGCGGCTGCAGGTGACCGGCCCGATCGGTGATTCGGTCTCGGCGGAAATGGGCTGGATCGATGGCGAGACGGCCATCATCGAGAGCGCCTCCGCCTGCGGACTGGCGCTCGTCGAGCCCGAAGACCGCGATCCGATGCGCACGACCACGCGCGGCGTCGGGGAGCTGATCTGGACGGCCGCCGATCGCGGCGCCCGGACCATCGTCGTCGGCCTCGGCGGCACGGCGACGGTGGACGGTGGGACGGGCGCCGCGCGCGGGTTCGGCTGGACGTTCGAGAACGCGGCGGGCGAGCAGCTGCCGGATGGGGGCGGGTCGTTGACCGATCTCGCCTCGCTGGGGTCGGGGTGGGGGCTCGGGGCTCGTGTCGTGGCGCTGGCGGATGTGGCCACGCCGCTGCTTGGCCCGGAGGGTGCCGCGCCGGTCTTCGGACCTCAAAAAGGGGCTCGCCCGGAGGAAATCCCGCAGCTCGCGGCCGGCCTGTCGCGCCTTGCGGAGCTGTGGGCGCTCGCGGGCCGGCCGGAGCTCGGCACGATGCCGATGGGGGGCGCGGCCGGCGGGCTGGGCGCGGGGCTCGTGTTCTTCGCGAAAGCGGAGTTGACGGGCGGAGCGGAGTGGGTGTTGGAGCGCGCCGGCTTCGACGCGGCATTGGCCAAGGCGGACCTCGTCATCACCGGCGAAGGGATCTTTGACAAGACGTCGCTGGTCGGGAAAGCGCCCGGAGAAGTCGTACGGCGGGCGCAGGTTGCCAAGAAGAAGGTGGCGGTCGTCGCCGGCCGGGTCGAAGGGCTGATCGGCGTCCATAGCGTCGGGGGCGAGGACGGGCGCATGCTGGACGGTCCGGCGCTGGCACAAATGGCTGAACAGGTCGCGCGCGAGGCGCTGCGTTTGTAACTTCCCGCTCCCTATGCCCCCCGCAACCGCCGATAAGACCATGGAGAAGCTCGTGTCGCTGGCCAAGCGGCGCGGCTTCGTGTTTCAGTCCTCCGAGATCTACGGCGGCCTCGGGTCCGTGTGGGACTACGGGCCACTCGGCGTCGAGCTCAAGAAGAACATCAAAGAGCGCTGGTGGCGGTCGATGGTGCACGAACGCCACGATATCGAAGGCCTCGACGCCGCCATCCTGATGCATCCCAAGGTGTGGGAGGCGTCGGGGCACGTGGCCGGATTCACCGATCCCCTGGTCGACTGCAAGCAGTGCAAGAATCGCTTCCGGGCCGACGATCCCAAGATCAAAGGCACGCCCGGCCAGCCGGACGCGCAGTGCCCGGTGTGCGGCAGCAAGGGCACCCTCACCGCGCCGCGCCAGTTCAATCTCATGTTCAAGACGTTCATGGGACCGGTCGAGGATCAGGCAGCCGTTGTCTACCTCCGTCCCGAGACGGCGCAGGGGATCTACGTCAATTACCTGAACGTGCAGCAGTCCTCGCGTCAGAAGATCCCCTTCGGGATCGCTCAGATCGGCAAAGCGTTCCGCAACGAGATCACGCCCGGGAACTTCATCTTCCGGACCCGCGAGTTCGAGCAGATGGAGATGCAGTTTTTCGTGAAACCCGGCACCGAGAGCGAGTGGTTCGAGACCTGGCGTGCGGAGCGGATGAATTGGGTCAAGGGGCTCGGGATTCGGGACGAGAAACTACGTTGGCATCAGCACGGTCCGGATGAACTGGCGCACTACGCCAAGGACGCCTACGACATTCAATACGAATTCCCGTTTGGTTGGCAGGAGTTCGAAGGAATCCACAACCGGACCGACTTCGACCTGTCGAACCACCAGAAGCACGCCGGCAAGAAGCTCGACTATCTCGATCCCAAGACGAACGAGCGGTTCATTCCCTACGTCGTCGAGACCTCCGCAGGCGCGGACCGCACGACGCTGGTCGTGCTGTGCGACGCCTATAGAGAAGAAGACGTGCGCGGCGAAGAGGCCGCCGAGGGCGGTGAACAGCGCGTGGTGCTGAAGCTCAAGCCCTCGCTGGCGCCGCTGAAGGCGGCCGTGTTCCCGCTGGTCAACAAAGACGGAATGCCGGAGCTGGCTCATCGCATTCACGACGACCTGCGGCGTCACTTCAACGTCTTCTTCGATGATGGCGGGTCGATCGGCCGCCGCTACCGCCGCCAGGATGAGGCCGGCACGCCGTTCGGCATCACCATCGACGGTCAATCCACGCAGGATCAGACCGTGACGGTGCGCGACCGCGACACGCTCAAGCAGGATCGCGTGGCCGCCGGCAAGCTCGTCGAGTACCTGAAGCAAAAGCTGGCGGGTTGAAGCGGGTGCTCGTCGAATGCCGCGATCTCTTCTTCCGCGGCAAGCTGCAGGTGATTCTCACGACGTCCGGAGCGGAGCCGGTCCAGGGCGAGCCCTGCGACCTCGCGGTCATCGAGCTGGGGCGGCCTGACGTCCCGCAACGCATCGCCCAGCTCGTCGCGCGCGGCGTGCCGGTGCTTGCGTTCGGCTCGCACGTCGATGCGGGGGCGCTGCGCGCCGCGCGGGAGCTGGGTGCGCGCGCCGTCCCGAATTCCGAAGTGGAGCATTCGCTGCGCGCGCTGTTGTAGGCCCTGGGAGCGGCCCTCATGCCACGAGATCGTAAACGCGTTGACGTCCTGGTCCTCGGCGCGGGCGCCGCGGGCCTCGCGGCGGCGCGCGATCTCTCACACGCCGGCCTGCGCGTCACCGTGATCGAGGCGCGGCCGCGCGTCGGCGGCCGCGTTCTCACTCTGCACGATCCACGCGCACCAATCCCGCTCGAGCTCGGCGCCGAGTTCATTCACGGCGCGTCCGCCGCAACCCTTCCCCTCGCGCAGGCGGCCGGGCTCGCGGTGTTGGAGCTGCCCGATACGCATGAGCTCGCCGCCGCCGGCCGGCTCACGCCGATGGGGGGGTTTTGGGAGCTCGCCGACCGGATGAACCGCGATCTGGCGCGGCGGCTCGCGGCCCGCGGGAAGGATTTCCCGGTGAGCGAATATCTCGACTCCGCGCGCGTCCCGGCCGCACGTCGCGGCTTGCTGCGGGACTTCGTGCAAGGTTTCTACGCCGCGCACCCGGACCGGTTGAGTGCGCAGTCGCTCGCGGTCGAGACGGAGGGCGGTGACGAAGCAGACGAGGTCCAGGGCAAGCAGTTCCGGATCGCGAACGGCGGCGACGCACTCATGAAATGGCTCCGGGACGGGTTGGATCCCGACCGCACCCAGGTGCGGCTCAGCACCGTTGCGGAATCGGTCGAATGGAAGCGCGGTGCTGTCAGCGTCGCGTGTCGGGGCAGCGACCGCGCCCCGTTGCCTACGCTGCGCGCCCGCACCGCGTTGATCACGGTGCCGCTCGCGGTCCTGAAGGCTGGAGCGGTGCGGTTCGATCCGGCGCTCCCGGCCAAACAACGGGCGCTGGCGGGCATCGAAACGGGGCAGGTGTTCAAGATCGTGCTGCGATTCCGCGAGGCGTTCTGGGAGAAACCGGAATTCTTGAAGGAGCGGCGCCCGCAGGCCGGCTCGAACGGCGGCGGGTTGGCCTTTCTGCACGCGCACGGCGCCGAGGTCCCGACATGGTGGACCTCGCTCCCGGTGCGCTCGCCGGTGCTCACCGGTTATGTGGGCGCCGTCGCCGCCGAGCAGCTGCTCGCGGAGGAGCCGCCATCGCGGCTCGAGCGCAGCCTGGTGGCGCTGTCCGAGGTCCTCGCGGTACCGCGACGCGACCTGGAGCAACAGCTGGACGCGTCGGCCAGTCACGATTGGCGCGCCGATCCCTTCGCGCGCGGCGCCTACAGCTACATCGGCGTCGGCGGCAACAACGCGCCGCGCGCGCTGGCCCGGCCCGTGGAGGGGACGCTCTTCTTTGCCGGAGAAGCGACGGACGGCGCGCAAATCGGGACTGTAGCCGGCGCGCTATCGAGCGGGCGGCGCGCCGCGCGGGAGGTGTTGCGGGTGCTAAAATAGGTGTGACTCCTCCTCGGGAATCCCGCATGCCGGTCATTGCCAAAACCGTCGTCCTGCTCATCCTCTCCAACATCTTCATGACGTTCGCCTGGTACGCACACCTCCGGCATTTGAGCCAGCGGCCCTGGATCGTCGCCGCGTTGGTGAGCTGGGGGATCGCGTTGTTCGAGTATCTGCTGCAGGTGCCGGCGAACCGCATCGGTCATACGCAGCTGCAGCTCGGCCAGCTCAAGATCCTTCAGGAAATCATCACGCTCAGCGTCTTCGTGCCGTTTGCCGCCTTCTATATGAAGGAACCCGTGCGGCTCAATTACCTCTGGGCGGGCCTGTGCCTCTGCGGGGCAGTATTCTTCGTGTTCCGACCCTAGTATGACGACTCGACCTCTCGTGGACCGCGACCGCGAGCTGCTGCGCCATTTCCTCGCCGCCATCGCCTACCGCACGCAGAAAGCGCTGCGCGGCGCTCCCGAGCACTATCCGGCCTTCAGCGCCGGCAACCGCGTCCGCACGCCAGTCGAATTGCTGCGCCACATGACGGCGCTGATGGGTTACGTACGCACGTTGTTTCAGGGCGGATCGTATCCGGTGAAGCCCGATCCGCTGCCCACCTTCAAAGAAGAAGTGGCGCGCTTCCACGATATGATCGAGGCGGTGGGCGAGCTGCTGGCGAGCGGCGCGCCGTGCTCGATTGCCACTGAACAACTGTTGCAGGGGCCGTTCGCGGACACCATGACCCATGTCGGCCAGCTCGCCATGCTGCGCCGTCTCGCGGATTCGCCCGTGGCTCCCGAAAACTTCGTCTACGCCGACATCCGCGCCGATCGCCTGGGCGTCGAGCAGCCGCCCCCTGCGCGCCCGGACAAGCATTGGCCGGATGCCCCGCAATGACGGTCACAAAAAAAGGGGGCCTCGCGATGGCGAGGCCCCCTTCAGGTTTACGCTTCTGTTAGCGCGTCTTGCCGTTGCCGACTTGGACTTCGATCTGGCGCGGTTTCGCCTTCTCGCTCTTGGGAAGCGTGAGCGTGAGCACGCCGTTGTCGTAGTTGGCCCTGATGTCGTTCGGTTCGACCGACGCAGGCAGGGTGAACGACCGCTCGAACGCGCCGTACGTCCGCTCATAGCGGTGGACACGCTCCGTCTTTTCCTCTGCTTCCTGCTGCTTGGTGCCGTGAATGGTCAGGAGATTACTTTCGAGAGAGATCTTGATCTCCTCGGGCTTGACCCCGGGAACCTCCGCCACGATCCGGATCGCATCGGCCTCTTCAAACACGTCGACGGCAGGAACCCACGCAGCGGCGGCGCTGTCGCGGTACTGCCAGTCCAGACCGCTCAGTGTTTCGTTCAGGACTCGCTGAATCCGGTCAGTCAGGTGGGGGAGCCCCGCACCTGACTCCCTCGCGTAGTTGCGCGTGGTCAAAAACATATTGTGCCTCCGATAAAAAGGGTTGCACCGGGGCCCGAAGCAACCGGCGTGCCATTTTTTGGGCCACTTTCTTGCCAGTTTGACAAACCCGCGGTTTCAATCTGGCAGCCGCCCTGTCAGGATTGCGCTATCTTTTTTCCAATGCGCCTCATCGCTCTACTTGCCGTCTTGGCGGGCCTCGCCGCTTCGCCTCCGCCGGGCTACCGCATCCTGGTGGCCAGCGAATCGGGCGACATCGTCACGGAGTTGACCTGGGACGGGACGTCCCTGGCCGTTGCCAAGGTCGTGCCCGTCGGCATCATGCCCGCCGATATCGACGGCCCGCATAACGTGACGGTCGCACCGGACGGCTCGGCCTGGTACGTGACCATCGCGCACGGGACGCCCTATGGTTCGCTGTGGAAGATGAGCGCCGGCAGCGATACGCTGCTGGGGCGGGCACAGGTGGAGATGTTTCCCACCACGATCGCCCTCACGCCCGACGGCGCCCTGGCCTTCGTCGCCAATTCCGATTTCCACGGCGATCACCCGCGCATGAACCTCGTGACCATCGTACAAACCGCGACGATGACGCCGCTGACGAATCTCCCCGCGTGCGACATGCCGCACGGCGTAAAGGCCAACCACGCCGGGACGCTCGTATACGTGTCCTGCATGAATTCGGACGAAATACTGGAGATCGATCGGCAGAGCTTCAGGATCCGGCGCCGGCATAAGACTGGTAGCGGGGTGTCGCCGACCATGATGCCCATGCATGCCACCTCGTCAGGTCCGCCCCAACACGACTGCATGCCGACGTTCGTGTCGGTGTCGCCGGACGACCGGCGCCTGTACGTCGCGTGCAATCACGGCAACACGCTGCAGGTGCTCGATGCCGCGTCGCTCGAGCTGCTGCAGGAAATTCCCGTGGGCGCGGGCGCGTACAACGTCGAGCCGTCGGCCGATGGGCGGTGGGTGATCGTGACCAACAAGAAAGCGCAAAGCGTGTCGCTGGTGGACGCGCAGAGCCTGACGGAGGTCGCGAAGATTCAGACCTCGAAGCCACTCCCGCACGGGGTGGCCTATTCCCCCGACGGTCGCTGGGCCTTCATCTCTCAGGAGAGCGTCGGGATCGATCCGGGCGCCGTGGATGTCATCGATCTCACGACGCGCGCCCGCGTCGCCACCATTCCGATTCCGCGGCAGCCGACCGGCATCACCATTCTCCGGACTCCATGATCCACACGACGACGGTTTCGCTCTCGCCCGCCGATGTGCTGGCGCGCGTGCAGCAGTTCTTCGCCGAGCGCGTCCCCAATGCGGCGGCATTCGTAGAAACGTCCGGGCCCACGTTCGTGACGCTGCGCGGCCAGGGGGGCGAGGAAGTGGTGATCAGCGCGTGGGAGGACAAGGAAAAAGGGGTCACTCGCGTGCGCGCCTCGACCTTGTTCTTCGATCAGGCGCTCGACCGGTTTTTCTCGACGCTGCCGCTGGCGTCGCAGGTGGAGGTCGCGTGACGGCCGGGGTCGGCGAGCGCTACGGCGTGCGCGTGATGGTGACGCCCGCCTGGGAGCAGGTCTCGCTCCAGGTCGATGACACGACCACAGTCGCCCAGCTGAAACGCGAAGCGCTGCGATCCGCGCTGAAGACGACCGCGGGCGAGGAGGCGTGCGTCGTCAAGTTTCGGGGCGCGTTGGTGCTCGACGAGTCGGTCACGCTGCGCGCGCTCGGCGCCGGGCCGAACGCCCCTTTCATCGTGCTGCCGGGTAGGCGCCAGCCAGTCCGGTGAGCACTTACGCGTTCACCCGCGCCGTCACGGTTTTCGCGGTCGGGTTTCTGCTGCTCAACGCCGTGTTGTTGTTGATGATCGACCGGATCGTCTGGGCCGCCGTGTTTGTTGGCGTCGCGCTGCTCGCCGTCCTCGGGTGGTTCTGGTTCCGCCGCGCGATGGTGGAGCTCGCCGATGCGCGAAAAGAGATGAAACGCGAGGTCGAATTGCTGCGCGATCTGTTGCACACGCACCACAAAGAATAGGTGTCCGTCGTCGTCTGGAATCCCGCGTGCCGGCATCATTACGGCGGCGCGGGGCATCCGGAGCGCCCGCAACGGTTCGAAGCGGTGCTCGACGCGCTGCGCCGCCCCGACGTTGCCTCGCTCGTGCGCTGGGTCGAGGCCGCACCGGCACAACGAGCGTCGCTGGAAGTCGTCCATCCCCCGTCCTATCTCGATATGCTCGAGACGCTGGCCGCGCGCGGCGGCGGCGCACTCGATGCCGACACCTTCCTCGGGGCCCGGAGCCTGGAGAGCGTGCTCGCGTCGGCGGGGGTCGCGCTCGCGGCGGTCGAACAGGGGCTGCAGGCCGGCAGCGCGTTCGGCATCACGCGGCCCCCTGGCCACCACGCGCTCGCCGCTCGGGCGATGGGGTTTTGCTTCCTGAACAACGTGGTGCTGGCGGCGCGGCACGCGCAGGCGCTCGGGTGCGCGCGCGTGCTGATCGTGGACTGGGACGTGCACCACGGGAACGGGACTCAGGCGCTGGTCGAGCGCGATCCGTCGATTCGGTTCGTCTCGATGCATCAGTACCCCTGGTATCCCGGGACCGGAGCGGAAGACGAGCTCGGCGTCGGCAACGTGTTCAACGTTCCGCGGCCCGGCGGCTTGCCACGCGCCGTCTACGCGCGCGACTTCCTGGCCGGCGTGGACGCCGCGCTCGCGCAGTGGCATCCGGACATCCTCCTCGTCTCCGCGGGATTCGACTCACTCGCCGGCGATCCGCTCGGCGAGTTTACGCTCGAGCCCGACGACATCGTCCACTGGACGGAGGCGCTGCGCGAGCGGATGGGCACCCGTCCCGTCGTCGGCGTCTTGGAAGGCGGCTACCGACTCGATCTGCTCGCCGCCGGTGTCGTCGCGCACGTGCGCGCGCTATCTTGAGCAGGTGACCGCCTCCACCGCCCCGGCGCAGCAGCCACAGGCCTCGAAGCATTGGCCGGCCAGCATCTACCGGCGGCCCGATGGCGCGCTCGAGCAGGACATTTCCCCCACCCGCATCCGCGAGATCCTGCAGGCGGGGGAGGGCGAGCTGTGGGTGGACATCGAAAGCACGAGCATGCATCAGCACGCGTTGCTCGAAAAAGTCTTCGGGTTCCACCCGCTGGCCATCGAAGACACCCTGTCGCCGGGGACCCGCGTCAAGTTCGAGGAATACGACCGCTACGTCTTCGTGGTGATGGCGGTCATTCGCTTCGACGAGGGAACGCCGGAGCCGTGGGATCTCGCCACGTCGAACATGTATTTCTTCCTCGGCAAGAACTTTCTCGTCACCGTCCACGCACTGCCCTCCAAGAGCTGCAGCACGGTGCGGGAGCGGCTGATGCGCAGCCCGGAGCTGATGGCGCGCGGCGCCGAGATGATGATGCACAACATCATCGACCAGTCGGTCGATGCGTATTTCCCGCTGGTCGAAGAGCTGAACGGGCTGGTCGATGGCCTGGAGGAGCGGCTGTTCGAGCAGTTCGACGAGAAGCTGATTCACGAGATCTTCAAGGCAAAGCGCGCGGCGTTTTCGCTGCGGCGCCACATCGGGCCGATGCGCGAGGTGCTCAACATCCTCACGAACCGCCCCTGCGGCTACATTCGCCCCGAGACACAGCTCTATTACCGCGACGTCTACGACCACACGATCCGCATCACCGAATCGGTGGACACGGTCCGCGACTTGCTCGCCGGCGTGCTCGAAACCTACCTGTCCCAGACATCGAACCGGATGAACCGCGTCATGAAGCAGTTGTCGATCGTCGCGACGATCGCGCTGCCGTTGGTCGTCGTGGGCGGCATCTTCGGCATGAACTTCAGCCAGATGCCGTGGACGCATCACCCCTACGGCTTCTACGGCGCGCTGATCACGATGGCCGCCGTCTCCGGCATCATCCTCTGGTGGCTCAAGAAGAATCGCTGGCTGTGAAGCTGCACGTCGAACAGTGCTCGATTACAACACGCCACCCCTTCGTCATCGCCCGTGGCTCGACCAACGGCTACAAGCGCGCCTGGGTCCGGCTCGTCGATGAGGACGGGCAAGAGGGATGGGGCGAAGCCGATCCATCCTCGTTCTATGGCGAGACGCTCGACACGGTGCTCGCCGGCTTCGAGCGGCTCAGCGCGCACATGCCGCGCGATCCGTTCGACCTCGAAGCCGCCGAGGATCGCTGGGAGCACGCGCTGCCGAAGAACTGGGCGGCCCGCGCCGCGCTCTCGGCCGCGCTGCATGACCTCGTTGGGAAGAAGCTGCGGCAGCCGTTGTGGAGGCTGTGGGGACTCGATCCCAAGCGTGCGCCCCTGTCCTCCTTCACGATCGGGCTCGATTCGGCGAACAAGATGCGAGCCAAAGTGCGTGAAGCCGAGGACTACCCCATTCTGAAAGTGAAGCTCGGCACCGACCGCGACGAAGAGATTCTCCGTGCCGTGCGCGAGACGACGCGGAAGCCCCTGCGCGTGGATGCCAACGCAGGCTGGACCGTGGCACGGGCCAAGCAGATGATCCCGGTCTTGAAGGAGTACGGCGTCGAGTTTCTGGAGCAGCCGCTCGCGCCTGATGATCTGGACGGCCTGCTCGAGGTGCGGCGCGTGGCGTCCAAGCACCATCTGCCGGTCGTGGTGGACGAAAGCTGTCTGGTCGCCGCCGATATCCCGCGGCTCGCGGCCCGAGTGGACGGAATCAACATCAAGCTCGCCAAGTGCGGCTCGCTGCGCGAAGCGCTGCGCATGATCGCCACCGCACGGGCACACGGCATGCTCGTCATGGTCGGCTGCATGATCGAGACGTCGCTCGGCATCACCGCCGCCGCCCACTTCACGCCGCTCGTGGACGCCGCTGATCTCGATGGCGCGGCCCTGACCGTGGACGACCCGTTCATTGGCGCGACGATCGACCAGGGACAGATCCGCCTGCCCACGGAGCCCGGCCTCGGCGTCAGGCGCAGATGAGCACGCCGCGCTTTGTCGCGGTGGTGCTGCCCGTCCCGGTAAACCGCTCCTACATCTACGCCGTCCCTGAACCGCTCGCCCCGCGCGTGGGACCCGGCGCGCGCGTCGTAGTGCCGCTGAGGGGAGGGGGCCGAAGCGTGGTGGGCATCGTGACTGAAGCCGTCAGCCATCTGCCGTCAGCAGGCGTGGAGATCAAGCCAATCATGGCCGCTCCGGACGATGAGCCTGCGATCTCGCCGCCGCTGCTCGAGCTGGGGCGCTGGATGTCGGACTACTACGGCGCGCCGCTCGGTCTCTCGCTGCGCGCGATTCTGCCGGGGCCGCTCTGGAGCGTGGCGCGGCCGAAAGGCCCGGCGCCTCTCGAGGAACGGGTGCTGGTGCTCACCGGAAACGGGATGGAATCGCTGCTCGAGCGGGAGCGGCGCTTCAAGCGGGCGCCCAAGCGGCGGGCGGTCTACGAGACCGTCGAAGCGCTGGGCGGCTCGGCCCCGGTTTCGCATCTCGTCAAGCAGCTCAACCTCTCGACCAGCGCGCTCGAGGGCCTGGTGCAGCAAGGGCTCGCCCGCATCGAGCGCGTGCCCGAGATGCGCGATCCGTTTGCAGACCTCTCGTCACCTCCACCCCCCTTGCTCACCGAGGACCAGCGCCGTGTCGTACAGGGAATTCTTGGCACCGCCCTCCACCAACCTGCCTTAATTCATGGCGTTACGGGCTCGGGCAAGACACTCGTGTACCTCGAGGTGCTTCGTGCTGTCGTGCAGTCGGGAAACGGGGCGATCCTGCTCGTGCCCGAGATCGCCCTCACGCCGCAGACGGTCGCGCGTGTGCGCGGCGTGTTTGGCGACAAGGTTGCGGTGCTGCATTCGGGGCTGTCCGACGGCGAGCGCGCCGATGCGTGGCGGGCGCTACGCCGCGGCGAGCGGCTGGTCGCGGTCGGGCCGCGCTCCGCCGTGTTCGCGCCGGTGCAGCGGCTCGGCGCGATCGTCGTGGACGAGGAGCACGAGCCGAGCTACAAGCAGGGGTCGGCGCCGCGCTACCACGCGCGCGACGCGGCCGGCATCCGCGCCCGACTCGAGGGCGCGCGCCTGATCCTCGGAAGCGCCACGCCGTCGCTGGAAAGCCTGCAGCTGGCGAGCGAGGGACGCGTCACGACGTTCGCGCTGCCCGACCGCATCGGGGCGCGGCCGCTCCCACCGGTGGAGGTCGTGGACCTGCGCAGCGCGCCCCGCCTCGCGCCCGCCGAAACGGGGGGAGGGGTGATCCCCTGGAGCGAGGCGCTCGATACTGCCGTCTCCGGCGCGTTGGACCGCGGCGAGCAGGTGATTCTGCTGCTCAATCGCCGCGGGTTCGCGACGTTCGTGCAGTGTCCCGCCTGCGGCAACGTCCCCGGCTGTCCCCAGTGCGCCATCGCGCTGACGGTGCACCAGACGCCGCCGGCCATGCGCTGCCACTACTGCGGCCACGAAGAGCGTATACCGGATACCTGCGTTGTTTGCGGCCACGAGACCCAGCGCTTGCGCGGTTTGGGCACCCAGCAGCTCGAGCACTTCGTAGGGCTGCGCTATCCGCGCGCCCGCATTGCGCGGATGGATCTCGATACGACGACGAGCAAGTGGGCGCACCATCACATCCTGGAGCGGATGGCGCGCGGCGAGGTGGACATCCTGCTGGGCACCCAGATGATCGCCAAGGGGCTCGATTTCCCGAACGTGACGGTCGTGGGCGTCGTGGATGCCGACACCGGGCTGCATTTTCCCGATTTTCGCGCCGGCGAGCGCACGTTCCAGCTTGTGGCCCAGGTGGCGGGCCGGGCGGGGCGGGGGCCACGCGGCGGGCGGGTGTTCGTGCAGACGCGTGCGCCCGGTCACCACGCCATCCGGGCGGCAGCAGCGCACTCGGTCTCGGAGTTTGCCGCGGCCGAATTGCCGCTGCGATCACCTCCAAACCCTCCCTATCCTCCGCGCAGCGGCCTGGTGCGGTTCGTGATCGCGACGAGCGACCACGCGCGCACGGCGGATCTGGCGGAGAAGGTCGCCGGCTGGCTGCGGCGCGCCGCGACCGAGCGGCTGGACGGCGCGCTCACGGTGCTGGGGCCGGCGCCCTGTCCGCTGATGCGCCTCAAGGGGAAGTGGCGCTGGCACGTGCTGGGGAAGGCCGCCGAGCCGCGGGTGCTCGGGCGCGTGGTGCGCGCGTGGCGCTCGAAGGGCCACCGCGCGGTGATCGTCGATCGAGATCCCGTTTCACTCTTGTGAAAGCCGTTTGCCTTCGGGTATTTTGACCGGCCTGTGAGTCGTCCTCGGTTTCAGTACCGACCACCCAACTTTGCCGCGCCCCCATTGTCGGGCGCGCCTGACGCGCGATTCACGCCCGCTCCCGCCGACGGGGTACTGCCCGACGGTTTTTTTTCGACTACGAACCTGCCGACGTACGTGAAGTTGGCGGGAGGCGACTGGCGGCGGCCGCGCCTGCCGCGCATGGACTGCGTGATCGTGCGGGTGGCTGACGATCTGATCACGACGGAACCGCGGCGGGTGCGGCGCGGCGACAAGGTCGCGGTCGGTGCGGCGGAGGATGGCAGCGAAGGCATCTACGTTCACGCCGAAGGGTTCCTCGGCGGCACACACAGTCCCAACGAGTTCGGCTTCATGCAGACCGAAGTCTCGCGCGAGCGGCCCGTGGACTACAGTGTGCTTGCGCAGCTGCTAGGCGAGGAGAAGCAGCGCGGCGGCAAGATCCTGTGGGTGATCGGTCCGGCGCTCGTGCACGCGCGGGCCCGCGAGGACATGATCTGGTTCATCGAGAACGGGTACTGCAACGCGCTCCTGGGCGGCAATGCGGTCGCGGTGCACGATCTCGAGGCGGCCATCTTCGGCACGACGCTCGGGATGTCCAGCTCCGGCGAGGGTGTCGAAGGCGGCCACGCGCTGCATATGCGCGCGATCAATGCCGTGCGGCGCGCCGGATCGATCGAAGCGGCCGTGCGCGGGGGCATCGCGAAGAGCGGGATCATGCACGCGCTCGTCACCCGCGGCGTGCCGTATGTGCTCGCGGGTTCGATCCGCGACGACGGGCCGCTGCCCGACGTGATCCCGGATACATTGGCGGCGCAGGACGCGATGCGGGCCGTCACGGCGGTGACCACGTTCGCGGTCTTCGTGGCGACGGCGTTGCACGCGATCGCGGTGGGCAACATGTTGCCCGCCTTCGTCGATTCGACCGTCGATGAAGACGTGCGGCCCCTGACCACGGTGTGCGTGGATCAAACCGAATTCGTCGTCAACAAGTTACGCGACCGTGGCACGCATCAGGCCTACGGCGTCGTCACCAACGCGCAGGATTTCATGCACGTCCTGCGCTTCTATGTGGAGCGATGGCAGCAAGCGACCCCGGTCCCGACACCGGCCCAGTCTTCCCGCTAGCGTCTCCCCCGACCGCCCCGGGCCAGGGCCCAGGGTGGGCCAAGGTGGCGGCGGCGGTGGAAGCGCAGGTGCCGCCGGCCGAGATCGAGACCATCTACGTCTTCCAGCCGATCAAACGGCATGGGCGCGAATGGGGCACGGCGGTGGTGACGCGCAAGAGTGCGTCACCCGACGCGCGGTTGCGCGTCTACACGGCGAAATACATGCTCGTGGTGCGCGGCAAGGAGCGTGGACAGGCGAAGGTCGAGGTGGTCGAGGTTGCGCTGAGTCCCGCCGACGTGCTCGCGCGGGTGATGCAGGCGACGGTGGATCGGGGCGGCGACACGGAGCCGCCGGTCGAGTTGGGTCCCGCGGTCTGGTACGAGGGGAGGTAATTCAGAGTTGATTGACTCACGAATGTTCATCCCGACCAAGGCCTTTTTGACAAAGGGCGTCGGTCGGCACAAGGAAAAACTCACCAGCTTCGAGATGGCGCTGCGCGATGCGCACCTGGCGAACTTCAATCTGGTGCGCGTCAGCTCGATCTTCCCCCCCCACTGCGAGTTGGTGGACCGCGAGGAGGGGATGAGCATGCTCAAGCCGGGGCAGGTCGTGTTCGCGGTGATCGCGGAGTCGGCGACGAACGAGCCCAGCCGCCTGGTGGCGGCCTCGATCGGCGTCGCGATGCCGGCGGATCCGTCGCACCACGGCTACATCTCCGAGCACCACAGCTACGGCCAGAACGAGACCGTCTCCGGCGAATACGCGGAGGACCTGGCGGCCTCGATGCTCGCCACCGTTCTGGGCGTCCCGTTCGAGGCCGACAAGGCGTGGGACGAGCGGCGCGAGCAGTGGCTCCTCTCCGGCGAAATCGTCCGCACGATGAACGTGACGTCGACCGCCGAGTGCGGTGCCGACGCCCGCTGGACCACCGTCGTCTCCGCGGTCGCGTTCTGCGGGTAATGTGGTAGTAGCATTCGCGGCGGGACTGTTGAGTTTCCTCTCTCCGTGCGTGCTGCCGCTGATCCCGAGCTACGTCGGCTTTCTGACCGGCATGACGGTGGAGGAAGTCGAACGGCGGCGTGGTACCGCGCTCCTGCACGCGGTCTGGTTTGTCGCCGGGTTCTCGCTCGTCTTCGTGCTGCTCGGCGCCGGGGCGTCCGCTGTCGGCAATCTGCTGCGCGACTATCAGGTGTGGCTGGGACGCGCCGGCGGCGTGCTCCTCATCCTGTTCGGCCTCTATCTGCTCGGCATCCTGCGGCCGGCGTTTCTGATGCGCGAACGGCGCATCGAGCTGGCGCGCAAACCCATCGGCTATTTCGGCTCGGGCGTCGTCGGGTTCACCTTCGGCGCGGCGTGGACGCCGTGCATCGGACCGATTCTGGGCGGCATTCTCACGCTCGCGGCGACGCAGGCGGGGCTGGGGCGGGGGATGGTGCTGCTGGCCGCGTACGCGCTGGGGCTCGCGCTGCCGTTCCTGCTGACCGCCGTCGCCCTGGACCGGTTCCTGATCTGGTTTCAGCGCTTCCGACCGTACATGATATGGGTCGATCGCGTCGCCGGCGGCATGCTGATCGTCCTGGGCATTCTGCTTGTCACGGACAGCTTTACCCTTCTCGCCGGGTATCTCCGCGGATTGACGCCCGCGTTTCTGCGTGACCGGCTGTAGAAACCTGCGCACGGGGTGCGGGTACCCAATGCCAACCGCTGTTACAGAGAGGATCCCATGACCCGGTCAGCTATTCTGGCGACGGTCGCCATGTTCGCCTTGAGTGCCTGTCAGAAGGGACAGGAACAGAGCCAGGCCACCGACTCGACGGCGCGCAATTTGACGCTGGCGCCCGCGGAGTCGACGGCGGCGATGCGCGATGTGCCGGATCAGCATCAGAAGACGACGCCACCCCCGGTCGTGCAGCCGCCGGCGCAGCGCCCCCCCGTGACGCGTCCCACCCCGCCGGCGCCGCCTAGGCCGCCCGCGATGGCGCGGCTCGCCGTCGGCACCAAGATGGACATCGCCGCGACCGATACGATTTCGTCGCGCACCGCCAAAGTCGGTGATGCGTTCACCGCACGGGTGGTGGAAGACATCAGGAACGCCGCGGGACGCGTCGTGATCCCCGCCGGCTCGCTCGTCAACGGCACGATCAGCGACGTCAAACCGGCGCCCAATCCTCGGACGCCGGGGACCTTGACGTTGAGCGTTGCGCGCATCACTGTACGCGGCACCTCGTACCCGATCGAAGCGTCGGTCGACTCGCTCGAGACGATCCACAAGGGACGCGGCGTGACTTCGGGTGACGCCGCCAAGGTGGGCGCGGGAGCGGTCGCGGGCGCGGTGTTGGGCCGAGTGCTCGGCGGCAACAAGAAGGGCACGATCATCGGCGGCGTGGTGGGCGCGGCTGCGGGCGCCGGCGTCGCGTCGCAGACCAAGGATTCGGACATCGTCTTGCCAGCGGGGGCGCATATCATCATCCGGCTGACGAAGGAACTCGCGGTGGCGGCATCCTGACGCGGTGATCCGCACGAAGCTGTCCACGATGATGTTCCTCCAGTTTTTCATCTGGGGGGCATGGTACACGACTATCGGGAACTACATGTCGGCTCACGGCATGTCGTCCCTGGTCAACTTGCCGTACGTGATGAACCCGATCGCCGCCATCGTCGCGCCGTTCTTTCTTGGCCTGGTCGCGGATCGCTACTTCTCCACCGAAAAAGTGCTCGGCGTCCTTCACCTCTTGGGCGGGGTCCTCATGCTGCTGGTACCCGGGGCAACGGGGGCGCCCAGGCTGTTCATTTTCCTGATCTTGCTCTACAACCTGTGCTACATGCCGACCCTGGGACTTGCCAATTCCCTCGCGTTCCACAACATCAGCGATCAGGAGAACCAGTTTCCGCTCATTCGTGTCTTCGGCACGGTCGGTTGGATCATCGCGGGGCTGTTCATCGGGTTTGTGCTGAGTCGTTTCACGGCCGGTCAACTACCCGACAACACGCCGCTCCCACTGTACACGACCGGCATCGCCAGCCTGCTGCTGGGTTTGTACAGCTTCGCCTTGCCGCACACACCGCCGCCAGCAGCGGGCCGGCCCGTCTCGGTTCGGAGTATCGTTGGTGTCGAGGCGCTCCGTGAGCTCGGCAGCACGCCATTCTATGTCTTCATCGTGTGCTCGATGCTGATTTGCATCCCGCTCGCGGCCTACTATGCGTACGCCCCCATCTTCGCGAGGGTCGGTGTCTACGACCGGGGCACGCACAACTTCGTGACCAGCCTGTTTCCGAATCCCTCGTCCATCATGACGCTAGGTCAGATGTCCGAGACCGGCTTCATGCTCCTCATGCCGCTGATGTTTGCCAGGCTGGGCGTGAAAAAGATGTTGTTGGTCGGGATGGGAGCGTGGGTCCTGCGGTATGCGCTCTTTGCGATCGCTGCTCCCGACGCGGTGTTCTGGCTCATCGTGACCGGGATCCTGCTCCACGGCGTCTGCTACGACTTCTTCTTCGTGACCGGGCAGATTTACGTCGACAAGAAGTCGTCGCCCGCCGTGCGCGGCCAGGCTCAGGGATTTCTGGTGCTGGTCACGTACGGTGTAGGAATGCTCATCGGCGGTTTCATCGGAGGCTGGGTTTACAACGGATTCAAGGGTGCAGCGACAGATCTGACCCTGGCTCAGTGGGCGAAGTTCTGGCCGCTGCCGGCCGCGTTTGCTGCCGTGGTCATGGTGCTATTCGCGATTCTCTTCCGACCGCAGACCCAGGAAAGCCCAGCCGGACAGCAACCAGTTAGGTAGAGACTATTCCAGCTCTCTGATCCAGATATTGCGGTAGCGAATCGGATTGCCGTGGTCTTGCAGTTTCAGCGGCAGCTTGTCCGGATGGGCGCTGTAAGGCGGCCTCGCCTTGTTCGCCGTCGGCCCCACCAATTCGAAGTTGTCCTGAATGAGTATCCCATTCAAAAACACCGTCATCCGGGCCGGCCGCTCGAGTGAGCCGTCGGCCTTGAAGTGCGGCCGATGGAAGATGATGTCGTACGCCTGCCACTGTCCGGGCGGCCGCGTGGCGTTGACGAGCGGCGGGTTCTCGCCGTAGATCGCGCCCGCCTGCCCGTCGGGATAGGTGTCGTTCTGGTAGGAATCGAGGACCTGCAGCTCGTAGATCCCCATCAAGAAGACGCCGCTGTTGCCGCGCTCCTGGCCTTCGCCCTGCGCCGGCGTCGGCGTCCGCCACTCGATGTGCAGCTGCACGTCGCCGAACCCGCGCGCCGAGACCAGCATGCCGGTGCCCGGTTTGACCTCGACGTAGCCGTCTTTGACGATCCATTTCGCCGCGGTGCTGTCCTGCGCGCGCCACTGGGAGAGGTTGGAGCCGTCGAAGAGGACGATCGCGTCCTTCGGCGCGGGAGCGGGCGGACGCTCAGGCCCCGGGTCCACGACGGGAGGGCGGGGACGATCCATCGAATGCTGCGGCCACTGTTGGGCTTGTGCCATCAGCAACAAAGCTAGCGTGCCGATCATGGTTTCCAGGTGCCTTTCGCAACCGCTGGGACAAAGGTGTCCACGCCGGGGGGCGGGAAGTCGACCGTGCGCCCTTGCTCGGCGCTCATGTACGCCGTCATCAAGACCTTCACAACCTGGAGTCCGTCATCGAACGTCAGCGACGGTTTCTGTTTGTTGAGGAAGCATTGCACGAAATGCCGATCTTCGGCTTCATACCCGTACGCGGCGGCCTCGCTCGCCACTACGGGCATCTGCCCCATCTCGGCGTTCTGTTTCTCGACCAGATCCTCGCCGGACTTTCCCTGGACTTCGCGGCTGAAGAAGAGCTTGAGCCCGGAGTCGAGCGAATTCCAGGACAGCGAGTACTCCGGGCCCAGCAGCTCCGCCGACAGCCGGAGCCCGGCGCCCACGAAACTCCACGAGGTCGTCGCCTCGCCGAGGACGCGATGCCCGTCGTCCGTTTCGAATTCGATCACGACGCTCGCGAAGTCCTCGGCCGGCGACTTGTCGTAGTTCACATCTTTGCCCATCGTCGCCGACAGCTTCTTGCTGTACGCGGGCCTCGTCCACTTGAGGCTGGCGATGTGGGCCGTCAGGCGGGACGGGCGAACGGAGGACCTGGGTTTCGTGGGATCGGTGAGGAGGTGCTGCACGAGCAACGACGAGTGGCACATCATGTCGTTGAGCACGCCGCCGCCCTGCAACGCGCCCTGCCAGAACCACGGCCCGTGGGGGCCGCTGTGCTCCTCGGCGGCGCGCGCCAGATACGGACGGCCGGTGAGCTTAGCGCCCCGCGCCCACAGCAGCGTGCGCCCCACCTCGACCTGCGGCGCGAACACTTGATTCTCGAGATAACCGTGCGGCAGACCAACCTTATTGACTAACTCTAACACCTTCTTGGCTTCACTCACGTTTCGCGCTAACGGTTTTTCGCACGCGAGGCCGAGCAACGAGCCCTTGCCGCGCTCGATCGTGGTCACGATCTCTTCGACGTTTTCGATGCGGGCAAAGTTCGGACCGCAGAGCCACAGGGCGTCGATCGCGGGATCTTCGACCATGGCGGTGATCGAGGGATACGGCTTGGCGTCGCCCACGCCCAGCTTTTTCGCGATGCCGGCCGTCTCGGCGGCATTGTTCTGATTGGGGCTCCACACGCCCAGCACGTCGGCGTCCCGCACGCCCACGAATCCCAGCAGGTGGAACTTGGCATTGAATCCGCTCCCCACCATTCCAATCCCGAGTCGTTTCGTCATTCAATCCTCGTATTGGACGCCGAGTTTCTGCAGCGCTTCCGGTGGGCAGCCCTTCCACTCGGGGACGAACGTGTTGCCCTGATACTTGAGATCGGTGATGCCCATCTTGCTGGTCCAGAACCCCGACGCCGTCATGTCGCGAAACATGTTGAAGAACGCGACGCCCTGGCTCATCTCGGCCCTAGCCTTCTTGGGCCAGGCAATGTCGTCGAGCACGGCGGTTTGTTCAGTCGGGGTCGCCGCGACGAACGTCTTTCCGAACCGCTCGTAGCACTCGTTGTCCAGCCAGGCGAGCCCGCCACGCATGGGCGTTTGACCGTCGGGCCGATCGTTGAGCATGAAATCCATGTATTCGGGCACGCCGGCATCAGTCGCGCTGCCCGAACGCTCGTCTTTCGGAATGACGAGATCCGCGAGGACCCGGACCGTATCCCACTCGTGCGGCGTGAAGAACGCCGGCGTAAACGGGGTCTTGGCTGCCATGGCCTCGCGTGCCAGCGTCGCTGCCCGTTGCGCCTCTGCCGGCGTCCATTTGAACGCCGCCGTCAGCGCGGCCATCGCCATTGCGCCTACCGCTTCGCGCCGCTTCATAGCGCCCTCGTCTTGAGCTGGTTCGCGATGTATTCGGATGTCCGCATCGACAGCGCCATGATCGTCCAGGTGGGATTCTTGTCGGCCTGCGAGGTGAACGGTGAGCCATCGGCGACGAAGAGATTCTTGACCTCGTGGGTCTGGCAGTTCGAGTTCACGACCGAGGTCTTGGGGTCGGCGCCCATGCGCGCGCCGCCCAGCTCGTGGATGATCACGCCGCCCGCCGCGATGCCGTAGCCATCCTCCTTGCTCGGCATGTTCCCCCATGGCGTGCCGCCCATCTCCGTGATGAGCGCGCGGAACGTCTCCTGCATGTGCTTGACCTGGAGGTATTCGTGATCGGTGAACTTCCAGTGGAAGCGGAGCACGGGGATGCCCCATTTGTCCACGACTCTCGGATCGATTTCGCAGTAGCTGCCGTCGTTGGGAATCATCTCGCCGCGGCCCGAGAACCCGACGTGCGCGCCGTAGTAGCGGCGATAGTCGTTCTTGAGCTGCTTGCCGTACCCGCCACCCTGCTGGTCCTGGATGCCGCCGCCGAAGCCCGCCTCCGGCAGCCCCGTGCCGCCCCACACCTCGATGTGGTAGCCGCGCGGGAAGTCGAGCTTCTTGTTGTCGAGCCACCACGGCATGTAGACGTGCATCCCGCCCACGCCGTCGTGATTATGGGGAACCGGGTCCATCATCTTCGGAACGAATCCTCCGACGTCGGTGCCGGTCGTGTCGGTGAGATACTTGCCGACCGTGCCGCTGCCGTTCGCCAGGCCGTTCGGAAATGACGCGGACTTGGAGTTGAGCAGGAGTCGCGACGTTTCGCAGGCGCTGGCGGCCAGCACGACGACACGGGCGTCGACGTGGTGCTCGCTGCCGTCCTTCGTGTCGATGTAGGTGACGCCGCTCGCCCGCCCGCTCTTGTCGAGCGTGATCTCCCGGGCCATGGCGTTGGTCTGCAGCGTGAGCTTGCCGGTCTTGAGGGCCGGGGCGATCAGCACGTTGGTCGACGAGAAGTTGGAATTCGTCTTGCAGCCGCGGCCGCACTGCCCGCAGTAGTGGCACGCCGCTCGACCGTTCAGCGGCCGGGTGAGGATCGACAGCCGGGACGGGACGCAGGTGACGTTCAGCCGGCGGGCCGCCTGCTGCACCAGCAGCTCGTAGCAGCGCGGCTTGGGCGGCGGCAGGAACAGGCTGTCGGGCGCGTTCGGGATGTTTTCCTTAGTCCCGAAGACGCCCACGAGCTGCTCGAGCTTGTCGTAATAGGGGCGGACGTCGTCGTAGCTGATCGGCCAGTCGTCGCCCAGGCCGTCGAACGTGTGCGCCTTGAAGTCGCGCGGGCCGAAGCGGAGCGAGATACGACCCCAGTGGTTCGTGCGGCCCCCTACCATCCGCGCGCGCCACCAACGGAACTTCTCTCCCGGCGCGACGGTGTAGGGCTCTCCGGGGATTTCCCAGCCGCCGATGCAGCCGTCGAACTCACCAAAGGGTCTTTCTTTGGTGGAGGCGCCGCGGCGTGGCGATTCGTAAGGCCAGGTGAGCATGGCGGAATCGGTCGTGTTGTCCCACGGAACGCCCGCTTCGAGCACGGTGACGTTGACGCCGGCGCGGGCGAGCACGTAGGCCGCCATCCCACCGCCGGCTCCCGAGCCGACGATGACGACGTCGGCGGGCGAGGCTTGAGTCGCAAAGCGCATTCAGGGCTCCTAGTAGCCGAGTGCACCGCCAGCGTAGCGTGGGTCGGCGACGCCCACCCACCCGCCCGCGGTCTTCTGTATCGCGGCGATGATGCCGCTGTGTCCCCGCCGCTGCTCCATCTTGTGTCCCATCGCTTGTAAGGCCCGGACGGTCGCGTCGCTCAAGCCGCCGCGCTCGTAGTAGGTCTGGTCCGGCAGCGCCTGGTGGTGAATCCGGGGAGCGGCGACCGCGTCGGGCAGGCTCATGTTCTGATCCAGCACGTTGAGAATGACCTGTGCGACGCCGGTGATGATCGTGGGACCGCCGGGGGTGCCGACCACCATCTGCAGGTTGCCGGCGGTGTCGAGCACGATCGACGGCGTCATCGCCGACAGCATTCGCTTGCCGCCGGCGACCGCGTTGGCTTCCCCCTGCACGAGGCCGTACATGTTCGGCTTCCCCGGCGCGGTCGCGAAGTCGTCCATCTCGTTGTTGAGGAGGAACCCCGCGCCCGTAACCGTGACGCCGCTGCCAAATCCGCCATTCAGCGTCGTTGTGACCGCCGCCGCATTGCCCATCGCGTCCACGACCGAGTAGTGCGTCGTCTGCATCGCTTCGCCGCCCCCGCCCCCGCCCCCGCCCCCGGATTGCGGCGGCGTCGGGGTCGCGTGCTTGGGATCGATCTGCGCCCGCAGCGTCGCCGCGTACGATTTGGACAGCAGGCGTTCGAGGGGCATGTCGACGACGTCGGGATCGCCGAGCCAGCGGTTGCGGTCGATGAAGGCGCGCCGCATCGCCTCGGTGACGAGATGCACGTAGGCCGTCGTGCCGAACGCCGGCAGCGTGTCGTAGCCCTCGAGGATGTTGAGGATCTCGCCCATCGTCACGCCGCCCGAGCTGGGCGGCGGCATCGAGTAGATCGTGTGGCCGCGATAGCTCAGCCGGATCGGCGTGCGCCACTTGGCGCGGTAGTTACGCAGATCGTCCTTGGTGATCAGCCCGCCGCCGCGCTGCATCTCGGCGACGATCAGATCCGCGATCTGCCCGCGATAAAAGACGTCCGGGCCGGAGTCGCTGATCAGCTGGAGGGTGCGGGCAAGATCGGGCTGCCTCCACATCGTCCCGGGTGGGGGAGCGCTGTCGTGCACCAGGAACTGCCCCCGGCTGGCCGGGAACTGCGCCAGCAGCTCACGATCGCTGGCGATGTCGCGGCTGCGCGCCGAATCGATTACGTGTCCCTGTGCCAGGCGGATGGCCGGCGCGACCAACGCGGCCCAGGGGAGTGACCCATACTTTTTCCACGCCTCGTACAGTCCCGCGACGCTTCCGGGGACGCCGGAGGCGAGATGTCCGACCACGCTCTTGTCCGTGGGGTTGCCGGCCGAGTCGAGGTACATGTCGTGGGTCGCGGCGGCCGGCGCGGCTTCCCGGTAGTCGAGCGCCGTCACCTCGCCACTCGCCGTGCGATGCACGATGAACCCACCGCCGCCGATGTTGCCGGCGTCCGGCAGCACGACCTCGAGCGCGAAGGCGACGGCGACGGCGGCGTCGATGGCGTTGCCGCCCTGCTTGAGGATGTCGACGCCCGCCTGACTCGCGAGCGGATGTGCCGAGACGACCATTGCGTGCGGCGCGGTGACCGGGCGTGACGTGAGAGTCCAGGTCGACGGGATGACCGGCCTGCCGCGGACGACGCGCGCAGCCGGGGTGGGGTGTTCGGGGCTCGGAGGTTTGCCGCAGGCAATGGTCAGCAGCATGAGGGCGGCCGAGAGCTTTCGCATTCAGTAATCTTGCGTCTATTTCCCATCCATGACAAACCGCGATTTCACCGACCCGAGGGCGACCGAGCAGCGCAATCCGCGGACCGATCGCATCGACACGGCGTCGAGTCTCGAGATCGTGGACTTGATGAACGCCGAGGACGCGCGCGTCGCGGCCGTCGTGCACGGCGAGCGTGAACGCATCGCGCAGGCGATCGACTTGGTCGTCACGGCGTTTCGTGCCGGCGGACGACTCGTCTACGTCGGCGCCGGCACATCCGGCCGGCTCGGCGTCCTCGACGCCGCCGAGTGCCCGCCGACGTTCAGCGTCCCGGCGACGATGGTGGTCGGGGTGATCGCGGGCGGCTACGGCGCTCTGGTGAAGAGCGCCGAGGGGGCCGAGGACGACGTGAACGCCGGGATGGCGGCGATGGACGCGGCCGCCGTCACGAACCGTGACCTGGTCGCCGGCATCGCGGCGAGCGGGACGACGCCCTACGTACGCGCCGCGCTTGGCAAGGCGCAGACGCTCGGCGCGAAGACCGTGCTCATCACCTGCGCGACGCCGCCCAGGGTCCTCGCCGAGACGTGCGATGTCGTGATCAATCCGATCGTGGGGCCCGAGGTGTTGACGGGCTCGACGCGTCTCAAGGCCGGCACGGCGACCAAGCTCGTCCTCAACACGTTGACCACGGGCGCGATGATCCGGCTCGGTAAGGCCTACGGCAATCTGATGGTCGACCTCGTGGCGCTGAGCCAGAAGCTGCACGACCGCGGCGAGCGGATCGTGATGGAGGTGTGCGGCGTGAGCCGCGAGGATGCGCGCACGGCGATCGCGGGCGCCGAAGGGAGTGTGAAGCTCGCGATCGTGATGGTCCGCAAGAAGGTCGGGGCGGCCGAGGGACGGCGACTGCTCGAGCAGGCGGGCGGTCTATTGCGGTTGGTCGTTGGCGATCCGCCCCCCCCGGCTGCGGGCCGATGAGCGACGCGCTCGCCGTGGGCGTGATGTCGGGCACTTCGCTCGACGGCATCTCGACCGCGTTGGTGCGGCTCACGGACAACGCCGCGCACCTCGTCGCATTCCGGCAGGAGCCCTACAGCGCGGCCGAGCGCGGGTCGATCATCGACGCGATGGCGCGGGGCACGCCCAAGGACGTCGCGTTTCTGCATGTCGCGTTGGGGGAGCGGTTCGCGGGCGCGGTGCTGGCGCTGCTCGCGCAGGCGCGCGTGTCACCCCGGGATCTCGCCTTCATCGCCTCGCACGGCCAAACGATCTGGCACGAGCCCGGTCGTGCGACGTTCCAACTCGGCGACGCGGCGGTGATCGCCGAGCGCGTCGGCGTTCGGGTGGTGAGCGATTTCCGGGCGCGCGACGTTGCGGCGGGAGGGCAGGGGGCGCCGCTCGTGCCGCTCGCCGACGTCATGTTGTTTGGGCACGAGCAGCTCGGCCGCTGGCTGCTCAATATCGGCGGGATGGCGAATGTCACGTGGGTGCCGCGGCGGGGCGTAGCCGACGGCGCGTTCGCGTTCGATACGGGGCCCGGCGTCGCGGTGATCGACGCCATCACGCGGCGCATCGATCCCGACGAGACGTACGACCAGGGTGGCGAGCGGGCGCGGCGCGGCCGCCCCGTGGCGAAGCTGCTCGATGAGCTGCTGGCCGATCCGTACTTCGCACAGCCCCCGCCCAAGAGCACCGGCCGCGAGCGATTCGGGATCGAGTATGCCGACAAGCTGCTCGCGCGCGTGCGCAAGGCGGGCGGATCGGACAACGACGCGGTCGCGACGGCGACGGCGTTGACCGCCGAGACCATTGCTCGAGCGGTGGCGAGCCACGCTGACGAGATCGTCGTATCGGGAGGTGGCGCCAGAAACCCGGCGATCATCGAGCGCCTCGCGACCCGTGTGCAGCCTCGCGCCGTCGTGCTCTTCGATCAGCTCTTCTTTGACGGCGAGGCGAAAGAGGCGGTCGCGTTCGCGTTCCTCGGCCATCAAACAGTGCTGGGGAAGGCGGGCAATCTGCCGGCGGCGACGGGGGCGCGGGGCCCGCGCATTCTGGGGCATATCACACCCGCATGATCGCCAGTGTCACGAGGTTTTCGCGTTTTCGACGGTGGGGCTACACGCTGCTCGTGATTGTGGGTGCGTTACGGATTCCTGCCCAGGCCCACTTTCGTCTGTACGCGCCCCTGTGCGACTTGCGGATGGCGTGGGACAACTCGCGTCTGTCCGTCACGAAGGTTCCCCATTTCGCCGTGTTCGCTGTGTTCTTTCTGTTCACCGCGTGGCAATTCGATCGTCTGGATCGCAGGAGCCTGTCGTGGTCGCTGGTCGCGACGCTCGCGCTGGGCATCCTCGTTGAGCTCGAGGAGGGGGCGACGCGCACCGGCGATTGCCGGTTGGCGGATCTCCTGCCTGATGTCGGCGGCGCCCTCATCGCCATGGCGTTCCTGGTGCCTCTAGTCCTGCTCCGCAATCGCGCCGCGGACCGTATTCCGCCCGGATGATCTCGCTGCGTGCGCGACTCGTGTGTCCCGCGCTCCGTTGGCGGCGCGGCTCGTTCAGGTCCGAACGAACGAAGATTGAGCAGGCGCTCGCCGCTGGAGTGGGCGGATTCATTCTCTTTGGCGGCACGCGCGACGCCGTCACGACGCTCACGAGCGCCTTGCGCGACCTCGCGGGCCGGCCGCTGCTCCTCGGCTCTGATTTCGAGCGCGGGCCGGGGCAGCAGGTGCGCGGGCTCACCGAGTTGCCGCCGCCCGCGGCCCTCGGCTATCTCAACGATCTCGATGCGACCTACGCGTGCGGGCAGATAACTGGTACGGAAGCGCGCGCCGTCGGGCTCACCTGGGTGTTCGCGCCGGTGTGCGATCTCGACAACGAGCCGAGGAATCCCATCGTGCAGACGCGCTCCTTCGGCGCCGACCCGCAGCTCGTCGCCAGTCACGCGGCGGCGTGGATCAAGGGCTGCCAGGAGCACGGTGTGATGGCGTGTGCCAAGCACTATCCGGGGCACGGCCGCACGACGACGGATTCACACGAAGGCCTTCCGGTCGTGGGGGCGACGGCTGCGGAGCTCCAGCAGCTGGATGTAGCGCCGTTTGTGGCGGCGGTGAAGGCGGGCGTCGCCAGCGTGATGCCGGCGTTCGTTGCGTATCCCGGCTGGGATGCGACTGGATCCGCCGCGGGGTTTTCGACGCCCATTCTCGGATTTCTCCACACCACGATCGGATTCGACGGTCTCGTGGTGACGGACGCGTTCATCATGGGTGGCGCGACCGCTGTGGAGCCGGAAGGCGCGGCAGCTGTGGCGGCGGTGAACGCCGGATGCGACATCCTGCTGTATCCGACGGATTGGGCGGGTGTCGTACATGCGCTCGAGCAGGTCGGACCCGAGCGCGCGGAGCATGCCCTGGCGCGCTACGAGAAAACGGTCGCGGAGTGGGGGACGCGGGACGGGGGAGGGGTGGACGACGCGCAGCTGGCCGAGCATCAGAAGTTCGCGGACGGGTTAGCGGACCGGGCCGTGCACCTCGTCCGCGGCGAGAGGCCGCAGCTTGGCACGACGGTGAGCGTAACGATCGTGGATGATGACGTCGGGGGGCCCTATTCGATTCCGCCGCGGGATGTGTTTCACGCAGAGCTGCGAAAGGGTGGAGTTCGCTTGACCCCGGGGCGGGGCCCCGGGGTACGCCACGTGATTCTGGTTTACGCAGAGCCGAGGTCGTGGAAGGGTCGCGCCGATTTGGGACCCGAATCGCTTACGAAGCTCGAGCGGCTCGTGCCCGGCGCCTCGCTCGTGATCCTGTTCGCGCACCCGCGCCTAGCGTCGCAGGTGCCGCGCGACGTGCCGGTGTTGTGTTGCTGGCATGGGCAGGCGTTGATGCAGCGGGCGGCGGCGCGGTGGGTGGGTGAGCGCATGAAGCAAGGTGGCGACTAGGTCTCGCTCCTATTAAGAATAGACTGACCAGCCTAACTGTGACTGGGAAGGTAAGAATTCAGTATTAGAGGGTGCGTGATGGCCAGCGAAATGATTTATACAGTTCTGTCGAATAGCCGTTAGGCGGCTCACCTTTAGAGAGGGTCGCATGGTCCCAATCGATATGGTTGTCGAGGGAAATCGAGTCGCGGTGAACGATCTCGTCGCGGCCGCACGGGCACGAGCCAGTTCATGGACGACGCCGCGCGCGCCCGGCAAATGGTCACCGTCGCAGCTTGTGGAACACGTGGCGCGCTCGCTAGAAGAATCCGCTAATGAAGTCCGTGGGTTGCGATCCAAGTTTCCAAGGTTGCCATTCTTTCTGCGGCCTGTTGCTCGTACCCTGCTGTTTAATCGGGTCGTGCGAAGCGGGGTCTTTCCCCGAGCGCGAACGAGCAAGCCGTTCAACCCGATCGAAGGACCTGCAACGCCTGCGGATGCGCAACGCCGGCTAGATCAGGCGGTCGGCGCATTTATCGAGGCGTGCCGTGAGCGGGGCGCTGGTGATCAACAGATCAGAAGTACGGTATTCGGTGTGGTTACAGTAGACGATTATGCCCGATTTCAAGAGTGTCACACCCGTCATCACACACGGCAACTCGCCGACTGAGTTACCTGTGAGCCGCCTAACACGCGCTTGAAGCTGCCGGCGCCCGTCCCCAACGAATCCGGAGGACTTTCTACATGCGGTGTAATAGAATTCCGCCTGTGAAGACTTCAGCTTGGCGCCGCAGCTTAAGCGCCATCCGTTAGGCAGCCTCCCGAG
>Ga0209056_10000929_pt1 | contig 32379 bp, 26 predicted proteins | sample GraSoiAngelo_114_FD_185876 | JGI IMG/M metagenome (GOLD analysis project Ga0209056, IMG submission 185876) | Grasslands soil microbial communities from the Angelo Coastal Reserve, California, USA - 14_0903_13_40cm (SPAdes) (version 2) | ecosystem: Environmental > Terrestrial > Soil > Grasslands... | reverse complement strand
ACATCTGTCAGGAGGTCGTTCAGAGCACATTTTTCGGGGGGAATCACGCTTGCACCAGTGGTTCTCATCCCGCCTCTAGCGGCTATCGCAAGGTTGGGGTCTTTCACTCGCGCATAAGATTCGCTAACTCGTTCCACGGACGGGAGATAACTCTTGATGTGTCACATCGGTGGTGGTACGCTCCCTGACGGTTGGGGGTTCCTGATTCTAAGCTTGCGCCACCTCACTTGCTTCCCTGGCGCAGACGCTGTTGGTCTCACTTCAAGCACTCCCTGAGAAGCTGTCTCTCAACAGTTTTGAGGGAGGTCGTATGCCCAGTCTCCAGATGAAAAGGGAACTTTCCGCTCTTTGCTACGAGCATCACATTGAAATGACGTTTGGTCAGGTTGTCCTGCAAACCAGCGGCGAACAGACACAGATACTTGCCTACACCTGTCCGGAGCCTGATTGCCTGGTCCACTACCATGGTTCGCGCGGATACTTCGTCACCGACCAGACCGGAAATGGAAATAAGCTAGAGATGACACCCAACGTCCATTGTCCCCATGATGGGGCGTCCATGTATCTAGCTGAGGTTTTGCCGGAACATAAGAGTTTCCGTCTGTGGAAATGTCCGCAGTGCAACATGAACCATAGTAATGGTAGCAATCTGTAGTTTCGCAGGGGCACGGGAAATACACCCCGCGCTGGTGATTTCGCAGTCCAAGGCATTCACGCAGATAGCCGATTCTCTAGGTACAAGTGGCTGCGGAATTGAGGCAAGCGACAAAGTCTTGTCATCAATGCGGCGAGACGTGGGCGATCTGGCTCAGCCAGTGCTGTGAGTTTTAGTCCCAGTCCCGTGCCGGGCTTGACATGGCACACAATAGCCTCGGCCCTGATCTGTCCCTCCTGAACAAGAAAATCAATCTTGGCCTTGGCACCCAGAGGCCGTGGGTCTGATGTCTCGATAAACAGACCACGGAGGCTGAGATCGCTGACACTCGACAGATCATCATGTCCATTACAGCGCCAATAGACCCACACGCCGTGCGGTCTCGCGACCCGCGAAGTCAGCCGCCTTGAAAAGCAAGGCCCTTGTGGCACGGTTTTCATGGCTTATTAAGCCCTCGCCCACGGTTCCGCCCGGGCGGACAGTAGCAGCCCGACAGCAAACCTGGTCTTCGCCAAACGCTGGCAATAAATAATTTGCCCTCTCAACCGCAGGTCTTCCTTTGGAGAGATAAGCAGCACGTGTTGCTGCGGCCGCCAGACCTGCTCCACAAGAGCCCGGGCACCGTGAGGACTAACGTTTTCGGTCCAAGCCCTTTCTTTACGGATTGGTTCGTCCTGGCGGTAGATATCTACCGACACCTCTCTCGCGATCCGCTTTTCGGATCGGCCATCGGCACTGGAAATGTTAAACTTCTGCCGCATCCCACAGTTGCATACCACCGGCTAGACTAGCTGACCATCCGGTAGATACTGTAACTCCCCTGCAGGTGATCTACTTAATGCGCGCTAGGGCCTTGGAGCGTCTTCTTTGCGGCAAGGTCCAGAGGGTTGGACGAATGCGGAGGCTGGGCAAGTAGTGTGAACGTCATTTCCCTAGACACGGATTTGTCTGGGCGTGCAAGCTCTGCCGTCAATCTCTTCAGGATACGCCCTTCGGATCGACCGTCGGATCGACCGGTTAAAACGGGTGCGGCCATGAATCCTGGAGACCTCCGGGACGGGCAGGATGCCTCGAGTGCCGTCTGACTCCATCTATGGAATTCAGAACGCCTAAAATCAATAGAGCGTCTGCTGTAAAGGGGGGTGAAAGACCTTAGTTGTGGGGCTAGAGATGCTTAATGCGGAAGGCTTCGCTTCTTAATTCTGGTCTATCTTCCTCGGAGAGCATCGCCCTAATTATCCTCTTGGCGAAGTCGATTGCGAATCTCGGTCGCAAGGCGGTCGGTCTCTGACAAGCCGGCATTTCGGACATGTGCTTGCCGTGATCGGCAAACGGCGTTCTGGGAAGCGAAAGATGATGTTCTGGGCGAGTGGTCGGCTACCCGGAGTGCGACCTGGAAAGCTGCTGAAAATGATTGTCTGGAGAGGAGGAACTCGATCAGACCGCGCGTCCCATCGCACGTAGCCTACAAGGCAGAGCGGGGAGGCAACGAACCGTTCTGGAGCCCTTGGAAAAATGTATCCACGCGCGTAAGTGCGGCGCCGAAACCGTGAGGCAACGGTGTATCTGCCAGCATTAGGCGGAGACGGGCCTAGGCTTGATCGTACGATCAGAATATACAAATGCTCGCAAGCGTCGTCAGCCGAAGAGAGCCTAAAATGCTGCGCGGGGACAAGATCACCTCACCGGAAACGGAGCTGACTTCCTGTTGGTGCTCAACTCGAGAACGCTTGAGGAACCGATGCATGAAGCAAAGCAAATGACGACGGGGCAACCCGTTGGTGCGGCTTCACACACGACTGGTGGATTTTCCACCGTCGTGCGAATCGGCAGCAAGTCAGTATCGAGTAGGTCTGATTCGTTTTGCATCAGGCTGCGTCCTCGTTTTTCAGGAGGGCGTTTTTGGGTGCTCGAGCCGGATGAATGGGAAACCTTCAAGTCCGGTTCTTAGAGGGCTGGGCGCCAGCAATGGCGCCCGGCCACTCGACAGTTATCCAGAAAGGTAGTTCTAAGAAATGAATGTGGGGGACTACTTCGGAGTTCATACAGTTTTCCAACCCACAGCCCAACCCACAAAAACCTACGTCTTATATGACTCCCGCGTAGTTTGGCAGTCCCCGCGGTCTTGTAAGTTGTTGTAAAACCTAACCACGCTACGCTGATAAGGGCGAGGTCGGTGGTTCAAGTCCACCCAGGCCCACCAGTTTCTTTCGTAAATTTCTCAACTCTAAGAAAATACACGGTTATCGGTGCGGCCCGATTCTTCACTTAGGGCCAATCAGGTGCCAGTGGACGGAGAACCAGGTTAGAAACAGGCAGGCGAACGCGATCAGCGAGTACTTCAGCTTGGAAATGAAGCGGATTTCGGAGCGCCGCCACGCGAACAAGCCGGCCACAACCGCGAAGAGGCTGAAGAAAATCGCGAGCCCGGTAACAAGATTCATCATCACAAAATATTTGTCCACGTCGTGACTTGGCAGCATCGACTCATTCTCCAAGCGGGACATGAGGACCGCCGTTCCGATTGCCAGAGCAATCCATGCGATTGCGGACAGCCGTGGCGCCAGCGTCAGCCCAAGCGTTCCTGGCTGCGGTTTGAATGCCGGTCGCTTGGGCATGATAATCCGCCGGCCCAGGCGGACCAAAGAGGCCATGATTACGAGTATTAGGATCGCCAGGCTAACGCCCAGAACCGGCAAGATCTTGTTGCCGTTTTCATACCAAACGACTCGTTCGAACTGGACTCCGGGAAAATTCACCGCGATTCGAACGATCTTTCCCGCGCTGTCTCGAATCGCGAACATCCGCCTTTGATCGTTTTCGTCCTGCCACAAGTCCTTGCCGATCGACTTCCATTTCCGCACGTGGCCGCGTAAATCTTTGAATTCGTCTACCTTCAGGACACCGTCCTTGTCCACATCGGCGTCTCCTTGTGAAATCAGATTGCCGAGGCTTAGCTTGGTGCTGTCCGCGCGTCGAGTGGCTTGATAGGTTCCCTTGATGGCTTTGGCTTCTACGGCGGCAAGCTTCTGAAATTCAGGCGCCTGCGCGAACGGGTAATAGCGGTCCGCGAAAGAAGTCAGGATCTCCGTGCGCGTTTTGCTTGCTGCGCCCGCGGAATTGTACGAAATGAAAATCACAAGCTTCTCTTTCGGCTCGACGAAAAACATGCTGTGAAAAGCGATGAGGTCGCCATCGTGACCGATGAAGCGCAGCTTGTTGCGCCAGGTCTGATAGAAGCCCATGCACATTGCGGGTAGCGCCTCGGACGTGCCGAACTGCTTCGTCCACATGGCCTGCAGGGTTTCTGGCTTTAGAATCCGGTGGCCGTCCAGTTCCCCGCCGTTCAAAAGGGCCTCCGCAAACCGGCCCATGTCTAAAGCTGTGGACGAAACGCCGCCTGCCGAGGCCGGACTAAAGATTTCAAAACCTACCGCCGGCTTTTCCGTACTGCTTCGGTAGCCTTCGGAAGGAAACGGCGCGAGGTTTTCCGCCAGGGGCTGGCGAAAGCTGGAATGCGTCATCGCCAGCGGCTGAAAAATATGCTCGGCCACGTAGTCCTCAAACATTTGCCCGGAGGCGCGCTGGACAATGTATCCGCCGAGACCCACGCCGTAATTCGAATAGGCGGGTACTTCACCGGGAGGAAACATTCGCCGCGGCTGGTTCTCGATCAGGAATTCCCGCAAGGGCGTCGCTTTCTTCGGATCGGTGAGGAGAATGTCGCGTATCTCCTCTTCGAAGCCTGCGGTATGGGTCATGAGATTGCGGAGCGTGACAGGTTTACCAAAGGCGGGAGCAATTTGAAAATCGAGATACTTGTTTACGTCTGCGTCGAGATCCAGCTTGCCCTGCTCGACGAGCTGCATGACGGAGACCCAGGTAAAGAGCTTGGAAATCGAAGCCAGACGAAAAATGGTGGAGTCTGGATCCACGGGCTTCTTCTTCGCAATGTCCGAGAAGCCGTAGCCCTTTTTCAGCAGCTCCTTCCCGTCCTTCCTGACCAAAACGGTGGCGCCGGCAGCATCGCTTCGTTCCAATTGCAAAGGAACGATTCCGTCAAAGAATGCTTCGAGGTCCGCTTTTTCGAGAGCGTGCGGAAGAGGAGCCGGAACGGCAGCGGGAGGCTTCGCTTGTGCAGGAGCGGGAGCCGGCTTCGGGGCGACTGCCGTTTGTGGCGGCTGCGCCTGTGCAGAAACTGCGCAACTTATTGCTGCAAGGAGCAACGCGCGGAGCCGGATCATGAACACTCCATGGTTCTGAAAAGCCCACCGAGTTTCATGGATATCGGAGCGACGTGCAACTGGAAACTTGGCCCCGGTCGCTAGGGAGCCGGCGGTTTCGGCTCCGCGGCAGGAGGCGCTGGCGGAGGGGCGACGAATTTGGCATCGTCCACAGGAATGTTCTGCTGAATCTGGTCGATTTGAATCGTGAAGCGATTGCCGGGCCGCGCCAGGGTCCAGCGGAAAGGCAGCTTCACCCCGCCGGCGTCGCGGTAGTCGGCGTAGTCAATTTGGGTAGGGTTGCGGCCGAGGGGAGTTTCGGCAAATCGCACGAGGCGGAGCAACAGCCCGGATTGCCGCTCGAAATAGAGTTGGAGAGGCGGTTGCCCATCGTTGCGCCCGACGACCAGGAAAGTCTCCTGGCCATTAATCTTCTCGCCTGCATCCACGCGAAATTTTGCGAACATCGTCTTCAAGTGCGCCGCGAAGGTAAGGTCGGCGTCCATGTGCGCAGCGGCGCTTTCCTCCGCGGACATCAGGTGCGTCCGCCCGGGAACACCGAGCCATCCCTGATTCCCGTCGAATGCCGTGATGCTGTCTCCACCCTTGAGGTGCATGATCGAAAGACGCTTGTCCGGTCCTTTCGAATAAACCTCCACGGGAAATCGCTCCCCGCCAAACGCGATGACCGTTCCCTTCTGCACGCGCGTCGAGATTTTCTGCAGTGCGTCGGCGCCACCAAGGGCCGCGAGATATTTATCAAGGAGCTGATCGGCCGCGGGTAAAGCGGGCTTGCCTTCAGCGGACTTTTTTCCCTCGCCGTTATCCCGCTTGGGTTCCTCGTCGCTGATGATCGGAATTGCGACCGGATCCTTGGCCCCGCGGTGGCAGGAGAAGCAAGTCACCTCGCGGCGGCCTTCGAAATTGTCTTTATTGATGGCCATCATCATGGCCATCATTTTGCGCGCCGTGACTTTGGGCTTCTTGTCGTCTTTCTCCATCGCGCCGTGGACGTGGCAGTACTCGCATTCGACGCCGAGCGAAGCGCCGATAAACTGCATCGAGGGAACCACCTGGTCAGCAGGGATGCACTTCAGAGTCTGGATATTCTTAAATTGCTCTTGGGCAAGCTTGGGAGGGGCTCCTGACGGAGCCGATTGCTGCAAACTGGATTGTGCCTTCACGCCGGAAAAACCGAGACAGAGGCTCAGGGCCATTCCGCCAATCAACAGCCACAATTTCAGACCATTGCCAGTCATGGATGGAATCCTCGCAGGAGATGTGACGAGCGCCCGGGTGGCACGGTTTCGAAGAACCCGGTTCAATGCTGCGGGCCGAACGAAGATCAGGCGCCGATCTCGCCGCGCTTCGCGAGCGCGGTGATGCGCTCGCCGGCTCGAAATGCCAGCGCCTCGATGGTCATGGTGGGCTGGCCGCGGCCGGAGGTTACCAGGCTGCTGCCATCGCAAAGGAAAAGATTCTCAACGTCATGCGCGCGGTGATCGCCATTGATGACGGAAGTCTTCGGATCGTTCCCCATGCGGCAAGTGCCAAGGAGGTGCACGGCGAATTGTGATTCACCAACGGGCTGGGACCACTGCTTTTGCGCACCGGCAGCATCCAACAGCTCGCGCGCCCGCTCGTTTTGCCAACGCCACAGTTTCAGATCGTCGGGATGATCCTTGTACGTCATGCGAAGCGCCGGCAGACCCCAAGCGTCTTTCAAATCTGGATCGAGAGAAAAGCTGTTGTTTTCGACAGGCAACGAAGTGCCGTGGCAGAAAATCTCCATGGTGCGATTGAAATAGTGGGCAAGGGCGCTCTTGAAGTCCTTCCCCCAGCGGGGCGTCCCGGGGGGTAGAGCGTTTAACGCAAAGCTGATGGGCGTGAGATCGAATCGCGCATCCAGTCCGCCACCGCCGTAGAAGCCGACCTTCTGCGGATCAAGCTCGTAGAAATCGTGCAGCACGCGGCTCACAGCAAAGCCTTTGTAGTCGTTGAGCGGATGTTCGAACACCCCGACGGTAACACCGCCGCTGTTCAGCATAAGATTCCTGCCGACGAACCCGCTGGAGTTGGCGAGGCCATTGGGGAATTGCTTGTTGGCGGAGAGCAAGAGCAGGCGCGGAGTCTCCGCGCCATTTGCGCAAACTACGACCGCCTTGGCTTTCTGCAAGTGCGTGTTGCGTTTCTCGTCGAAGTAGACCGCGCCGATGGCGCGGCCATTCGCATCCGTTTCGATGCGATGGACATAGGAATTGGCGCGAATTTCGCACCGGCCGGTCTTCTCCGCCATTCGAATAGCGGTCGCCAGCGAGCTCGATTTAGCGCCGACCTCGCAACCAAATGCCAGACAGAAACCGCAATTGATGCAAGCGCTTCGTCCGGGGCGCGGCTGCGACAGGATCGCCATCGGCGCGGGGAACGGATGCCAGCCCAGCTTCCGGGCCGCGCGTTCGAAAATCACGCCGGAAGATTTCACCGGCAGCGGCGGCATCGGGTAAGGCTTGGAGCGCGGCGGATCAAAAGGGCTGGCGCCGGCCAGGCCAGAGACCCCGATTTCCCACTCTACTTTGGTGTAGTAGGGCTCGAGGTCGGCGTAGGTGATGGGCCAATCTGCAAAGGTCGTGCCGGGAATGGGCCCAATCTTGCTGCGCTCGATGAAATCAATCTCGTGGAAGCGCCAGAAATTCGCGGTGAAGTGTACGCTGGTGCCGCCGACGCACCGGCCATAAAGGACGGCACGCTGCGGTTTGGCCTTTTCGCTGGACGTTTTGCGGAAGGTGTTTGGCTGGAGCCTCGGATGGTTGGTGAGCTTGTCTTGAGCCAGGGTTTCGACTTCGTTGTGCGTGAAATCTGTTTCCGTCAGATAGGGCCCTTGCTCCAGGACAACCACGCGAAAGCCGTTGGTCGAAAGTTCCTTGGCGAGGATTCCGCCGGCAGCGCCGGAGCCTATGATCACAAAATCGACTTCATAGGAAGTTTTGTACTTGGGCTGGTCGACCATCATTTCTTGTCTGCCTCTTTCGGCATGGGTTGCCAGCCTGCATAATCCCTGTCGTAGAAACCGAACGGCGCTTGAAACATGTGTTCGCGTTCGCGGCCGATGACTTTCCATCCCGCTCCACTGTCGTTGCCGCCGAAGTCGGGATCGATCAGGAATCCGGCTATGGTGTGCTGCCGCATGGTCTCGAAGAAACTCTGGGCGCCGGGACTTGCCCGGAAGGGCCGCTGGGGGGACGGCGCATTTTCATCCAAGGAATGCAAGACCTCGTCCTGCTGTTGGAGCGTCAAGGAGGAGAATTTGGCTGCGTTCGGAAACATCTCAGTTACTCTCGCCTGCAACTCCGGCAAACCCTCCCGATACGTTTTTTGGTCATCCGCGCTGAACGTGGCGAGTCCCCGATCGATGAAATACAAGACGCCAGCTTCGTGTGCTCCGGGCAGCTCATCCGTGGGAATGATGCGCGCGGAGATGGCGTCAATCTCGGTCGCCTGCTCGGGCGTGAAGAATTCCAGCTTCGCTGGGTTGGCTGCCACAGCGGCGCTATGCGCGTGTTTTGAGGCAGAAAGTAGCGCAGGCCAGTTTGCGGAGATCCAGGCGGCGCTGATGCCCGTGCCTGCGCGCAGGAGAAACGTACGACGGCTCAGTTCGTTGATCATGGTCGATGAAAGTTCCTTAAACTTGCAGACTGTAGGCTGAAGGAGACATGCCGTCAAGAAAAATTGCCAGATACGAGCCATTCAAATCTTCCATTTTGGCTGGCATTGTGTCACTCGTTGTTTGCCGCATGCAGCAAAGGTAGTGTAGGATGCCGCAGATTTGGAAAGCGCCGGGCCATTTCGCGAAACTGGCCGTCATTTGAGACACTGATACAGCTATGGCTACCTTCACAGGGGCGATCGGAACCGGCAGCAAGTGGCTGCTCGACAAGATTGTCGGGGCCGTCGCGGCCACAGGGATTAATCCCAACGTTCTGACATTTCTCGGGCTGGTTGTAAATTTCGTCGCGGCAGCTTTCTTTGCCGTCGGTGCATTCTTCCCCGGCGCACTCATCATTCTCTTCGCCGGTTTCCTGGATATGCTGGACGGACAGGTAGCACGGCGGCAGAACCGCGTCACCGCTTTCGGGGCATTTTATGATTCAACACTCGACCGCTATGCGGACATGGCTCTGTATATGGGCCTGCTGGTCTATTACTCGGTGAGTGGCCGCACGCCGTACGTGGTGCTCGCCGCTGTCGCTACGGCCGGTTCGGTCATGGTCAGCTACGCGCGCGCGCGCGCCGAGTCGCTCATTCCGCTCTGCAAAGTGGGGTTCATGGAGCGGCCCGAACGGCTGGTCTTGCTGATTATCGGCGGCCTCTTCAATCGCATGGGCCCGGTTCTGTGGGTAATCGCCGTGGTTTCCACCATCACGGTCATTCACCGCATCGTATACACCTGGCAGGAAACGCGCGCGGGACGCACCCTTCCGGGGATCAAACTGTCGCTTTAGTGAGAATGTTTCTCTAAACCTCGCCAGACGTCGATGACACGTCGATTCTCAGCTTGACTTTGAGTTAACCTGTGGTATACTCATTTGTGTACGTATCTGTGCCTTCCCGAATTGGGACTCTTTTCAGCCTCGGCAACCTTCCATCGCCCATCTGGACTCAACTCTTTTCGTTTGATGGGCTTGCGAATTGGTCTGAAGCAACGGCAAATCTCGGCCTTTTAGAATCAATCAATTACGAATTGCCCTTCTTTTAAGTCCCTTGTTTTGATATTCATGCATCGGATGGGGGTTGTACCCCCATAATCAGCTCCCCACTCGCTTCAACTGTTCTTCCATCGGCGCGGCGATGATTTCGCGCACTCGATCACGCAGCGTCGGCACATCGGCTTTGGTAAGCCCTTTGGTGTCAATCGTGTCGTGCAGAATGACGGTTACTTGTGCCGGCCAAAGCATCCAATGACCCGTGCGGTGATGCTGGAAGGATCCCACCAGGCTCACGGGCACGATGGGAACGCCGAGTTGCTGCGCAACGCGAAAGCCGCCGTCCTGGAACTGATCCACGTGGCCGTCGCGTGTACGCTTGGCTTCGGCAAAAATGATCAGGCTGGTGCCGCCGTCAATGGCGTCCTGCGTCAGCCGCCACATGCGCTTCAGGTCCGAAGGGCGACGAATGTCCGGCACAGGAACATTCCCGAAGCGCTTCATCAACCAGCCGTATGCAGGAATCTTGAAATGCGATTCCAGCTCCCAGCCACGGACGAACTGCGGAATGGCGCAGTAGAGCATGAAAGGATCGAAAAGATTGACGTGATTGGACACGAAGAAAGAGGTCCGGCTGGGGTCGAACCCGGGCGAGTGGCGGACCTCCATGCTGGCGCCCGAAAGAAACACAATGCGGCGGCAGAACGTACGTTGCAACCAATCGTGCTTGTGGGGATCCAGAAAAATTCCGAGAAAGACGAGCAGCGGCGCAAGAATGAAAAAATGCAGGGCGCTCAAGATCCAGAGAATCGCGCTGCGCAACGCCAGCCAGCTCTTCTTCATATATAGACGTCCACTGCGGCCGGCAGAATATCGAGCGAGCAGCAATCCAGCGTAGCCACTTCACCATCGATCATGACGTCGAGTGGTGAGCCGAACTTGAATTCGACGTGGCGCACGGCCCGGTGCGAGGCAAGCGCGTGTTCGATGTGCGTGCCGTCATACAGCCGCGGCAGCATGCGGAGCAAACCCAACCGGCCGATCGGTCCCCACTGAACAAATTCGATGTGGCCATCGGCGGGATCCGCGTGCGGCGCGATGAGCATCGTGCCGCCGGTGTACTTGCTGTTATTGAAAGTCAGGAAAAGCGAGCGCCGCTCGTTCCATTCCTGATCCTGATCGCAGCGAAGGGCGAAGGAGCGCCGGCGCAGCTGCACGACGCGGACGAACACTCCAAGCAGATAACCAAGGTGGCCGAGCGGCTTGAACATGCGATTGGTCAGCGCGGCGACATCGGCAGTGAAACCAATGCTTAAGAGATTGAAGGAATAGACTTCCCCGCCGGAGTGCGTGAGACGAATTAAATCGATGGAACGCTTGCGATCCTCGAGCAGGGCTCGCATCGAAGCTTCCGCGCCATCCTTTGAGAAATCGCGCAGGAAGGAATTACCAGTGCCGAGCGGAAGGAAACCAAGCGCAATCCGTCCAACTGGCTTGCGGCCGGCAAAAACGCCGTTGAGGATTTCGTGCGCCGTGCCGTCGCCGCCAACGGCAAGAAAACGCCGGTAACCCTGATCGTAAGCCTCGCGCGCGAGCTGCACCGCGTGGCCCTTGCCGGTGGATGCGATGACGTCAATGCGCAATCCCTTCTCTCGCAGGCTCGCAAGCGCGGGGCCGGCGAGTTTTGCGGAACGGCCGCCACCGGCGGCGGGGTTCACGATGGCGAAAAAGCGATCCATTTGTCTCTCGGGCAGACTGGAACTGCTAACTCCTGCTGCACCTAATCGTTTTCAGCACGCTTTCACAAGGGCAGAATCGCCGATGCACCCTCTAGACTCGCGAGACGTTCCGCCAGAACATTCCTTTTGATTTTCAAGGAAGCCGTCCGCGGAAAGTCTTCGTCCAGGACAACGACCCCGTGGATGCGCTTGTAGTTTAGCAGGCGATTGTTACGCGCGCTGATGTCCTGCCGGAGCTCTTCGCCGTATTGCTGGCCCGGATCGAGATGGATGACGAGCACAAGCCTTTCTCCCGTCATCGAACGTTTCGGCCAGATGTAATTGGCGGCGAATACGCAGAATTCCTTCACGGGAAGGGTTTCGAAGACCGCCTCAACGTCTTCGGGATAAATGTTCTTCCCTTCTTCGGTAACGACCATGTTCTTCTTGCGGCCGCTCAGCAGCAAGTGGCCGGTTTCGTCGAAGCGGCCCAGGTCGCCGGTCATCAGCCAGGCGTCAACGATAGTTTCGGCCGTGAGCTCCGGGTCGCTGAGGTAGCCGGACATGACCGTCTTGCTGCGCACAGAGACTTCTCCGACCCCGTCCGCGGCAGGATTCATGATGCGCACTTCCATGCCAGGTAGTGGCTTGCCGACGGTGTCGGCGCGAAATGGTTTCAAGTCATTGACGGTGATGGCCGTGCCCGCCTCCGTGAGGCCGTAACCGTTCGCGACGGGAATTCCCAGATCGTAGAAAAATTGCAAGGTCTGCGGTTCTGTAAACGCGCCGCCGACGATGATGGCACGAAGTTCGCCGCCAAAGGCTTCATGCACCTGTTTGAGTAACCGGCGGCTGATGCCGGGCCGCGACTTGCTTTTCGTCAGCGCTTTGTTGATTGCCACAAGCGCATTGAAAATCTTCCGTTTCGCCGGTGGCAACGCATCGAACCGCGCCTGCAAACCTTTTTGCAGATTTTTCAAAACCAGCGGAACGAGACTGACGTAAGTGATTTTGTACTTCGGAAAAGCCTCGCGCACGTATTCGGGACGCAATGTTCGAAGATGCACGACTGCCGCGCCGCAGGTGAACGGCCCGAAAAATCCCACCATAAAATCAATCGCGTGGTTCGTCGGCAAGATGCTGAGGTAGCGCACGCCAGGCCAGAAGGGATAGATCGAGGTCAGCGCGACGCACTGCTCCAAATAATTCTCGTGCGTCATCATGCAGCCCTTGGGGCGGCCGCCGGTTCCAGAGGAGTACACGATGCAAGCCGTGTCCTTGCGTACGCGCGAAACGAATCTCGGCTCGCCCGCGCCGTGAAAATCTTCCCAGCGCAGTGCGCCCGAGAGTTCCGCATTTGCTGGAGCCTCGGTCACGAGGACCGTACGGACGTTTGCCGCTGCCACGCGCCCAACAGAAGCGCTGAGCTGCCGCCAGATGGGATATTCCGTGATGAGCACGCTGGCGCCGGAATGCTTGAGAAGCTGCCATTGCTCGTCGGGAGTGAGCTTGTAGTCGAGCGGAACCAGCGTGCCGCCCGCAAAAAAAATGGCGTAGGCCGAAATCAGCCACTTGGACTGGTTGGTCATGATGATGCTGGCCCGGTCGCCCGCCGTGAAACCGGCGTCTTGCAAAGCTCTGGCGAGCGGGTGCGCGCATTCCTTGAAGTCGCGATACGTCAGGCGTTCCTTCTCGCGTTCGCGGTCCGCTTCGATCAAGCACACTTCGTCCGCAAATTGGTCCAGCGCATCCTTCAGCGCCTGGCCGATGGACTGATATTTGGAAAGGTCAAGCATTACAGGCGAGATTGAATCCGCTCAGCCAGGGTCCTGAAGTCGCTGACGCCCTGGACTTCGTAGTCCGGCAGCTCGATGCCGAAATGATTTTCGATGCGCGAAAGCATCTCCAGTGTCTGAAGGCTGTCGATGCCCAGCTTCTTGAAGAAATCATCGGCGGGCGCGAGCGAACCTGCGGGCAGCTGAAAATGCTTCGCTGCCAGGTCGAGGACTTCCTGCGTCGTTTGTTCCAGTGTGCGCATGGACAGGTAAATTTAGCACTCCTGCGACAGGAAAGAAAATTGAACGAGCCAGCCTTCCAAGATTACGGTAGGTACGGCATGGGCCCGGAATCTTCGATGAATTTCTTGAGAGCGGCCATGACAGCGGGCCGCGCGAAGAGCTCGCAAAAAAGATCGATTTCGCGGCGCAATTCATCGTGGGGAACAGGCTTGATGAATTTTTTCGCGGCGGCGCGTGTAACGGCGTCAAATTTTGTGATTTGAGCGGCGGTCGAGCGTGCGACGCGGAGAGCTTGGCCTTCGCCGGCAAGTTGCGCCACGAGCCCGACGGCTTGCGCGCGAGTCGCGTTGACCGTACGACCCGTAAAAAGCAAATCTCGCACGAAAGCATTGCCAAGATCGCGTTTCAGGCGCGGGATCCCGCCGAATCCGGGGATGAGCCCCAGCCGCAATTCGGGAAACGCAAAGCGCGCCATCTTGTCCGCGATGATGATATCGCAAGCGAGCGCGAGTTCGAGTCCGCCGCCAAAACAAACGCCGTGCACAGCCGCGATGATGACGAAGGGCGCAGCATCAAGAGCGTTCAGTACTACATGGATGCGTTCCAGAAAATTGCGAATACCCGCAAGGCGCTCCTTCTCCGGAAGCGGCGCCGCACCGCGGTACAGTTCGCGTAAATCCGCGCCCGCCGAAAAAACAGACTTGCGCGCACTCGAAATGATGCAGACGGAAGTCTCCGGCGCAAGCGCGCCCGATGCAGCGACAAATTGTTCAAGCTCCGCGAGCATTGCCGAACCAATTTCATTGGCGGGTGCGTGATCGAGCGTCAACTCAATCACCCCTTCGCGCCATTCCCAACGCAGCGTCTTGCCGGCAAAACTCTTCATGCGAGTGTTCCGCTGGCTGCTTCGCGGACTCCCTTGACATCGTACATGGCGTTAATTTCCGAAGCATAGCGCGCATTGATGGCGGAGCGGCGAAGTTTGCCGTTCACGGTGAGCAGGCCGTTCTCGATGGTGAAGCCTTCGGGAATCACAGTGAAATTGCGGATCTGGCGGTAATGCGGCAGCTCGGGATTCACGGCATCCAGCGCGGCCTGGACGCCGGCGCGTTCGACGCGGCCGGTGACCAGCGCACAGAGATACCCGCGCCCATTGCCGACAACTACGACTTGCTGCACTGCCGGAAGAAGCCGCGCGATTTTTTCTTCGACCGGTTCCGGGGCGATGTTGTGGCCGGAATTCAGAATAATCAGGTTTTTGATGCGCCCGCTGATTCGCCAATTTCCGCGCACGTTTACTTCGCCCTGATCACCCGTGTGGAACCAGCCGTCTTGCAACACGCGCGCCGTCTCTTCCGGCCTGTTCCAATATCCCGGAAAAATGTGCGGGCCACGCACAACTATTTCTTCGTTCTCGGAAATTTTCATTTCAATTCCGGAAATTGCAGTGCCGACGCAACCCGGTTCAACGGGCAAGCGGGGATCGTCCAACGTGCAGATGCCCGTGGTTTCCGTGAGTCCGTAGCCTTGCAGTACGGGAATGCCCAGCGTCAGGAAAAACTGCTGGGTCTCCGGCGAAAGAGGCGCGGAGCCACAAATCAGCGTACGAAGATGCCCGCCGAAACGTTCTTTGATTTTTCCGAAAATAACTTTTCGGCCGATGGCGAGCCAAAGAGCATCCAGCGCGCGACCGCGGCCCACGTGCAGCCGCTGCCAGGCGTCGCGCGCCTTTTCAAAAAGCGAACGGATCATGGCTGGGCGCTTCGATAGCGCTTCCTCCACGCCGCGGCGCACGCGTTCCAGCAGCGTGGGAACATTCAGAAAATAGTGCGGAGAGGCCAGCCGGATTTCGTCGGTAAGCCTATTGAGATCCGTGGAGAGCGTAAGAACCGACTCGCGCGTGAGGTAGGTGAGAAGCACGATCCACGAAGCAGCAAAATTGAACGGAAGATAGTGGAAAACACGGTCTGGCTCGTGCGTTTCGCCCATCAATTGATCAAGCCGCTCGGTGGCGCAGGAAATCATGTGCGTGATGTTCCCGACGTTGAGGCAAACCCCCTTAGGCTCCCCCGACGTGCCTGAGGTGTAGATGATGGTGACAAGGTCCGAATCCCCCCGCGGATTGGGAGTGTTCGGAACCAATCCCGGCGACGCAGGCTGCTGCAGAGCATCCTCGAACAAAACGCGAGGCAGAGCTTCCGGCCAAGCCTGAGCGATACCTTCCCCAAAAGCGGCATCACCTACAAAGAGAAATCGTGGCTGGCAATCCTTCATCATGGCAGCGAGCTCGGCAGGCGCCTGGCGCGAATAGAGCGGCACCACGATGGCGCCTTCGGCCATCAGCGCCACGTCAAAAGCAGCCCAACGGACGGAATTCGCCGCGAGGAGCGCGCAGCGATCTCCCGGTTGCAAACCGGAGCGGCGTAAATAGCCGCGGACACGCTGCACCTGATCCAGCAGCTCGCCTCCCGTCAGGCTGACAAATTGTTCGCCGCGAATTTCCCGCAAAACGACGCGGCCCTCTGCTCGTTTCAATTGCGCGAAAATATTTTCGAGAAAGTTGGGCATGAAAAGTCAGCGAACCGCGGCGAGCGCAACCGGCGAAGAGTCGTAGCGTCCGGCAAGCTGCAGCAAATTGCTGCCGAGCGGCGGCAGATATTCTTCCCACGAAAGAACTCCGGAGCGTAGCGGGAATTCGGGGTATGTCCGGCGCATGGCGTCCTCGAGATACGTTCCCATGCGCGCCATGACCTTCAGATTGCGGACGACAGTGCGGCCGATGCCCTCGCGCACGGATTCGGCTTCCGTAAACAGCGTTTCCATGACTTGGAGAAGCTTTGGCTCAAGATCGGGGTCGTCCACGGTAAGCAAGAATTGCTGATGGCCGCGCTCGCGCATCAGGTTGCGGATGCGCTCGTCCATGGTGACACCAGCCGAGGCGACCAGGCTGGGCATGCAGGTGACGATGCCGTGGTAACGCGAAGAAACCATGTAAGAGCTCGCGCGCAGGAGCGACACGAGCTGGAACATGTCGTAGTCGTCCGAAGTGAACACCGGCGTGCCCGGAATTTGTGCGGCGATATCGCGGCACGCAACGGCGTCCAGCCGCTCCATGCCGACCAGAATCGGAAAAACACGATGGCGCTGCAAGAACGCTTTCGTAGCGTTGGTAAATCCGGAAGTGTAGTGCTGGTATTTGCGATCCACTTCCGGCCCGGATTCGAAAAAATAAACGGTGCGGTATTGGCTGTCTTTGTAGGCGCCCGTCGTGACGCGTGCGAGATATTTTGCGACGGATGCTCTCACCGGCCACACGAACGGATGGATTGGACATAGGACGAGTATAGGCGTTTTTTCATCCCAGCCGGACTCGCGCAGAACTTTGCGTGCATACTCGGGCGGGTGCGGCTCAAACGTCCATGCGGTATCCGTGCCAAGCTCCGTGGGAATTCCCAGCGAATTCAGCAGCGTTTGCGATTCCACATTGCGCGTGATCACCATCGAATCGTGGACGTAGCGTTCGCACGTGGATTGGATGATTCCGTCCATGTGGCCCGCTTCCCCGCCGTACGCGAGAGAAAGTTTATTTTCCGCGGAAGCCAGCCCGAGCGAGCCGATCATCATCGTCGCGAGCGCGTTGGCGAATTTGCTCTTGAACATCGAGCCTTCGCACGCAATAACGCCGTGATTCCGGCGCACGTCGCGAAAGAGGAACGGCGGGTACACATCGGGAAGATAAACCTGCCGGGTACCTTCGAAGTAGCCCTTGGTGCGGTCGAAACTCTGCGTCATCACGCTGAAGTCAACGTTATCGGCGCCCAGAACATGGCGAATCTGGCGCAGCATCTCTTGGACGCGAACGTCGCTGCCCGTGTTGCGCGTCCCATTGTAGCCCGCAAACAGCAGCTTGAGTTTTTCGCCAGGAGTCCAGCGCTTGCCAAGACCCAGCATCCAGCCGACGCGCCGGATCTCGATCAGTGCGCTAACCCAGGCGACGAGCAGAAAATCCGTCATGAGCCGGCGCCTCTCGCGGTGGGATTCGCCGCCACGTCCGCGCTCGCGCCCGATGGCCATGGTTTTGCCGGATAACGAAACTTGTTTTCACGGCTGAACTTCAACAGGGCATGCGCGTAGGTCGAAAATTTTGCTGGCGTCTCGCCCAGTTCGGCGACGACGCGCGAATTGTCAAAAACCGTGTTCCAGTCCAGGTACGGCCAGAAAACTTTGAGGAGCGAGGCGCCGTGGCCAATGGCGCCGGTGCGATTCGCAGCCCAGTTCACGGTGCGCGAAAAAGTCCCGCCCAGCCAGGGCGAATACGTGGGCCGCATCCTGCCACCCGCCTGCGCTAGGACATCGGTCAATTCGTGGTAGGTCTGTGAACCGGTCCCCGAGGACAAATGATAGATGCCGTGGGCGGGCGCGTCTTTTTGGTGAATACTCACGATCGCTTTGCCGACGTAGTTTGCGGGCACGATATCGATTTTATCGTCAGGGCGCAGGGGAAGAACAGGCATCTGCGCCAGGACGTGGAAGGCCTGCACCATGTCGAATTGCGATGTGTCGCCTCGGCGGCTGTCACCGAGGATGATCGACGGGCGGAAAATCGTTTTCGGCACGTCAGCCAAGAGTTGATTGGCCATGTGCTCGCAGAACTTTTTTGTACGCGCGTAGGGATCATAATCGGAGCGTGACCAGTCAATGGCGGCATCTTCGGTTACAATTTCGTTTTGCCGCTTCCCCGCGACGGCGACCGTCGAGACGTGCGAATAGCGCCGCAGCCCGTGGCGATTTTGCGCGCAGCGTGCGAGTTGAATGACTTCCAGTGTGCCGCGCAGATTCACGTTCAGGCATTGCTTCTCGGATTTGCGGTTGAGCGACGCGGCGCAGTGAATCAGCGAATCGGTCGAATCCACCAGCGCGTGGTATTCGTCGTCCGATAGTCCGAAGAGATCGCTGGTCAGATTGCCGCGGAAGATCCGAACGCGTGTGTTCAGGAACTCGAGGAATTCGGGAAAGGCAAAGTGCAGTTGGAGCGAGGTCCAGAGGCGTTCGCGGGCCTCCTGTTCAGTTTTTGCGCGAACCAGAAGATTCAGCGTGTCGCGGTGCTCCGTAAGGAGGCCGGCGACGAGGTAGCTGCCAAGATAGCCGGTCGCGCCGGTTAGGAAGATCGCCATAAAGGATCGGTCGGCGTTGCAGCTTTGGAGAGCACCGCTTCGCGCGCGGGTTCGGCGGACCAATCGAGCGCGCGCGGCTCACGCGATTCGAGAGGTCGGCCTTCCATCAGGGGATAGCACCAGCGGCGCAACGCCGGGATGTGTACGTTGATCCAGTAGTCCCACCAATCGATGGATTCGGGCGCAAAGCCGAAAACAAGACGTTCTTCCGGAGGCAGCGCCGCGGAAAGCAGCCGCGCGTTTTCGCATTCGAAAACATGCTCGTTGTGAAGGATAAAGGGCTCATACAGCTCGATAAGCTTTTCCGCGCGAATGAGGTCGCGCTCCGCCCGGGCAAGCGGCGGCTTTTTCATGCCAAGGGTGACGGCCACGCGGTTGATGCCGGAGACGACGGCTTTCTGTCTTGGAATCGAAAGCTGTTCGTAGCGTTGCTTCGAAACCGGGATGGATTCGAATTTCACTTTCAGCCAACTGTCCACGCTCTGCGTCGTGCGGTAGTGTTTGCGGTGCGCCAGGCCGGTGAGTTCAATGCTGCGGCCCATGTTGACGGGATTGATGGCCGAAGTCGCGAGCTGGTACATGCGGGCGTGGCGACGCGCAATCACGCCGGCGGTAATTAGCGTCATGCCGCGGCAAACCATGTCCACGGGAATGACGTCGAGGCACTTGCGTTCGTTCGAAGGAAGCTGGCGGAAGTTGGTGCCAAGCAAATAGGAAAGCGGCCCGGACGTGTTGACGCCCTCGTTCCACCCGATGAAGGGCGAACGCTCCGAGCTCTCGACAATCGAGGGACGGACGATAGCGATGGGGAGATCGCGGCCGCGGCGCGCGAGGATGGATTCGCCCAGGCTTTTCGTGAAGGTGTAAGTGTTGGGCCAACCGAGATGCTGGGCGCGGCGCATGCCAACGCGAACAAGCCGGTTGCGTGCCCAGCGCGCCCGGTTACGCTTCAAAACACCGTCGAGTTCCGCGGCCGGCGCGGAAGCAACGTCGCCGCCGCGGCCCAGCGCCTGGCGGCGAAGCGCCTTCGTGAGCTCCGGGCTTTCGGCGCGGGCCTCGACACGGCGGATGGTTTCGCGGAGGGATTCCACTTCACGCTCCGCGTCGAAATCCGGACCGTTCGCCGGGTTGTAGTTTCCCTGCAACTCTTCGGTGACGCGGCCGTCGCGCATCCCGACAACGTAGCACGTGGAAAGATGCATAAGTCCGGCGTGATCGGACTTCCGGAGAAAGTCGAGCAAATGGAGCGCCGAATCCACGTTGGAAGAAAGAGCTTCGCGCAAATCGGGATTAAAGTCCGTGAGGCCGGCGCTGTTCACGATGAGGTCGAGCGATTTCGCGAGCCTTGCTTGCGTGGCTTCATCGAGACCGAGGCCCGGCACGCTCACATCGCCTTCGACGACTTCCACTTTTTCCCTGAGAAATGCGCCGAGTTTTTGGCCGTGTCGCTCGTGCAGCGTGTCGAACGTGGGAGACTCTTCCACAATTTTCTCGAAGCGGCGCTGCGCAGAAGTGGTGCGGTTGCGGCGAATCAGGAGCGTGATCTTGCCGATGTTCGGAATATTCTCGAGTAGGTCCACCAGCCAGACTTTGCCGATGAATCCGGTTACACCAATGAGCAACAGGTGCCGGTTCGCCAGGGTTTCGCGCACCAAAAGGCGCTGGACTTGAGGCGCATCTCCGAATCGAGCAACGGATTTGGCTTCGCTAGAAACAGGACGAGCGGTGGTCTGCACGGCGTCTTTGAGTTGCTCCGGCTTCTCCGTCCAGCCAAGCTGGCCGAGCAATCTCTCACGCGAAACACGGCCGTCGGTGGCGCCGCTCGCAATCCAGGCGAACGGCCCGCGCGGGCGGACGATGGGATCCATCAATCTCCCGGTGGCCTGACCATCTCGAAATTCCAAGCGGTTGGAAATGAACGAGTCGATCCCGAAATGATGGGCCAGGGGACGAAGGATGTTTTCGAGGAGCTGCCCGACCAGCACGATGCGCTCACCATCGCGAACCGCTTCGATCAGTTTCTCGACGGCCTCGCGGCGCAGTTGCGGCCTTAGAACGTAGTGGAAGTATTCTTCACCGAGCAGATCCAGCCGATCGCGGCTGATGCCGCGGAGCAAGGTGTGCAGAAAACGCGTGGCAAACGTGCGGTTGGCGGCGTAGGCGAATGGCCGCGCGAGCGCCATCCCGGCCATGCCCAGGCGGCGCGCCCAGCGCTCTGAAAAACTTTGCGAGTTCCACGTGAAGAAACCCACCGGGCGCATCGCACCCAGCTCCAGGAGCGAGCCTTCCACTCTCCAATAGACAGGCTCACGGGTCCCTGCGGTGGGCAATATGCTGTTCGAATTGGAGCCTGAATGGGCCATGGCAGGCGTGGGACTAGCGACGGCTCATCCGTCGCGAAAAATGCCCAGAACTCTCGCTATGAGTAATGATGATTCGCACCCTCGGACTCAGCCAAACTGGAACGGATTCAGCCCGCTTACGAAGCAATGCCACCGAGTGTCCCCGACTCCAGCTCGCCGCGGGCTGCTTGGGAAAGTGTAAAAGTAGCATTCTCAGCAAGTTCTCGCAAGGCGCGGGGGCACGAACAGCTTGAGAAGGGGTCGATGAGGACTATGCTCGCCTAGAGGGCCGAGAGGAGAGCCAGCCCTACACGCCCCAACCGTAGCGCTCGGCATGTTCGAGCGTGCGCTGCATCTCTTCGCGAAGGATTTCGGTGAAAACCGAGCCGCCCACGGCGCGAGCGCCAGGCTCCGTGATGTCCGGTGTGCGATAGCCGCCGGCGAGGACGCGCAGGAGCGATTGCTCGACCCAGTCGGCTTCGAGCGAGAGCCCAAAAGCGTCGCGGAGCATCATCGTGGCGCTGAGAATCGAGCCGATGGGATTGGCGGTGTCGGTTCCGACGAGGGAAGGCGCCGAACCATGAATGGGTTCAAACAGCGGCGCGGTTGAACCGAAACTCGCCGAAGGGATCAGACCGATAGAGCCGACCAAGGCCGCCGCGGCGTCGCTCAAAATGTCGCCAAACATGTTGGAGGTGAGCATCACGTCAAACTGGGAGGGCCGCAAGGTCAGTTGCATGGCGGTATTGTCCACATACATGTGCTCGAGTTTCACGGAAGAAAACACGGTGCTCATCGCCGTGACGGTGCGGCGCCAGAGTTGAGAGCTGGTGAGCACGTTGGCCTTGTCCACGGAACAGAGCCGCCGCGAACGATTCTCCGCACGGTTGTAGGCAAACGTGGCGATGCGCTCGATTTCCGGCGTCGAGTAGGACTCGGTGTCCCAGGCACGTTCCACGCCTTTTTCTGTAGCGTTTCCACGTTCGCCGAAATACATTCCGCCGGCGAGCTCACGCACAATCTCGAGGTCTAGATCGCCGAGGCGATCTGGCTTGAGGGGCGAAATCCCCTTCAGCGGTTCCAGGAGCTTCACGGGACGAACGTTGATGTACAGCCCCAGTCCTTTCCGCAAACCGAGCAGCCCGCTTTCCGGGCGCTTCCCTACCGGCAACGAATCCCACTTCGGGCCGCCGACGGCTCCTAGAATAACGGCGTCGGCCTTTCGGCAAGCGTCAAGCGTTTCGTTCGGAAGAGGCGTGCCCGCGGCATCAATGGCGGCGCCGCCGATCGGAAGTTCACGGAACTCGAACTCGTGGTTAAATTCGTGCGCGGTTTCGCGCAGGATCGTGGCTGCGGCACGCGACACTTCCGGGCCGATGCCGTCTCCAGGCAACAGGATGATGGTCTTCTTCATAAAGATCCCCGGGCAAATGCAAAAATTGGTGCAAGCCGTGGGCGCTACGCTAAGAGGCGAAACACGGCAGGATTCCCCCGTCACAAACTACTTTTCAGCAACGGAAAGGTCAGGCTGCGGAGGACGATTCCGCCGCTATCACCGCGGGACGGCGGCGGATGACCTCGTGGGCGATCGCAAGGATGTCCCGAGCGCGCACCAGCTTAGACTGATCGGCCAGCGCGGTTACGCGGGTATAAACCTCCGCCAGTTCCGTATCGCTCGCCTCGAAACCCAGATCGCGCAGCGCCTCGCGGAGCGCATTGCGGCCCGAATGTTTTCCAAGAACGAGCGAGCGCGCCGGGACGCCGACACTCTGCGGCGAAATGATTTCGTACGTCAGCGGGTTCTTGATGATTCCATCCTGGTGGATTCCCGCCTCGTGTGCGAACGCATTGGCGCCCACGATAGCTTTGTTCGGGGCGACCTGCGCGCCGGTGATTTCCGTGAGCATGCGACTTGTGGGGAAGAGCTCTTCGAGCCGGATTCCCGTCGTCACGCCAAAGCTTTCCTTGCGCACTGAGAGAGCGACCACCACTTCTTCAAGCGATGCGTTTCCGGCGCGTTCGCCGATTCCGTTGATGGTGCACTCGATCTGCCGGACTCCCGCGCGAACGGCTGCCAGCGAATTGGCGACCGCCATGCCCAGGTCGTCATGACAATGCGCGCTGAGCGTTACGCCATCAGGATCGCCGAGGTACTCACGCACCTTGGTGAACATCGCGCCGTATTCTTCCGGAACCGCGTATCCCACGGTATCCGGCAGGTTCAGGATTGTCGCGCCGGCATCCACGGCAGCACGGCACACCTGGCAAAGAAAGCCGATGTCGGTTCGTCCGGCGTCTTCGGCGGAGAATTCGACCTCGCCGACGTGCTGGCGGCCATGCCGCACCATCGAGGTAATGGCTTCAAGCGCCTGTTCGCGGGTCATATTGAGCTTTACGCGAAGGTGCAAATCGGAGGTCGCAAGGAAAACGTGCAGCCGGGAGGAGGCCGCCGGCTTCAAGGCTTCAACGGCCGCGTCCACGTCCTGTTTTTTTGCGCGAGCGAGCGCTGCGATGGGCACGGTGCGGACTTCTTGCGCGACTTTCTTGACCGCTTCGAGGTCGCCGCGCGACGCAATCGGAAAGCCCGCTTCGATCACATCTACATTCAGGGCCGCTAGCTGGCGTGCCAGGCGGATCTTCTCCTCCGTGTTCATCGAGAAGCCGGGCGACTGCTCGCCGTCACGGAGCGTAGTGTCAAAGATGCGTACGACGTCCATAGGGTCTCCCACCCTGTAGTTACGCACGGGAGGGGGCCTGTAGTCCAATTTATCTTTATTCTGCTTTTGATAATACTGTCTTATACTGTCCGGACAGAGGAACCAGTGGATCTGGGCGAACTCCAAGTATTTCTAATGGTGGCGAAGGAAGGCAGCTTCTCGCGGGCGGCGGAGCGTCTCTATCGCACGCAACCGGCCATCAGCCTGGCCATTCGCAAGCTGGAGGACGGGCTGGGTCAGCCCCTCTTCGTCCGCGGAGCGAGGCCGGTTCGGCTCACTGATGCGGGAACCCTCCTCAAGGACTACGCCGAGCGCCTGATCAATCTGCGCGATGAGGTCAAGAAAGGGCTCAGCGAATTGGAGGGTTTGAAGCGGGGTGAACTTTCGCTTGGCGTGAACGAGAGTTCGATCCACGCACTGCTTCCCGCGCTGGCAAGATTTCGCGAGTTGCATCCTGGAGTGCAGGTGCGCGTGCACCGCATGTTCTCCCGGGATATTCCACATGAGGTCTTGAACTACCGGCTGGATCTCGGCGCGGTTTCTTTTGTGCCGCGGGACGCGCAGCTGCTGGCAACGGAAATTCTGAAAGATGAGCTGACGCTGGTCGTGCCTTTGAAGCACCACCTGGCGAAGAAGCGCGAAGTGGATGTCGCGGAACTCGGCGATGAAAACTTTATCGCGCACATTGTGGAATCGCCGTTCCGGCGGCGCGTGATCGAGCTCTTTGCACGAAACCGCACGGCGCTGAACATGCCGATCGAAATGCCAACGATTGAAAGCATCAAGCGCTTCGTGCAAATGGGCATGGGCGTGGCGATCGTGCCGCGCATGTGCGTGCAATGGGAACTCGAGCACGGCTGGATGAAGGAAGTGAAAGTGCGGCAATTGAACATGCCGCGCCACCTCTATCTCGTTTCACGGCGCGGCGCGCGCCTGCCGCATGCCGCCGCAGAATTAGTGCGCATCCTTCGCGAAGCGTAACGCCGCGCGGGCAGTTTCTTCTTTCCCCTGAAGCCTGAGAACATAACAGTAATCTATATATTAGAGTATCCAATTAGATAATTTGTGTTGACGCTTCCTCAGGGCAACGGTACTGTGAAGCTGCAATTGTTTCCCTCTCAGAAATCAGAAGGAGCCGCGTGAAAAACGGCCGAGGAAGATCAATGTCCACGCAAACGGAAGCATCTTCCGTTTCGCTCTTGACTCTTCTGGACGGAATTCAGCGGCGTTCGAGAGTTATGCAGTTCCTTCTTGTGTTGAGCATGTTGCTGGGAGCCACTTCCGTGGCCGATGCCCAGGCCCCTCCCAACAATACGTCTACGGTTCTCAGCCGACAACTCCGACTTCTTCGGTCATAACAGGATTTAGCAAAGCCAACCAAACGGGCGCCCTCAGCGCCGTCCCTGGGTCACCCCTTAACGAGCGATTTGAAGGCGGCCTGGTCGCTGTAGACGGCCGGGGTAGGTTTGTCTTCGTCCTCAATCCCACTCATAACGATATCTCTATGTTCCAAATCGACCAGAGCACAGGCGCTCTCACGGAAGTCCCCGCGTCTCCCTTTGCCGTCCCTCCAACTCTGAATTCCAATCACGCGCCCACTCGACCTATTTCCATCACCACCGAAAAGTCGGGAAGTTTTGTCTTCGTCGGTTACTACGACGGCGATTTCGTGGGATCGAGTTCCGTCGTTTCACTGGCCATTGATACATCAGGTTCCAGCCCCGTGCTCGTCACCCAACAGAGCACTTACCTTTCTAGCGGCGGCGCACCTATTCAATTGCTGACCGATCCCAAGGGGCTTCGCTTGTACGTTGGCCTGAGTCAGGGTCAAAACGGCCTGGAAGTGGGTGGAGCAGAGGTGTATTCCATCAATCCCTCGTCGGGCGCGTTGAGTTTCAACGGGCTGGCCGATACTTCGGCTGGGCGCGGGCACTCAAACGCCATGGACCCCCAGGGGCGGTTTTTCTTTGCTGGATGGGGCCAAAATATCGGATTCATCGACAGCTGCATGATCTCCCCGCTGGATGGTACCGCGAGGCTCCCTTCATCCACTGTGAACTTGGGTCCCAATCCCGGCATTTTACCCGGTGCTATGTTCGTCGATAACTCCGGCAGGTTTCTCTACGTTGCGCAAGAGACCTATGCTAATGTCGTCACTTACTCGATTGATTAAGTCACGGGCGCATTGACGCAAGTTCAGGGGCCTTTCACAAACATTTCTTTTTCCCCAGGCACTTCCGTCGCCGATCCCCTGGGCCCATACCTTTACTCTCTCTCTCCCTTTGGCGTCGGCATTCACGTTTATCAAATCGACCAGCAGTCTGGGAATCTCACGGAGATTTCGGGATCTCCCTTCAACGGCGGGATGAACGGAATAGGAGGTGCATCGGGAATCGCCATCTCTGGCAACCAAGTTCAGGCTCTCAGCGGCCCTGCCGCGACGATCTTTCCATCCACGGCAAACTTCGGCAGCGTCACGGTTGGCACCAGCGGCCCAACCCGGGTGTTTTCGATCGTCAACAACGGTGACCAAGCCCTGGCCATCAGTTCCATATCGATCATCGGGACAAATGCTTCCAGCTTTTCTCAAACAAATACTTGCACGGCAACGCTCGCCCCAAATTCGAACTGCTCTGTCAGTATCGACTTTTCGCCCACCAGCGCTGGCCCATTGTTGGCCACGCTTGAGGTTGCAGACAACGCCCCTGCCAGCCCGCAAACTCTTGTCCTAAACGGCGCAGGCCTCGCCGCCGTTCCCGCCCTGACTCTCTCTCCGACTGCACCCTCTTTCCCGACCATCACACAAGAAACAACCGGCACCCCGCAAACGTTGACCATCACCAACTCGGGGAATGCGCCTCTCCACATTTCCTCCGTGGCTGGCGCCGACCCTAATCCTTCGGACTTCAGTTTCACCAACAATTGCACAGCTGCGATTGCCCCCGCTGGGAACTGCACGATTTTGGTTGCATTCAATCCGATTGGCCCCGGCCAGCGTACGGCAACCTTAACCATCACGGACGATGCGCAGGGTTCTCCACAAAGTGTTTCGCTTAGCGCCATCGCCAATCCGGCATTCACCGCAGGGGTCGCCCCGGGAGGCGCGACAACCGCGTCCGTCACGGCTGGTCAAGTGGCTCAATACCAATTGCAGTTAACACCCGGGCCGGGCTATAGCGGAAACGTTTCCTTGGTTTGCAGCGGCGCGCCGCTCGGCGCGACGTGTCATGTGCCTTCGAGCGTGTCCGTCGCCAATAGCGCACCCTCTCCGTTTACGGTTACGGTAGCGACGAGCGGAGGCGCGATGCTACCACCTTCGATTCCCATACGCTTCACACCCGTTTCCGGGCAGCGTGTACTGCCCCTGTTGACACTCGGATTGGTTCTCCTGGTGGCCGTCAAGAATCTCCGGAGGCCCAGAAATGCCGAAGGCAGAGGGCGTTTGATGGGGTGCAGCGCTCTCACCATGGCAGTTTTCTGCGTCTTTCTCGGCATCGCGGGTTGTGGAGGAGGGAGCGCTGCCGTCCCACAGCAATCCATCATTACGCCAGCGGGAACTTCAACGATTGTCATTACACCAGCGGCGACGTCGTCCTCAGGGCAGCCGCTGGAACTGCAGCCCATTCAGCTCAAGCTGATTGTCAAGTAACACGGGCTTCAGACTGCGCATGCGTGGGCTACAGCCGCCGCGGAACCGCGAAGCGCGGACGTGACTGTTCCTGATTCAACAGATTCCGATCCTGTCTCCTACTTCGCGGATGAGATGCGATAGACCATGCCTGCTCCGTCATCCGAGACAAGCAGCGAACCGTCCGGGGCGATAGCCACGCCCACCGGCCGCCCATTGACATCTTGTCCGCCGGGATCGGGCACCAGCCCCGTCATAAACGGCACGGGATCGGCTGAGGGCTTTCCATTCTTGAAGGCCACAAACGCAACCTGGTATCCCGAGCGCTTCGCGCGGTTCCAGGAGCCGTGTTCCGCCACAAACGCGCCACCTCGATAGCTTTCTGGAAATTGCTTCGCGGTGTAGAAAGCGAATTGCAGCGGGGCCACGTGCGCGCCGAGCAGCACATCCGGAATAATCGCGCGTGCGACCAGGTCCGGACGCTGCGGCTTCACGCGTTGGTCCACGTTGTCGCCGATGTAGCTATAGGGCCAACCGTAAAAGCCGCCGTCTTTCAAGGAAGTGAAATAGTCCGGAGGCAGATCATCGCCCAGTTCGTCGCGTTCATTCACGGAAGTCCAGACTTCTCCGGTAACCGGCTCGAGCGCCAGGCCTACGGGATTCCTCAGGCCCGTGGCATACAGCCGCGCATTCTTGCCGTCGGGATCGCAGATGGTGACAGCCGCGCGGCGGGGATCCTCTCCCGTGTCAATATTCGAGTCCGAGCCTACGCCGATAAACAGATGCTTGCCGTCCGCGGAAAATGCCAGCGACCGCGTATTGTGTCCTCCCGACGGCAAATCCAGGAGGTGCTCCTTTTCGCCGAGGCGCTTCGAGGTTTTCGGATCATAGCGAAAGCGCAGCAGCTCATTCATGTTCCCGATGTAAACGTAGTTCTCGCGGAAGGCGATGCCAAATGGCCTCTTCATTCCGTTCACGAAGACTTCGCGCTCTTGCGCTCCACCGCTATTTTTCGGATCGCGCAACACGATGATTTCGTCAGCTCCGGTGTCGGCCAGGAAAATGTCTCCATTCGGCGCTACCGTAAGCCATCGCGGCCCCTTGAAATCCTTCGCAAAAATATTGACGCGAAAGCCCTGCGGCACCGTGGGAAGAAACCCCGCGGCCGGCTTCTCCCGGTGCGGCCCGTTACCGGCGGATTCAGTGGCATGGGGAGGAGGCAACTTCGGCTTCTGCCCGTGGGTTACTTGCCCTGGCAGTATGAGTGCGAACCAAGGAGCGATGGTTAAAGCAAGGATGTTTCGTGCGCGCATGAACTTAGCCCCTCAGAGTGAATAGTAAACGCTTCGGCTTCTATGATGCGTCAGTCAGACACACCGTTCCAACAACGGGTGGTTCCAGACAAGGGCTCGGGGACTAGGAACGAAGCCAGGCTGAGTGTGAAATCTAACCTAATCCAGCAGGAGCCCTTCCGCATCCAATCCTCAGTAGACAGAGTAAACTAGGATGGATGGTTTTGGGAGCCGGACAATGAAGAGCCCGTTTATGGGTCGGAGTATCGCAGTCGCGCTGATTGTTGGCGTGGCGGGGTGGAATGCCGTGCGTGCTCTGGGTTCCCGATCACCGGAAACTCCGAAGCTCCCCTTCCCAGCGCCTGCGAGCGATGCGCCGCTGGCTTCCGCTAAAGGCCAGCAGACTGCTGTTCTTGCCGGAGGATGTTTTTGGGGCATCCAGGCGGTCTTCGAACACCTCAAAGGGGTATCTAAGGCGACTTCTGGCTACGCGGGCGGTTACGTCAAATCTCCTTCCTATGAAAGTGTGAGCATGGGAGTAACGGGCCACGCCGAATCCGTGAGCATTACGTACGACCCGTCAGAAATCACCTATGGGCAGATCTTGATGGTTTATTTTTCCGTAGCCCACGATCCGACCCAATGGAACCGTCAGGGCCCGGACACCGGCTCTCAGTATCGCTCCTTGATCTTGTTTACAAGCGAGGAACAGAAGCGGATCGCGCAGGCCTATATCGCGCAGCTTGATGCCGCGAAGGTCTATTCCCGTCCGATTGTGACGAAGGTCGAGCCCTTTCAAGCATTTTACACGGCCGAGAGTTACCACCAGGACTACCTCAAGAGTAATCTCAGTAATCCCTACATCGTGTACAACGATCTACCCAAGCTGGAGAACCTGAAGAAAGTTTTTCCAGCTCTTTACCGGCCCTAGCTAACAGATCCGGGTCAGACTTGGTCCGAAGGGCGTTCGGTCACGGCTTTGCCACCGCCGCCCGGTAGGGGTACCTTCGCGCCGCCGTCCATTTCACCATCGAACAGCGCCTGCAGGCTCGGATAGGCGTAGATCGTCGGCGCATGGTTTTGCATCAGTCCGCCCGTGTCAGCAGTTGGCCCGTAGTTACTGTGCACATCGCGTCCCAACATGCGCAGCATGGCCATCTGCTGGCCCCGATGATGTGCGGTATGTGCAATTCTCCGAACGATGACCCAAGCGCAGGATCGCTTCACGTCAAAAAACTTCGTATCAGATTCCCACCAGGAGTCATCCCTCGCGCGCAGCACTTCCAGCCGCTTCCCGCTGTCCTCCTCGTATCGCTTCATAAATTCCAACCGCGTCTCTGTGGCCGGCAGTGGCGGTGCATTGACGTCGATTCCCAGCATATTCCGGAACCACAGATCTTCGCTCACGCACTGATGCACCATCTGTTCGTGTACGCTGCGGCCTCGCGGGTCGCCCGAGCGTGGGCGTACGGGGAGATCGGCGTCTTGAAATTCACTCCAGACGCTCACCACTTTGATCCGTTCGGTCTCATACGTTTCAACGAGGAATTCATAATTCATAGAGATAAACCTCCTGCGGCAGCTTCTGCGTGGATTCTCACTCCCGGAAAAAACTGCGTCAGCTTTCGGCTCTCCGGGTAAGCGGCCCTGTTGACAGGAACGACGCCGAGGAGTATTTACACGCTTACGCGCATTGTACTGCCGGTCTTCCTCCCGTTTCCATTGCGCGCACGTCCAAAAGAATTAGGAGGCCATCATGCCGAATCCTGTCCGCGCTATCCCCGAGGGGTATCACACGATTACGCCGGGACTGACTTGCAAGAACGCAGCCCAGGCGATCGACTTTTACAAATCGGTTTTCGGTGCAAAGGAAATCATGCGTATGCCGGGACCGGGCGGCATGATCATGCACGCCGAAATTCAAATCGGCGATTCTCGGATCATGCTCGCCGATGAAATTCCCAGGATGACACGCGCGCCATCGCCCGGCGCCGTGAATCCCGTTTCCATGTTCCTGTACACGGAAAATGTGGATGCGATGTTCAATCGTGCCGTCAGCGCAGGAGCAAAGGTAGACATGCCACTGATGGACCAATTCTGGGGCGATCGCTACGGCAAAGTCACCGACCCCTTCGGCCACCACTGGGGCCTGGCGCAACACGTGGAAGACGTCGCGCCTGCCGAGATGCAGCGCCGCTCCGAGGAATGGATGGCGAAGATGGCCAAAGCCGCGGGCCAGAGCTGACATTCGTTATCGCCTGCTCGCAAGAAGATCTGCCGTTTGCAGAACCGCACGCTATTCGTCGCCGCGGACTTGCCACCAGTTCAGGCGTTCGAACTCCGCCATTTTTTCGGCGCTGTGCTCCTGATACCAGCGGCTCCAAACGACTGCGTCTGCCGGTAGCCTTTCGTCCGTAATTTCCTGGAGCGCGAGGAAGCACCAGTTGCGCATTTGGGAATTCGTTCGGGAATTCATTGCCAGATCAATGAACTTGGGCACCATCTTCATGCGCTGCTTGCGCGTGAAGTTACCGCAATCGGAGATGTTGCACCTGGCGCGGTGGCGCACGGATGTGGACGGATCCTCCGTAAACGAAGTAAACAACTCATCGAGAACTTCGTCTTTGCCGAGATAACGCATGCCTTCGACGGCCCACTGCCTCACCGTGGCGTCTTTGTCATTCCGCGCGTACTCGAGCAGCACGCCGTGGATGTGGTCGTAATCCACACCGCGTCCCGCGAGCATGCCGAGAAAATAGACGGCTGCGGCCCGATAGTGCTCGTCGGTGCGCGCACGTTCAATCAGCAGACCGGCGGCGCGCTCGTTCTTCTGCCACCCGTCCAGTGCAAGATTGATGTCCGCGTTGGCGTAGCGCACACGGAGGTCTTTGGAAAACTGAGAGCGCTGCTCCAGTTGCCTCATGCGATCGCTCATGCGGATATGCCCGATCCATCCTTCGACATGCTGATCGAACAATTCGAGCGCACGTTCGTCGCGGCCAATCGCGCGCTCCAGGAGTTCTTCCGCTTGATCCTGCGCTGGCAACGCAAGCACGCGTTCGACATCCGCGTCCGTCACGGGAGCGGAGAAGAGGCGATGTGAAACCGGATTCGGACGCGACGCTGCTGCGGCGCGCGAGCCACTCCCACGCGAGGCACCCGTGGGCGTCCGCCAGAAGACCCAGCCAAACATTGCCACTGTGACCAAGGCAAATATACCGATGGAGGCGACCACGGACTTTTTCGGTTGGGGCCGGGTGAAGACTTGGCCGGTCCCCGGTTGCGGAGGCGGAGACGAGACACCAAACGTTGAATCCACTTCGACATGCGTATCGAGTTTCAGGCCTGCGAGCGTTTCGATCTGCGAAACGACCCAGCGAGCCTCCTGGCGGCTATCGATTTCGTCCGCGAGAGTGTATTTGCGCCCATTCTTCAATCGCAAGCGGATTGCATAGAGCGCATTTCCCGAGCCGCCACCCTGCTGCATGCTGACGACGGGCACAATCGAGGCTACATCGGAAGCCGGAATCCGCCGCGTGGAACCGAGTCCAAGAATGCCCGTGCGCGAAAGGATTTCACCGTTGGCCACGCCGATTCGAGCGCTTCCCAGCGTGACGTGCAAGACGCCGTAGACTAGAAGCAGATCGAACAATCCAAAAACGACGAAGAAAAACAAGGGAGCGTGCGAATAGAGGAAATAGACCACGCCGCTCCAAATCAACGTGAATACAAGAAGCCCAAGAGCGCGGCCCGGATTGCGAAACGCCGGAAAACAAAACTCAGTGCCGCCCGAATGCATCGAGACGATGACTTTCGTCTGCGCCGGCTGCGCCACGGCGCTGGAATCCGACTCGGCGGGCGCCGCGGGAAAGCCGGATGCCTCCGCCCCGGAAGAGGCGTGCGATTGCGAAA
>Ga0209056_10000928_pt1 | contig 32380 bp, 15 predicted proteins | sample GraSoiAngelo_114_FD_185876 | JGI IMG/M metagenome (GOLD analysis project Ga0209056, IMG submission 185876) | Grasslands soil microbial communities from the Angelo Coastal Reserve, California, USA - 14_0903_13_40cm (SPAdes) (version 2) | ecosystem: Environmental > Terrestrial > Soil > Grasslands... | reverse complement strand
GCTCAGCGTCCAGCTCCCCACCGTCGCCACCCCGCTCGCGTTGGTCGTCTGACTGGCACCCGTGATCGTCCCGTTCCCCGGGGCCACAGCGAACGTCACCGCCACCTGCGCCACCGGATTCCCGTTCGCATCCTTCACGATCACCGACGGTGGCGTATTGACCGCCGTACCCGCCGGGGCCGACTGGCTCGTCACACTGTTCGCCGCAATCGTGGCCGCCGTGCCCGCCGTCCCCGTCGCGCTGAAGGTCACGGGGCTCCCGCTCAAGCCGGTCGAGGTGGCGGTGAGCGTGTTCGGGCCCGCCGTGGCGCTCAGCGTCCAGCTCCCCACCGTCGCCACCCCGCTCGCGTTGGTCGTCTGACTGGCGCCCGTGATCGTCCCGTTCCCCGGGGCCACCGCGAACGTCACCGCCACGCCCGCTACCGGGTTCCCATTCGCGTCCTTCACGAGCACCGACGGCGGCGAGCTGACGGCCGTCCCCGCCGGCGCGGTCTGACTCGTGGGACTATTCGCCGCGATCGTGGCCGCTGCTCCGACCGTCCCCGTCGCGCTGAAGGTCACCGGGCTGCCTGACAAGGTGCCGGAAGAGGCCGTCAACGTGTTCTGGCCCGCCGTCGGGCTCAGCGTCCAGCTCCCCACCGTGGCCACCCCGCTCGCGTTCGTCGTCTGACTCCCACCCGTGATCGTCCCGTTCCCGGGCGCCACTGCGAACGTCACCGCGACGCCGGCCACTGCATTGCCGAACTCGTCGGTCACGAGCACCGAGGGCGGGATCGGCACGGCGGTGCCCGCTGGCGCCGTCTGGCCATTGCCGTCATGCACCGCGATCGTCGTCGCCGCCGCCGAGGTCACGTTCACCGTCGCGGTCTGCGTGACCGTCACCGTCCCGTTCACCCTGGCGGTAATCGTCTTCGTCCCGGCCGCCGTCGCGCTCAGCGTCCCCGTCACCTGGCCGTTCAGGTCGGTGGTGCCGGCCGGCTGCGTCAGCGTGTTGCCCGTGGTCGGCGTGGCGGCGAGCGTCACCGTCGCCCCGCTCACCGGATTGCCGCCGGCGTCCCGCACCGTCACGGTGATCGTGCTCGAGCCTGAGCCCGCCGTGATCGTCGCCGGCGCCGCTGCCACCGATGATTGCGACGCGCTCGGGCCGCCCGCAGTCGCGGTGGCGAGGAACACCACCGGGCTTCCCGCCAGTCCGGTCGCAGTGGCGCGCAGCGTGTCGATGCCGGCGGTGGCGCCGAGCGTCCACGACGTTACGGCGGCGATGCCGCCCGCATCGCTCGTGACCGGGCTGGTGGGACTCACGGCCCCGCTCCCCGCGGCGGGGTTGAACGTCACCGCGACGCCGGCCACTGCGTTATTGAACTGGTCGCGCACGATCACGGACGGCGCGATCGGGACGGCGTTGCCCACTGTGGCGGTCTGATTGTTCCCCCCGTTGACCGCGATCTGCGCCGCCGGCCCGGCAGTGCCAGTCGCGGTAAACGTCACGGGGCTGCCCGAGAGCGTGCCCGACGAGGCCGTGAGCGTATTGGATCCCGCCGTCGTGGACAGCGTCCAGCCGCCCACGCTGGCGATCCCGCTCGGGTCGGTCGTCTGTGTGGCGCCGGTGACGCTCCCGCTCCCGGGCCCCGGCGCGAACGTCACCGACACGCCCGCGGCCGGGTTGCCGAATGCATCGGTCACGATCACGGACGGTGGAACGAGGACGGCCGTGCCGGCGGGCGCCGTCTGGCCGTTGCCCGCATGCGGCGCGATGCTGGCCGCCGCGGCGGCGCTCACCGTGACCGTCGCCGTCTGCGTGACCGTGACGGAGCCGTTCACGGTGGCCGTCACGGTCTTCGCCCCCGCCGCGGTCGAGCTCAGCGCGCCGGTGATCTGCCCGCTGGCGTTGGTCGTCCCCGCCGGCTGCGTCAGGGTGATCCCCGTAGTGGGCGCCGCCGCGAGGGTCACCGTCGCGCCGGAGACCGGGTTGCCGTTCTCGTCCTTCACGGTCACGGTGATCGTGCTGGTGCTCGACCCGGTGCTCGCCGTGATCGTGCCCGGCGAGGCCGCCACAAGCGATTGGCTCGCGCTCGCGCCGGCTGGGTTCACGGTCACGGTCGCGGTCTGGGCGACGGTGACGGTACCGTTCACCGTGGCGGTCACGGTCTTCGCCCCCGCCGCGGTCGAGCTCAGGGAGCCGGTGATCTGCCCGCTCCCGTTGGTCGCCCCAGCCGGCTGAGTCAGCGTGTTGCCCGTCGTGGGCGTCGCCGCCAGCGTCACCGTCGCGCCGCTCACCGGATTCCCGTTGGCATCGCGCACGGTCACGGTGATGGTGCTGGCCCCGAGACCCGCCGTGATCGTTCCGGGCGCGGCCGCCACCGTGGATTGCGCTGCACTCGGGCCTCCCGCCGTCGCCGTCGCCGTGAACGTCACGGGGCTGCCGCTGAGCCCCGCCGCCGTGGCCCGCAGCGTGTCGACCTTCGCGGTGCTCCCGAGCGTCCAGGAATTCGCAGCGACGATGCCATTCGCGCCCGTCGCGACCGGGGTCGCCGGATCCACCGTCCCGTTGTCCCCGCTGGTTGCGAACGTCACCGCCACACCCGCGACGGCATTGGCGAACTGGTCGCGCACGATCACCGAGGGCGGCGTGGCGACAGCGGTGCCGACCGTGGCGACCTGCCCGCTGCCGGTGTTCACCGCGATCTGCGTCGCCGGGCCGGCGGCTCCCTGGGCCGTGAACGTGACGGGGCTGCCCGCGAGACCGTTGGAGGACGCGGTCAGGGTGTTCGTGCCCGCCGCGGTGCCCAGCGTCCACGACGTCAGCGCCGCGACGCCACTCGCGTTCGTCAGGACCGGCGTCGTCGGACTCACGCTGCCGCTCCCCGCCGCCGGCGTGAACGTCACCGCGACGCCGGTCACCGGGTTGTTGAACTGGTCGCGTACGATCACCGCAGGCGGCGTCTGGACGGGCGTCCCGACCGTGCCCGTCTGGCCGCTCCCGGCGCTGGGCGCGATCGACGTGGCGGCGGCGGCGCTCACGTTGAACGCACTACTCGTGACCGGGCCGAGCCCACCCGAGCTCGCCACGAGGGTGTAGCCCGAGCCTGCTTTGTCGATGCTGGCGTCGTCGAACGTCGCCACGCCGCTCACCGCAGTGCGCGGGGTAACGGTGAGGGCGCCGCCGCCCGCATTCGTTCCGATGGCGAGTGTGATCCCGGCCGTCGCCGCCGTGACCCGATTACCGAACTGATCACGCACCTCGACCTGCAGCGCCGGTGTGATATGGGCGCCGGCGGCCGCGTTGCTGGGCTGCACGAGCCAGGCGAGCGTGTCCGCGGCCGCCGGCGTCACGGTCACCGTCGCCTGCTGGGCGATCGCCACCGTCCCCACCGTGGCCGACACAGTCTTGGTCTGCGCCACTGTGGAGCTGAGCGTGCCGGTCGCGACGCCGCTCGTTCCGGTCGGTCCGGACGGTTGCGTGAGAGCGTTGTTGTTCCCGGTCACCGCCAGCGTGACCGTCTTGCCCTTGATGACGTTGCCGTACTGGTCCCGCGCCGTGACGGTGATCGTGCTCGGGCCGGCGCCGCTCGACGCGGTGATCGTTGCGGGCGCGGCGACCACGCTGGTTTGCGTGGGGCTCACCGCTCCCGGCACCGTGAAAGCCGTGAAGCTGAGCGCGGATCCGACGCCCGTCGCCTGCGCCGTCTGCGTGCTGTCCGTCGGCGTCATCGCGGTGCCGAGCGTCCAGTTGGTCGACGCGATGCCGCTCGTGTTGGTGGTCGAGGTGAGCGGATTCACCGAGCCGCCGCCGTCCAGCACCGACCAGCTGATGGTCACGCCCGCGACCGGGTTGTTGAGGGCGTCAGCCACGCGCACGGACAACGGGACAGGAAGCGTTTGCCCGACGGTATCGGTCTGCTGCTGCCCGCCATTGATCGCCATCTGCGTGGCACCGCCCACCTGCGCCGTGACGCTGAACGTCACCGTCGTGAGGCCGGCCGCGCTCGCGGTCGTCGTCTGGGTGCCGGGCGTGGGCCCGAGGGTGCGGGTCGTAGACGCATGCCCGGCAGCGTCGGACACGGACGAGGTCGGGTTCACCGAGCCGCCGCCCGACGCCGCGGCCCAGGTCACCGTCACGTTGGGAACCGGGTTGCCGTGCGCGTCGGTCACGAGCACGGTGTGCGGTGTGGCGAGCGCGGTGCCGACCTGACCCACCTGGTTGTCGCCCGAGAACTTCGCGAGGGTCGCCGCGGGGCCCGCCGTCCCCTGCGCCTGGAACGTCACGGGGCTGCCCGCGAGGCCAGCCGCCGTGGCGGTGAGAGTGTTGGGGCCGGCCGTGGTTCCAAGGGTCCAGCTCCCCACGGTCGCGATGCCGCTCGCGTTCGTCGTCTGCTCCGCTCCGGTAATGCTCCCGCCTCCCGATGCGGGTGCGAACGTCACCCCGACTCCCTGAACCGGATTGTTGCTCGCGTCGCGCACGATCACCGACGGCGGGCTGGCCACGGTGGTGCCCGTCGTCGCCGACTGACCGTCACCGGCGTTGATCGCGATTTGAGTCGCGGTGCCGGCCGTCACGCTCACCGTGGCCGACGTGACGCTATCGAGTCCGCTCGCTCCGAACCGCAAGGTGCGGGGACCGACCGTGCCGGCGATCGAGAGGTTGGTGAACACCGCCTGGCCGTTCGCACCGGTCGTGGCCGACGTCGTCCCGCCCAGCGTGCCGCCGCCCGATTGGATCTTGACGCCGACCGCGACGTTGGCCTGGCCCACCGGGTTGCCCGAGCCATCCTGCAGCTGGATCACGGGCTGCTGCAGGAAGGGGACGCCGCTCTGCGCGCTGGCGGACGGCTGCGTGACGATCGCCAGCCGGGTGGCGTTGCCCGCCGTCGCCGTCGCGGTGAACGTGACGGGACTGCCCGCCAGCGTGCCGGACGCCGCGGTCAGAGTATTGGGTCCCGCGACGGCCCCGAGCGTCCACGAGGTCACGGCGGCGATACCGTCGGCGCCGGTGGTGACGGGGCTCGTCGGGTTCACGCTGCCGCCGCCCGTGCCGGGGGCGAACGTGACCGCGACCCCCGCGACCGGATTACCGTGCTGATCTTTCACGATCGCCGACGGCGGGATCGGCACCGCCGTCCCCACTCGCGCCTGTTGGCCGTCGCCCGCGTTGATGGCGATCTGGGTCGCGGCGCCCGCCGTTCCGGTGGCGGTGAATGTCACCGGGCTCCCCTGGAGCGTGCCCGATGTCGCCGTCAGCGTGTTCGGTCCGGCCGTGTTACCCAGGGTCCAGCTCGTGACCGCGGCGATACCGCTCGCGTTGGTGTTCTGCGAAGCACCCGTGACGCTCCCCCCGCCCGTGCCCGGAGCGAACGTCACCGCGACGCCCGACACGGGATTGGCAAAGGCGTCGCGCACGATCACTGCAGGCGGCACCAGCACCGCGGTCCCCACCGTCGCGTCCTGCTGGTCGCCCGCGCTGATCGCGATCGCCGCCGCGGCCGCGGCGGACACGCTCACGTTCGCCGTCGCGGTCACCACGGTGGCGCCGTTCAGCGTCGCGGTCACGGTCTTGATCTCGGCTTTGGTCGAGCTGAGCGTGCCCGTGACCTGGCCGTTCGCGCTCGTCGGGCCGGTGGGCTGGGCGAGCGCGTTGTTCGCGCCGGTCGCGGCGAGGGCAACCGTCACGCCGCTCACCGGATTCCCGAACTGGTCGTTCGCGGTCACCGTGATCGTCGCAGCGCTCGCGCCGGTGGAGGCCGTGATGGTGCCGGGGGTGGCCGCCACGAGCGAGCGGGCCGCGCTGGGCGCGCCTGCCGTCCCCTGAGCGGTGAACGTGACCGGACTGCCGTTCACCCCGGGCGCCGTGGCGGTCACCGTGTTGGCGCCCGCGGTCGTGCCGAGGGTCCAGCTGCCCACGGCGGCGATGCCGCCTGCGTCGGTCGTCTGACTCGCGCCCGTGATACTGCCGCTTCCGAGACCCACGGCGAACGTGACCGACACGCCCTGCACCGGGTTGCTGTTCGCGTCCTTCACGATCACCGCGGGCGGCGTGGCCACGGCGGTGTTCACCGTCGCGGTCTGATTGTCTCCCGCGCGGACCGCAATGCTTCCGGCATTGCCCGCGGTGCCGGTGGCGGTGAAGGTCACGGGGCTGCCGCTGAGCCCCTGTGCCGCGGCCGTCAGCTTGTTCGTTCCCGCGGTGGTGCTGAGGGTCCAGCTCCCCACTGCGGCGATCCCGCCGGCATCGGTCGTCTGATTCGCTGCGATGATCGTACCGTTGCCCGGGGAGACGGAAAACGTGACGGCCACGCCCGGCACCGGGTTGCCGCTCGCGTCCTTGACGATCACCGACGGTGGAATGGGCAGGGCGGTGCCGGCCGTGACCGTCTGGTTGTTCCCCGTGTTGATCGCGATCTGCGTGGCCGTCCCGCCCACCACCGTCACGTCGCTGGACGTGACCGAAGTAATTCCGGTCCCGGCTGAGAAGCTCAGCGTCCGGGGCCCGACCAGGCCGGTGATCGTCAGGTTCACGAACGTCGCCCGGCCGGACCCGTCCGTGGCCACGGGGTTCGTGCCCGAGAGCGCGGGGCCGCCACTCGCGATCGCCGCGGTCACCGAGGTACTGGCCTGGCTCACCGAATTGCCGGCGGCGTCCTGCAGTTGGACCACCGGCTGGCGCAGGAACTCGATCCCGCTCTTCGCCGTGTCGGACGGTTGGGTGATGAGGGCGAGCTTCGCCGCCGGACCGGCCGCGAGCCTGATCGTGCCCGACGTCAAGGGGGCGAGGTTCGGGGCGGTGAAGGTGAGCGTGTAGCTCCCGGTCGGGCCGCTGATCGCCAGCCCCGCGAACGTCGCCAGTCCGCTCTGGTCGGTGGTCGCCGTGTTGGAAGCGACCGACGCAGCCCCACCCGGCCCGGTCGCGATCGCGGCCGTAACGGTCACCCCCTGCGTGGCCACCGCATTGCCGTTGGTATCTTCCACCTGCAGCACCGGCTGGGGCACGAAGGGGACGCCGCTCTGCGCTGCGCTCGAGGGCGCCGTGGTGAAGGCGAGCTGGCCGGCGGCCGCCGCCGTGATGTTGAAGGAGGCGCTCGTGCCGGTCGCGAGCCCCGCGGCCGCGGCGGTGAGGGTGTATCCGGTGCCCGCCTTATTAATGGTAAGGCCGGAGAAGCTCGCGACGCCGCCGACCGCCGTCTGGGTGGCGGTGCCCGACAGCGTTCCCCCGCCGGCGTTGTTCCCGATGGCGAGCGTCACGTTCGCCGCGAAGCCCGTGGCCGTATTGCCAAAGCTGTCGCGCGCCGTCACCTGAATCGCCGGCGTGATCGCCGCGCCCGCGGGGGAGGTGCTCGGCTGGCCCGTGAACACCAGGCGCTTGGCCTCCGCCGGGGAGATCGTGAACGGGTTGCTGGTGACGGTGAGCGTCGTGCCGCTGATGGTCGCGCTCGCCTGCAGCGTGTAGCCGGCGCCGGCGTGCGCGACGCTCAAATCGGCGAAGCTGGCGACGCCGTTCTGCGCCGCGACCGTCTTGGTGCCCGACAGCGTGTCGCCGCCGGGATTCGACGCGAGCGCGACCGTGACGCTCCCGTTGAAGCTCGTCAGGGTGTTGCCGAGCGCGTCCTGGGCCACGACCCGCACGCCCGGGCTGATGGCGACGCCCGCGACCGCCGCACTCGGCTGCACGGTGAAGGTGAGCTGCGACGCCGCTACCGCCACGCGGAAGTCCGTCGCCGATTCGGCGTTGTTCCCGAACGGCACCCACGCGCTGGCGCGCGAGGTCTGATCCACCGCGCGTGCCCGCCAGTGGTACGCGGTGTTGTCGCTCAACCCCGCGACCGCGGCGGTGGCGACCGTCCCGTTCGCGACCGTCGGGCCGGTGCCAGTCACCACCCCGTTGAAGGCGGTGCCGACCGGCTTGACCTCGACCTCGAGCCGCAGCTGGTCGCCGGGGTTCGGGTCCGACACGGACGCCTTGAAGATCACCGACCGGCCCGGTGCGGTGCCGCCGACCGGGATGGCGGTGGCGCCGTCGCTCTGGAACTGCGCCGTGTCCGTCGGGGGCGAGGGCGGCTGCGGGATGGTCGTGACGAAGTCGCCGTCGGTTTCGGCGTTCCCGCCGAACGCGGTCCAGGCGCTGGCTCGCCCGGTCTGATCCACGGTGCGCGCCTGCCAGTGATACGCGGTGTTGTTGGCGAGCCCCGCCAGGGTGACGAACGCGGGCACTCCGGCCGGAAGCCGGCCGCTCGCCCCGGTGGCGACGCCTGTGAACGGCGTCCCGACCGGCTGCGCCTCCACCTCGAGCTGCAGCGTATCGGACAGGTCGGGATCGCTCACGACCCCACGCAGCACGATGCCCGCCTGATCGGTGCTGCCGCCGACCGGAACCGACGTCACGGAGTCGGTGCGCAGCTGGGCCAGCGACCCCGGCGCCGCGGGCGGGCGGGGCCGCGTGACGCTGAGCGTGAAGCGGCCGGTCTGTCCCGCTCCGGCCGCGGCTTCGATCAGGTAGGTGCCCGCGGTCTGGAGCCGCTGATAGCGGATGCAGGCGGCGGTGCAGACGCCCTGCGTCAGCGCCGGTCCGGCGAGCGACGTGTCGAGCATCACGACGCCCCCGAGCGTCGCCGACGACATGACGACCGAGATTGAGTCTCCCGCCCGCGCCGTGAAGCCGTACACGCGCGCGAAACTGTTGGGCTTGTGCGGGGCCGAGCAGTCGTGTGTGGTGAGGGAGTCGCGCAGCTCGACGTCGGGCGTGATGGGGACGACGCTGCAGGCGTGCACGACGAACTCGACCGGCACGAGCGCCGGACTGCCGCGGGCATTCTCGGCGATGACGAGCAGCGTGTCGCGATACACGCCGCTGGCGAGACCGACCGGATTTAAGGAGAGGTGCAGCATCGCCGGCGCGACGCCGCCGCTGGGACTGACCGAGAGCCATTGGCCGCCGAGCGCGAGTCGCACGCTCCAGGAGAGCGTGCCCTGCCCCGCGTTCGAGACAGCGACGCTATCCGCCCGTGCGGCCGCGCTCCCGGCAGCCGCGGAGTCCCGCACCTGCACCGGCGCCACGTCGAGCGTCGCGATGGGCGGCGGGTTGGTGGTGAGCTTGTCGACCTGGCAGGTCGCGATCAGGAACAGCGGCAGAGCGCGCACCACGGCGCCCGCAGCCCGTTGGCCGCGGGCGAGGCTCCGCTGCAACCCGCTCACGTTCCCAAAAGGGCCCAAATTGTCGCCCGAGTGGCGTCAAGACGACAGGTGTAGCAATCCTCATACCGGTGCTTTGGGTGGCGGGGACACGGCGCCACGGGGGAGAGTGTGGCTGATCTGCTACAACCGAGGGCGAGGCGGGGGTTGAGGGGCTAAGTTAATGGGCGGTACAGGACTCGAACCTGTGACCTCCGGTATGTGAGACCGGCGCTCTAACCAGCTGAGCTAACCACCCTTTGTGAGGCTGGAGAACAGTAAACAGCTACAGACGCACAGACGCACAGATGGAAAACAGCGTGAAAAACAGGGGACAAGGCCGGGCGCCTTTCTGTTCTCCCCTGTGCGTCTGCTGCGTCTGTTGCTGTTCGCTGCTCTCCAGCCTTCCCAGCGTGGGCCCTCCAGGACTTGAACCTGGGACCTACGGATTATGAGTCCGCTGCTCTAACCATCTGAGCTAAGGGCCCGAACAGGATGCGGAATGTAGAATGCGGAATGCGGAATGGCCAGACGGGGGTCGCCGGCCGAACCGACCTTTCACTGACATTCCGCATTCCGCATTCCGCACTCGGCATTTGATTCTCATGCACCGCGTCCTGATCATCTCTCACGCCTACCTCTCCGCTTCGAACCGCGGCAAGCTGCGCGCGCTCGCCTCGCGTGGCGTCGACGTCACCGTCGGCGTCCCGCAGCGCTGGCGCGACCCGGTGCTCGGCACGACGATCGAGATCGCGTGGGAGCGCCAGAACGGGGTCGAGGTCTTCCCCATCCCGGCGCGCCACCACGGCGAGGCCGACGCGCTCAAGTTCGGCGGCCGCGCGCTGCACGCGCTGCTGCGCGACAAGCGACCCGACCTGGTGCAGGTAGAAGAAGAATCGACCACACCGGCGGCCCAGCAGGCGGTGCGAGCCGCCCGCCACCTGGGTCTGCCCGCGATTCTGTTCACCCATCAGAACGTGGAGCTGCCGCTGCCGTGGCTGGCACGTCGGCGGCGCCGCCGCATGCTGCGCCGGATCACGGGCGCGATCGCGGGGAGCGGCGCCGCCGCGGCGCTGCTGCGACGCGTCGTGCCCGACCTGCCCGTCGCCGCGATCCCCCAGCTCGGTATTCACGTGCCCACGGAGCCGCAGCACATGCTCCACGAGGGTGTGGCAATCGGCTGCGTCGGCCGCTTGGTGCCGGAGAAGGGAGTCGATACTTTGCTCCAGGCGCTGGCCGAGAACCGCAGCCACCGCTGGCACTTGACGGTGGTGGGCGACGGTCCCGACCGGGAGCGGCTGGAGCGGCTCGCGTCCGACCTGCGGCTCGCGGCGCGCATCCGCTGGGCCGGCGCGCTGCCGCCCGAGGACGTGCGCAAGCTCTGGCCCGAGCTCGACGTGCTGGTGCTGCCGGCGCGCCCCCTGCCGACGTGGGCCGAGCCCGCCGCGCACGTGGCGGCGGAGGCGATGGCGTACGAGGTGGCGGTGGTGGGCACGAGCGCGGGGGCGACTCCCGAGGTGATCGGCGACGCGGGCGTCGTGGTGCCGCCCGACGACCCCCTGGCCCTGTCGGGCGCGCTGCGCCGCCTCGCCGCCCCCGACCAGCGGCGCCCGCTGGCGCAGGCGGGGCGCGCGCGCGCGATGCAGTTGTTCTCGGATGACGCGGTTGCAGAACGGACGTTGGGATTCTGGAGGGAGGTTCTCGGTGGATAGGGGCGTTGTCGAGAGAGGCGTTCTCGGGAGAAGCGTTTTCGAGAGAGGCGTTGTCGGGAGAAGCGTGGCCGAGAGAGGCGTTCTCGGGAGAAGCGTTGCCGCATGGAGCGTAACCCCTCACCCGGGCACGCCTCATTCGACAACGCCCCGTCCGACAACGCCCCATCCGACAACGTCTCATCCCCCGGGAACGCCTCACCCGACAACGCCTCATCCCGCATGACCCGCGTCCTCCTCGTCCCCGACCTGCCGCTCGAGCGCTGGCCCTCGATGGACCGGTACGCCCACCGCCTGCACGACTGGCTCGAGGGCGGCGATCCGGGGTTCGAGGTGCGCCTGGCCGCGTCGATCGGGGATCTCACGCGCGACGTCGGCAACGGTCGCAGCTCGGGGGGCTATCCCCGCTGGTGGGCGCAGGACATCGATCCCACCAAGTTGGTGCTGCCCGGGCCACTGCATGAGCCGCAGCGATATGTGGCGCGCTATTTCCTTTATCCGTGGTGGCTGCGACGCGAGGCGAAGCGGGCCCAGCTGGTGCATATCCTGGATCACAGCTACGCGCACATGGTCACGCGCGTGCACCGTCGCCCCGCCGTGGTGACGGTGCACGACCTGATGCCGGTGATCATCCTGCGCTCCCCCACCGACGGCTGGCGCGAGGGCGTGCGCAACCGGTTCCTGCGCGGCACCCTCAAGGCGCTGCGCCTCGCCGGCGCCTATATCGTAGGCACCGAGTGGTTGAAGCGGGAGCTCGCCACCTGGCTGGGCGACGACCGCCGCATCAGCGTCGTCCCGTTCGGCGTGGACCGGGCCTTCTTCTCCGAGTCGCCCAACGCGCGCGCGCGGGGCCGGGCGGACTGGCGCATTCCCGACGACGCGTTCGTCGTGCTGCACGTCGGGAGCACCGTCGAGCGGAAGAACGTGCCCCTGGTGATCAACACCGTGGCGCGGCTGCGCAGCGAAGCGGACGCCTACCTGCTGCAGGTGGGCGGGCGCCTCAGCGGCGATCAGGAGCAGCTGATCGAGCGCCTCGGCCTGCGCCGCTGCGTGCGCACCGTGCCGTTCGCCGACGAGAGCACGCTGCGGCGCGCCTACCGCGCCGCCGACGTACTGCTGTTCCCATCGCTGTACGAGGGCTTCGGCTATCCCGTGATCGAGGCGTTCGCCTCGGGCCTGCCGGTGGTGACCTCGGGGGCCGGCGGCCTGAAAGAGGTGGGCGGGGACGCGGTGGTGGTGGTCGAAGGCCGCGATCCGGCCGCCTACGTCCAGGCGCTGGAGCGGCTGAACGACGACGCCATGCAGCGCGAAGATCTGATCGAGCGGGGCCGCGCCCGGGCACGCACCTTCACGTGGCAGCGCACCGCGGAGCATACGGCCGAGGTCTACAGGAGCCTGCTATAACACAGGGAGGTGAGAGCGGCGCCTTCCTCTCCGCGGGGTCCGTCGACATCACCCCGGACCGCCCGCTGCCGCTGGCGGGCTACGTGAACCGCCGGGCCTCTAGCCGCGGGGTGGCCGACCCGCTCGAGCTGAATGCGCTGCTGTTACGCGCTCCCGGACAGAGCGTCGCGATCCTCACCGCCGACCTGCTGTTCGTCACGACCGAGCTCAAGGCGCAACTGCTCGACGCTGTGGGGGCACGGCTCGGGCTCGACGAAGCGTCGCTGCTCGTCGCCGCGTCGCACACCCACACCGCGCCCGCTGTGGACTCGAGCAAACCCCAATTGGGCGTGTGCGATCCGGACTATGCCGCCCTGGTGGCGCGGCGGGCCGTGGAGCTGCTCGGGCGGCTCGCCTCGGTCGACCCCGTGCCCTGCCACGTCGACTATCGCACCGGGACCGCGGATCACGCGATCAACCGCCGCCGGCCGGGATGGCGTGGCGTGCGGAGCGCCCCGAACCCCGCCGGCCCGCGCGACGAGACGCTGCATCTCCTCACGTTCAGCGATCCCACCGACCGCCCGCTCGCAGTGCTCTGGTCGTACGCGTGCCATCCGGTCGGCTTCCCGACGACGACCCGCGTGAGCGCCGACTTCCCAGGCGTGGTGCGGCGCGCGCTGCGCGATGCGCACGGCGCCGAGCTACCGGTGCTGTTTCTCCAGGGATTCGCCGGCGACGTGCGCCCCCGCGAGACCGGCCCGACCACGCGATTCGCCCGGCGGCTGATGGAGCTGGTGGTCGGGCCGATGTTCACTCCGTTCAGCGCCGCGGAGTACGCGGCCTGGTCGGGCGGCCTCGCCGAGCGTGTGGTGTCGGTAGCGCGAGGCGCCCTGCGCACGCGCCGGCCGGTGGCCCCGGTGTGCCGGCGCGAGCGGACCGCCCTCTCGGCCCTGGTCGCCGGCGCGACCGCCGGACGGGAAGTGACGTTCCAGCGCATGAGCCTCGACCCGGCGTTCCATATCGTCGCCGTCTCTGCCGAGCCGGTCACGGCCTACGGCACCGTGCTGCGGCGGATGTTTTCCGGGGCGGTCCTGCCGGTGGGCTACTGCGACAGCGTGTTCGGATATCTCCCTACCGCGACCATGCTGGGCCAGCGCGGCTACGAGGATTCGGGCTTCATGCGGCCGTTCGGTCTGGCCGGGCAATTCCGCCCCGAGCTCGAGCGGGTGGTCCTGGACGCCTGGGAGCGGCTCACCCGCTGAGTGTCACCCGGCGCCGCTGAGCGCGCGACACAGGTGTTGCCGCGGCTCGGCAGGCAGTGGGGGGCGGCGGGGAAGCGGGGGCGCGACGGGAAGCGTGGAGCGGGCGCGGCGATTGCAGATCACGGTTCCCGGTGAAGAGCCTCTACCTGCTGGCGCTGGGCGTTCTAGCCACCGGCTGTCACCTCGACAAACTCTTGAGTGACGGCTCGGGCGGCGGAGCGCCGCCCCACGGCATCGGCGCGCTCAAGGCAGCGGCCGCGACGTCGGGCTCGAATCTGCCTACCGGCTACACCGTAACCCTCGACAGTGGCCAGAGCACCGCCATCGGCATCAACGACAGCATCACCGCCACCGGCATTGCCGCCGGCAGTCACCGCGCCGCGCTCGCGGGCGTGCCGGCCAACTGCAGCGTGAGCGGCGCCAACCCGCGCACCGTGACCGTAGCGGCGAACGACACGGCACGCACCACGTTCAGCGTCGCGTGCCTGCCGCCAGCCACGCATCTCGCCTTCACTATCGAGCCGCCGGCGACCCCCGTCGTGCTGTCAGGCCCCTTCGCGGTGGAAATCACCGCGGAGAACGACGCCGGCGAGGGAGTCCCGGGGTTCTCCGGCCAGGTGACGATGGTGATCGGGAACGACGGCAGCGTGACCCAAAACGCCCAGCTGCGCGGCACCACACGAGTGAACCTCGTGAACGGGATCGCCACCTTCCCGGACTTGAGCATCGATCGGACCGGCGTGAATTACACGCTCAAGGCCAGTGTAGCCGGGCTGGCCGACGCGACGAGCCGTGCCTTCAGTGTCGTCGCTCGGTAACCCGCGCCGGCTGCGCCGCGGCGCAGGCCTTCTGGCGCTGGCCTGGCTCGTGAGCTGCCAGGTCGACAAGCTGTTCCAGGACGGCGGCGTCGTCGATCCTGCAGCCACGCACCTCGAGTTCGCGGCGCCGCCCAATGCGACCGCCGGCGCGGCGCTGTCGCCCGCCGTCCGAGTGAGCGCGGTGGACAGCGCCGGCACGGTCGACAGCAGCTTCCACGGCGACATAACGGTGACGCTGGGCGACAATCCGGGGCGCGGCACGCTGCGCGGATCCCGCACGGTTGCCGCGGTGCGCGGCGTCTCGAGCTTCGCCGATCTCTCGATCGACCGGTCGGGCACGGCCTACACGCTGGTCGCGACGGCGACCGGTGTGCGGGGAGCGACGAGCCCCGCGTTCGACGTCGCGCCCGCGGCGGCGGCCCGGCTCGCGTTCACGATACCACCCCACAACGCCACGGTCGACAGCGTGCTCAAGCCGCCGGTCCAGGTGACGGCCCTCGACACGCTCGGCAACGTGGCGACGAGCTTCACAGCGAACGTCACGGTCGCGCTGGCGGCGAACGCAAGCGGCGGCGCGCTGGGCGGAACGACCACTGTGGCGGCGGCGAGTGGCGTCGCCACGTTCGCCGACTTGAAGGTGAATCGAGCGGGGACGGGGTACCGACTCACGGCCAGCGCCGGGCAGCTCACGGGGGCGACGAGCGACTCGTTCGACATTACCGCGGGGCCACCGACGACGGGCGACCTCACCGTGAACGCCACCACCACGGGCGATAACCAGCCCGGTAGCTACACCGTGAAGGTAGACGGGGGCTTGAATCGCACGATCGCGGCGAACGGTGCGGGCACCACTTACAGCGGGCTCCCGGCCGGCGACCACATGGTCGCCCTCACCGACGTGCCGCCGAACTGCTCGGTGAGCGGCGGGGCGTCGCAGACGGTCACGGTCCCGGCGGGTGGCGCGGTGACCGCGACGTTCACGATCAGCTGCACGGCCCTCACCGGCAGCCTCACGGTCAGCACAGCGACCTCGGGCCCCAACCCGCCGAGTGGTTACACCGTCACCGTGGATGGCAACCAGAGCAGGAGCATCGGGCCGAGCGACAACCTGACCTACACGGACCTTTCGACGGGGAGTCACTCGGTGCAGCTCAACGGCGTGCCGAGTAACTGCACCGTCAGCGAAGCGAACCCGCAGACCGTAACTGTGCCGCCGGGCGGGAGCGCGACCGCCGCGTTCACGATCACGTGCACCCAGCTCACCGGTAGTGTGACCGTCACCACGAGCACGTCGGGCGGCACACCCGATCCCGACGGCTACACGGTGTCGGTGACCGGCGCGGCGAGTCAACACATCGACCCCAACGGCAAAGTGACCTTCGCGAACCTCGCCACGGGGAACCACACGGTGACCCTGAGCGGGATTGCGTCCAACTGCTCGGTGAGCGGTGGGGTCTCGCGCCCGGTTACGGTGACCACGGGACCGCCCGTGAGTGTCACGTTCACCATCGACTGTCCCACGGTGCCGCCGCCGACCGGGGACCTCACCGTCACCGCGGCGACCACGGGGCAGGATCTCGACCCCGACGGCTACACCGTCACCGTGGACGGTGGCCAGAGCCGCAGCCTGGGGATCAACACGAGCACCACCTATCCCGGGCTTACGGCGACGAGTCATACGGTCGAACTCACCGGCGTGGCCGGCAACTGCACGGTGAGCGGGCAGAATCCCCGGACCGTCACGGTGGCCACCAGCGGGACCACGACGACGTTTACGATCACGTGCGCGGCGCTGCCGCCGCCGACCGGGAACCTCACCGTCACCGCGGCGACCACGGGGCAGGATCTCGACCCCGACGGCTACACCGTCACCGTGGACGGCGGCCAGAGCCGCAGCCTGGGGATCAACACGAGCACCACCTATCCCGGGCTTACGGCGACGAGTCATACGGTCGAGCTCACGGGCATCGCCGGGAACTGCACCGTGAGCGGGCAGAATCCCCGGACCGTCACGGTGGCCACCAGCGGGACCACGACAACGTTTACGATCACGTGCGCGGCGCTGCCGCCCCCGACCGGGGACTTGACCGTCACCGCCGCGACCACGGGGCAGGACCTCGACCCCGACGGCTACACCGTCACCGTGGACGGCGGCCAGAGCCGCAGCCTCGGCGTCAACACGAGCACCACCTACAGCGGGCTCACGGCGACGAGTCACACGGTCGAGCTCACCGGCGTGGCCGGCAACTGCACCGTGAGCGGGCAGAATCCCCGGACCGTCACGGTGGCCACCAGCGGGACCACGACGACGTTTACGATCACGTGCGCGGCGCTGCCGCCGCCGACCGGCGACCTCACCGTCACCGCGGCGACCACGGGGCAGGATCTCGACCCCGACGGCTACACCGTCACCGTGGACGGCGGCCAGAGCCGCAGCCTCGGCGTCAACACGAGCACCACCTATAGCGGGCTCACCGCGACCAGTCACACGGTCGAACTCACCGGCGTGGCCGGCAACTGCACCGTGAGCGGCCAGAACCCGCGCACCGTTAGCGTGCCCACCAGCGGCACCACGACGACGTTCACCATTACCTGCGCGGCGCTCACCGGGAGCCTCACCGTGTCGACCATCACGTCGGGCGGGACGCCCGACCCGGACGGCTACACCGTCACCGTGAGCGGCGGGGGCGGGGGGAGTCAACACATCGATACGGATGGCAGCGCGACCTTCGACGGTCTCGCGGCCGGCGGCCACACGGTGACCTTGAGCGGGATCGCGTCCAATTGCAGCGTGAGCGGCGGGACCTCCAAGACCGTCACGGTGCCCGAAGGCGGGTCCACATCGACCTCGTTCTCCGTGAGTTGTCCCACGCCGCCCCCGCCGAACCAACGGCCCGTCGTGAACGCCGGACTAGACCAGAACGTGCCGATCGGCGCGCTCTTCAACCTCAGCGGAGCCTCGTTCAGCGACCCGGACCACAATGGCCCATGGACTGTCACGATCGACTGGGGCGACGGAAACTCGAGCCAGTTCACGGCGAGCGAAGGAGCGATCAACGCGTCGCACACGTATATCACGCTACTGCCGGCCACCTACACGCTCACCATCACGGTGACGGACCCCGGCGGGCTCAGCGGCTCAGCCTCGAAGACGGTGCGCGTGACCACGTTGTAAGCGCGCGGTTCGCTCGTCCCTCCCTAAACCCCGCGGCACCGCCCCGGGGTCAACCCACCCGGACCTGCATGCGCTGGCAATCCGTGCGACAGTGAAGAGGCCGTGCGCGCCAGCCGCCGGAACGCGTGACCCGCATGGCCTCTGCAGAGGTGTCCGCTCCGACACGGAGCGCTCATTTGGGTGGGCTAAACCCCGGGCCCACGGCCCGGGGCTCACCGCGACCAACCCACACACCTGCCGGCCGGGCGCGGCAGCGGCGGCGCGTCCGTTGACGCCGGGGCGGCCGGCCGGCGTGCGGCCACGGACGCTCATCTTCCCGAGCCCCGGGGCATGGCCCCGGGGTTGGCCCACCCAGACTGCACACGCAGCCGACAACAGGGGCAGCGGTCGGAGAGGCCATGCAAGGCCGGCCGAAAGACGCCCGCGCGCGCTGGGGTGTTGCGACCGCGCGACGCTACCGGTCTCGCAACGCCCCCGGGCAGATTGGGGTAGTGAGTCCCCAGGGGACGTTGAACAGGTGCGACACTTGCAACCCGCGCGGCCAATGATGATGAAGACGCTCTGCGTTCTGGTGCTCGGCGCGCTCGTCGTCGGCTGCCACCTCGACAAGCTGGTGTCCGGCTCGGGGGGCCCGCACCCGACGTCCACCGCTCCGCCCGTCGCCCTCGTCTTCATGGTGAAACCCCAGAACACGCAAGTCGGACAGAAAATCAATCCCGCCGTGCAAGTGAGCGTGGTGGACTCGGCAGGCGTGCCGGTCGCGGGCGCCGATACGACGACCGTTGTCATCCAGCTCGGCGCAAACCCCCCCGGCAATGCCATACTCGGCGGCACCACCAGTGCGCACCCCAGCCGCGGCGTGGCGACCTTCGGCAACCTCTGGATCGATAAGGCAGGCAACGGCTATACGTTGATCGCGCACATGTCCGGGCTCCCCGACACCACGAGCCAGCCGTTCAACGTCACCCCGCCGCCGCCTACGACGGGCTCCATCACTGTCACCACCAGCACGACAGGGCTGGACGTCGACCTCAACGGCTACACCGTCACCGTGGACGACACGATCAACCAGTCGATCGCGACCAACAGTAACGGCGTGACTTTCTCGGGCCTGTCCGCCGGCAACCACCCGGTCGTGCTCTCAGACGTCGCATCCAACTGCAGCGTGACCGGCGGGAATTCCCGTACAGCGAACGTGACGGCCGGCGACACGACCCCGATCGCATTCTCGGTCACTTGTACCGCGATCCCGCCCACCACGGGCGATCTCACGGTGACGACCAACACGTCGGGCTCCGACCTGGATCCTGACGGCTACACCGTCACAGTGGACCAAGCCGCCAGCCAGCCGATCGGTACGACCAGCGGCAGCGCCACCTTCCCCAGCCTGCCCGCGGGCAACCACAGCGTGGCCCTTTCTGGGGTGGCGGCGAACTGCACCGTGAGCGGTGCCAACCCGCGCACCGTGTCCGTCCCGGCCGGCGGGAACGCAACTACCGGCTTCTCGGTGACCTGCACGGCGCTCCCGCCGACCACGGGCGACCTCATCGTGACGACCACGACCGGGGGCTCGGACCTGGACCCCGATGGCTACACGGTCAGCGTCGCTGGCAGCAGCCAGCCGATCCTCACGAATGGCAGCGTTACGTTCTTCGGCCTGCCCGCAGGAACCCAGAGCGTGGCGCTCTCTGGAATCGCCTCGAACTGCACGGTGAGCGGGGCCAATCCGCAGACCGCGAACGTGCCCGCCGGCGGCACTGGGCACGCTGACTTCGCGATCAGCTGCGTGGCGCCGGATCACCCCCCGGTTGTGAACGCTGGCGGCAACCAGACGGTCTTGTTCGGCTCGGTCACCGTGAACTGGTCCTTCACCGATCCCGACAACGACGCCCCATGGACCTATTCGATCGACTGGGACGACGGTTCGTCGCTGCAGACCGGCACGACCTCGACGCAGGGCCCGCGGAGTGCGACCCATTCATACGGGCTCAACCTGGTTGGCACGCACAACGTCCGGGTGACCGTGAGCGACAGTCAAGGTCTCAGCGATTCCGACACAGCGGTCATCACGGTGGTGGCGTCGCTCGCCCCACCTAGCGGCCACTAGCCTCCACGCGCTTCCACAACCTCCAGAACCTCCACAACCTTCAGAACCTCCACCAACCTCCCCAACCTCCCCAACCTCCACCAACCTCCACCAACCTCCACCAACCTCCCCAACCTCCACCAACCTCCACAACGGGGTGGCGGAGGAGGGGCGGGGCCTGGCACCGCTCTTGCGTTACAATCGGTGGGAGTCACCCTGATCATGACCCCGCGCCCGAGTTCGGAGGAGCAGTGGAGCAAAGTCGTGCGCTCCGCGCGCACATGGTGCGTGCCGGCCTCGTGGCGAGCGGGATCGTCGCGGTGCTGGCCATCCGGCCCCAGATCGTCCAGCCCGTCCAGTCGGGCGAGCGGGGTGCCCCGCCCCGGCTGTCGCCGCTCCGGGCGGGCACGGCGCGCGCGGCGGCCCCAGTGGCTCCTGCCCCCATCCCGGTGCACGCGCTCGTCCTGTCCGAGCAGGCGCGCCGCTATCTCGAGCTGCAGTACCGCTCGTATCCCACGGAATTCATGGGCTGTATGATCGGCACCATCGCCCGGGGCACCGTGCTGGTCGAGCGGATCGCTCCGGCCGACGTGGAGCCTGCCCGCTCCACGCGCACGCACGTGCTCCCGACGCAGAGCTGCGAGGCGGCGGGGTGGTCGGGCACGGTGGGCGTGGTGCACAGCCATCCGGACGGCCAGAACTGCTGGTATCACTTCCCGGGCACGTTCGTGGGGACCTCCGACGCGGCGTCGTTCGGGATGCAGCCGTACGCCGTGGATGCGATCATGTGCGGCGACCACCTCGTGTGGATCGGTCGCGACATGGCGGAGCAGCAACTGACTCTGCTCGATCCCCGCAGCACGGACGCCTCAGTCCCCTCGGGTCGCTGAGTGGCACACACCCTCAGGCTTCCCTATGGGCGACCCCCGCTGCGACTTCTACGATTGGGCCACACGCAAGAGCTGTCGGCGGCCGGCGCGCTGGGTGACGCACCAGCGGTCGCAGCGCACCGCCCGCCTGGAGCGCTATTACTGTGACGTGCATCGACCACCACGCGCCCACCCGATCACCGGGCCGTCGCCCGCGCCGCCACCCGCTTCCGACCGCTGAGCCCGGAGGCGCGCTCTGACTACGGCCAGGAGGGGAACGTGACTCCGAGACGCTTCTGGGCCCGGCTGCGGGCCGCGTCCGACTACCCGCTGCGCCGCGGTGCCTGGTACCACGTGAAGAAGCTGGGGCCACGCGAAGCGATCGTGGACGTGGTGGGCGAGCGGGTGGGCATCCCGCGCGCCGATCTCGAGATCATGAGCCAACCGCCGCGCCGCTGGTCGGTGGTGCCGCGCCCCAAGGAGTCGAACCGCTTCCCGGGCGTGGCCGAGTACGGCGTCTGCCCCAACTGCCGCGAGCGCGTGCCGCTCACCGAGCGCATGAGCGTGCTGCGCTGCACCCGCTGCAACGGCGCGTTCGACGTCGCGTGGGAAGAGCAGTACCTGATGGAGAACTAGCCCTCATGGAGAACTAGCCCTCCGTTTCTCTGTGGCGGCGCCGCGACACGCGGCGCCATCACCCAGCGACACTCCGTGCTCCCGACGCGTTGGATGCGCGCAGCATCGCGCCACGTGATCTAGCTCACAACTGTCTGGCCTCCGACTTGCTGAACGCACGCGATGCAGAGCGACTGCGACGTGCGGGCTGCAGCGTGTGGCGATGTTGCCTCAGAAAGGTGAGCTGATGCCAGCTGCACCCATCCAAGCGGCATTCCTCAAGCGAATCGGCGCTCCCGATCTCGCGCCGGCGACGAGCCCCTTCGACCCCGGCAGTCAATTCGCGCTGCTCGATCACTTCGGCCACGCGGTCCAGCTGTGCAACGTGCGGCTCGAGGAGCTGCTGCGGGTCGAGATCTACCGCCGCGGCCTCCATGCCGACGCGTTCGCGAAGCCCCGCCTCAAGCTTCCCGGCGTGGCGTCCACTTCCGTCGCGGCGGCCGCCGCCGGATGAGCGCTGGCAGCGTGGTCATCGGGTGTTTCCGCGACCCGGCCGGAGGCGCGCTCGTCGCCGGGGACGTGATCGTCGTGGTGGACGTGGTGCGCGCCACCACGACGGCCGTGACCGCGGTGGCGCAGGGACGCCGCTGCTTTACCGCGCCCAGCGTCGCGGCGGCGCGCCGCCGCGCCGCTCAGCTCGAGCAACCGCTCTTGGCCGGCGAGATCGGGGGCGTCGTGCCGGCCGGGTTCGAGCTGAACAACAGCCCGGCCGCGATCGCTGCCCGCAGCGACGTGGAGCGACCGCTGGTGCTGGTGTCGTCATCGGGCACGCCATTGATCCACGCCGCGGCGCTCTCCGGCACGGTGTACCTCGGCTCGCTCCGCAACGCCCGCTACCTCGGGCTGTGGCTCGCGGAACGGCACGCCCGGGTGGCGATCGTGGCGGCCGCCAGCCACGGCGAGTTCCGCGAGGAGGATCGCGTGTGCTGCGCCCTGATCGCGGGCGAGCTGCTCGACGCCGGGTACACGGCCGAGGACGGCCCGACCGCCGCCCTGGTGCGCCGCTGGCGCACCGCCTCCCCCGACGCCTGGCTCGTGAGTAAGAGCGTGCACTACCTGCGCGCCAGCGGCCAGCTCGCGGATCTCGACTTCATCCTGGCGCATCAGGACGATCTGCCCGATGTGTTCCAGCTGCACCACGGCGAAGTGATCGCCGTCCCGTCAGGGATAGCGCTGCCGGCATGAGTCGCCTGCGCATCAACCCCTCGCTCCCGGTCGTGGTGCTGGGGTTCGGCTACGGTGGTCTCGGGATCGCGCGCAGCCTGGGTCGGCTGGGCGTGCGCGTTCACGCGGTGGATCCAGATCCGGCGGCGGCTGGCCTCGCGTCGCGCTACGTCCGGAGCGCCCACGCGTGGGACTTCGCGGGCGCGAGCGTGACCGACACGCTGGGCTTCTTGGACGACCTGGGGCAGCGTCTCGGGCCCGCGCTGCTGCTCCCCACGACCGACGCGACCGCCGTCCTCGTCGCCGAGCACTCGGACGAGCTGGCTCCACGATTCTTGTTCCCCCGGCCCCCGCGCGCACTGGTGCGCCGGCTCATCGACAAGCGCGAAGTGTTCCGCCTCGCCCACCAGTTCGGCGTGCCCACGCCGTTCACGATCCTCCCTCGCTCGCGCGACGACGTGGAGCAATTTCTGGCGGACGCCCGGTTCCCCGTTGTGCTCAAACCGATCGACCCGACGCGCTTCGAGCGGCGCACCGGCCGGCGGTTGGCGATCGTGGCGACGCCCGACGAGCTGCTGTCCCGCTACCTCGAGTGGGAGGACAGCGCCGCGCCCAACCTGATGCTGCAGGAGCACATTCCCGGCGGCGACGACGCCGTGTGGATGTTCAACGGCGTGTTCAACGAGTGGTCCGAGTGCGTGGCCGCCTTCACCGGCCGCAAGCTGCGCCAGCACCCGGTGTACGGCGGCACGACCAGCCTGGGCGTGTGCGAGCGCAACGAGCGAGTCGAGCGCCTCACCATCGACTTCATGTGGGCGTTGGGCTATCAGGGCGTGCTCGACGTGGGCTATCGCTACGACGCGCGCGACGGTCAGTACAAGCTGCTCGACCCCAACCCCCGCGTGGGCGCCACGTTCCGGCTGTTCGTGGACGAGCAGGGTTTGGACGTGGTGCGCGTGCTGTACTGCGATATCACGCGGCAGCCGGTCTGGCCGGGGCGCGTGCGTGAGGGACGCAAGTGGCTGGTGGAGGACCACGACCTGGACTCGGGCCTGGCGCGCCTGCGCGACGGCACGCTTACGCCGCGGCGCTGGCTGGCCACGCTCGCCGGCGTGGAGGAGGGAGCGTGGTTCGCGCGCGACGACCTGCGGCCGTTCCTGCGGGTGGCGGGCCGCCTCGTCGCGCAGGCGGCGCGCGCCGCCGGCCGGCGCATCGCGACGGCATTCCTCTCGCTGGTCGGGGGAGCGCTCGAGCCCAGCGCGGCCAACTGAGCCTGTCCCTGAAACGTCCGTTCAGTTCACCGTGAACGCGCCGCTCGTGTCACCAGTCACCGCGCCCGCCGCGGCCGTGAGGGTGTAGCCGACGCCGGCACTGCTGATACTCAAGTCCGAGAAGGTCGCCAGACCGCCGACCGCCGTGACGGTGACGCTCCCACCCAGCGCACCGCCGCCCGCGTGCGTGCCGATGGCGACCGTCACCTTGCCCGTAAACCCGGTCGCGACGTTGCCGAAGGCGTCGAGCGCCGTCACCTGCACCGGCGGTGTGATGGTCGCACCCGCGGCGGTGTTGGTCGGTTGGACGGTGAACACCACCCGGGTGGCCGCTGCGCTGGTGATGTTGAACTCGAGGCTCGTGACGCCGAGCAGTCCCGCGGAAGCGAAGCTCAGCGTGTAACCGGTCCCGGCCTTGTCGATGCTCAGGTCGGAGAACTTCGCCAGGCCTCCGACCGCCGTCACGGCCATCGTTCCGGAGAGGGTCCCCCCTCCCGGATTCGCCGCGATCCCCACCGTCACGACGCCGGTGAAGGTGGTGTCCAGGTTCCCGCCCGCGTCCTCGCCCCTGAGCTGAACGTACGGGTCGCCGATCGGGGTACCGGCAATCTCATTCTTGGGGCGCACCTGGAAGTCGAGGTGGCTCGCCGGCCCGATCAGCACGTCGAACGGCACGCTCGTCGCCGCGGGGAGCCCCGCAGCCGACGCGACGAGCGTGTAGCCGAACGCGGCCGCGTTCACACTGAGTAAGAGGAAGCTGGCCACGCCGTTCACCGCCGTGACGGTCGTCGTTCCCTGGAGCGCCTGACCGCTCGGGCTCACTCCCAGCTCCATGCGCACGTCGCCGGTGAAATCCGTCGCCAGGTTCCCGAGCGCGTCGAGCGCCCGCACCTTCACCGTCGGGCTGAAGATCGTCCCGCCCGTGATCGTGGTCGGCTGCACACCGAACACGAGCTGGGTCGCCGGCCCGGGCAGGATGGGGAAGTTGTTGCTCGCCGCCCTGCTCAGCCCGGTCGCGTTCGCCGTCAGCCAATAGCTCGGGCCCGTCTTAGTGATGCTCAGATCGCCGAAGCTCGCCACGCCGTTCACCGCCGCCACGCTCGTGGTGCCGCTGAGCGTCGCCCCACCCGGGTCACCGCCGAACGCCAGCGTCACTGTCCCCGTGAAACCCGGCACTGGATTCCCGGTGCGATCGAGTGCGAGCACCTGCACGGCCGGCGTGATGAGCCGGCCGGCGACCGTCGTGGTGGGCTGAGCGATGAAGGTCAACTGCGTCGCGGTGCCGGGGGTGATGTCGAACGCCGCACTGGTGATGGCGCTAAAGCCCGCCGCACTCGCGGTGAGGGTATAGCCGACGCCGGTCTTGTTGATGCTCAGATCGAAGAATGTCGCCACGCCCCCGACCGCCGCCACCGGTATCGTCCCGCTCAGTGTCCCGCCGGCCGGGTTGCTCCCGAGCGCGACACTCACATTCTCAGTGAAACCGGTCGCCAAGTTCCCGAACGCATCGAACGCCCGGACCTTCACCGCCGGCGCGATCTGGTGATCCGCCACCGTGGTCGTGGGCTGCATCCCGAATCCGAGCTGGGTTGCGACCGCAGCAGTGATGGTGAACGTGCCGCTGGTCGCCGTGCTGAGGCCGGTCGCGGTTGCCGTCAGCCAGTAGTTCGCGCCCGTCTTGGTGATGCTCAGGTCACCAAAGCTCGCCACGCCGCCGACCGCCGCGACGCTCGTCGTGCCCCCGAGCGTCCCGCCCCCAGGATTGTTCCCGAACGCGACCGTCACCGTCCCGGTGAAGCCCGGTACCGGATTTCCAGCCTGGTCCAGAGCCGTCACGTGGACGGCCGGACTGATCGCGACGCCGGCGACGGCGTTGGACGGTTGGCCCGTGAAGGCCAGCTGCGTCGCGACACCGGGCGTGATATCGAAGGGCGGGCTCGTCGCGGGGCTGAACCCGCCGGCGCTGGCCATGAGCGTGTAGCCGGCGCCGGCCTTGTCGATGCTCAGATCGAAGAACGTCGCGACGCCGCTCACCGCGGCGATGGGGCTGGTGCCGCTCAGGGTCCCGCCGCCCGGGTTAGCGCCGACGGCCATACTCACGCTTCCCGCGAAGCTCGTCGCCAGGTTGCCCCAGGCATCGAGCGCCCGCACTTTGACCGCCGGCGTGATCTGGTGATCCGCCACCGTCGTCCCGGGCTGCACGCCGAACACCACCTGCGTCGCGGCTCCGGGCAGGATGCCGAAGTCGCTGCTGGTCCCTTTGTTGAGCCCGGCGGCCGTCGCCGTCAACCAGTAACCCGTGCTCGCCTTGGTGATCCTCAAGTCGCCGAACGTCGCTACGCCGCCCACCGCCGCGACGCTCGTCGTGCCGCCGAGGGCCGCGCCCCCCGGGTTGTTGCCGAACGCCACCGTCACCGTCCCCGTGAAACCCGGCACCGGGTTCCCCGCGGGATCGAGTGCCGTGACCTGCACCGCCGGGGTGATGGGCTGGCCCGCGACGCTGGTGGTGGGCTGCACCGTGAACAGGAGCTGCGTCGCCGTGCCGGGCGTGACGTCGAACGCCGCGCTCGTGGCCAGGCTGAGACCGGTGCTGGTGGCGGCGAGGGTGTATCCCGTCCCCGTCTGCCTGATGCTCAGGTCGGAGAACGTGGCAATGCCCCCGAAAGCCGCGATGGCGCTCGTCCCGCCCAGCGTCGCGCCACCAGGATTATTGCCCAGCGCGACGGCGATGCCGCCGGTGAAGCCCGTCGCCAGGTTTGCGAACGTGTCGAGCGCTTGCACCTTCACGGCCGGCGCAATCTGGTGATCCGCCACCGTCGTCCCCGGTTGGACGGCGAACGCGAGCTGCGTCGCGGTCGCCGGCGTGATGGCGAAGTTGCTGCTGGTCACCCTAATCAGCCCGGTCGCCCTGGCGGTCAGCCAGTAGCCCGTGCTCGCCTTGGTGATGCGCAAATCGCCGAAGCTCGCCACCCCGCTCACCGCCGCGACGCTCGTCGTACCGCCGAGGGTCGCGCCCCCCGGGTTGTTGCCGAACGTCACCGACACCGTCCCCGTGAACGCCGGCACCGGGTTCCCGACCGGATCGAGCGCCGTCACCTGGACGGCCGGGGTGATCGCCTGGCCCGCGACCGTCGTCGCCGGCTGGCCGGTGAACGCGAGCTGCGTCGCGGAGCCGGGGTTGATCGTGAAGGATTCGCTCGTGGCGCCGGTGAGCCCCGACGCGGCGACGGTGAGCGTGTAGCCCGTGCCCACCCGGTTGAGCCGCAGATCGTCGAAGGTCGCCACGCCGCTCACCGCCCCGACGGTGGTGGTTCCCGCGAGCGTGCCGCCGCCCGGATTGGCACCGAGCCCGACGGTCACGCTCCCCGTGAAGCCCGGGACGTCGTGACCCTGTGCATCGGCCGCGCGCACTTTCACCGCGGGACTCAGCAGGTCGCCCGCGATGGCGTTGCCAGGCTGGACGCTGAACAGGAGCTGGGTGGCCGTCGCCGGGCCCGCGATATCGCGGTGGCAGGTGGCGACGCTGGCGGCCGCGAGCGCGAGAACGGCGCGCGCGACCCGGCGAGTGCGGGAAAGACCGGGGACGGGGTGACGGGCCATGGCTGGGGCCACAGCCCGTGGGTGGCAGTTTTCGGGCCCCGCTAACTCCTTGAGACGGCGGTCGCCCGATCCGGCGTGGCGCCGAGTTGTGGCAGATCGCTGACAGAGTGGTCGCTAACTCCGCAGCAGAAGTTGCTCACGGTACTCGCGCCGTAGCGCCCTCGCGCAGCCACTTCCCCTCGGCCCGCGCCATCTCGAGCGCCCGCGCGGCGCGTCCCAGCAAACGGCGTGGCTCAATCGCCGCGGTGCGCAGCTGGCGCAGTGAGTCGTAGCCGGCCCGCAGCCCGAGCGCCACGTCCCCCTTCCCATCGCCGTTGCCGCCGGCGTGGGCCGCGCCCTGGAGCCGCTGCGCCAGCCGGCGCGCCCCGACGCGGTTCGCTCCGGGCGCGACGACGGCGAATTCGGTGAGCCCGACACGTCCCACCGCGTCGGAGTGGCGCGCCGTGGCCCGCACCAGCCGGGCGAGTTCGCGCAGCACGCCCACGCCGGGCTCGCCCCGCACCTCGGGCGCGACGACCACGCACGCCACGGACGTGTTGTGGTGCGCCGTCTGGAGGATCAGCTCCCAGGCGCGGCGCGCGAGGCCGCGCCGCGTGTACAGGCCGGTCAGCTCGTCCACCAGGCTGCGCTTGGGCGCCCGCTCGGTCTCGAGCTTGGCGACCAGGTAGGTCTCGAGCTTGCCGAGCAGCGCGCCGGTGTCCACCGGCGGGCGCAGCAGCTCCCACACGCCCGCGCGCAGCGCGCTGAGATGGTCTTCCCGTGTGGGACGGTCGTGCACCAGCAGCAGGATCGGCGTGCTCGCGCCGATCAAGGGATCGGCGCGCAGCAGCCGGCTCAGGTCGAGGCTCTCCGAGTCGGCGAGCCTTGCGTCCAAGAGGATCACGTCGGGGCACGCCGCCCGCGCGCGCGCCAGCACGGCCGTGCCGGCGAATACACGCAGCACGGAATACCCCTGTCGCCCGAGCGTGCCCTCGACGTCCCAGAGGGCGTGACTCTGATCGCTGGCAATGAGGATGCGCGGCGGGCGCGTTAGGCGCGGCCGAGTGGTCATACGGCTTGGACGGTTGAGTTCAACAACGTACCTAAAGATACCCCGGTGCGCGCAGCCGGTTGCACCTCGGCCGCCACGGCACGGGGCGTGCACAGGAACTCCGGTGCGCCGTCGGCGGTAGGACCCGATTCAACAGGAGGTGCCTTATGGAAGCCCGCATCACAGCACAGTCGCAGTCGTTCCGCCTGCGGGAGCGACTGGAGGAAGCCAAGGTCTCGCACGGGGAGGAGGCCCGGGTGGACCTGCCGGGCGTGAGGGTCGCGGTGCTCGCCGCCACAGGCGAGGCGCAACTCATGTTCTGCAACATGGGCTCGATCCGGGTGCGCCAGCTGATGCAGCCGGGCGATGAGCGCCCACTCGCCACCGACGTCACGCTGGAGGGTCTGCAGGTCCCCGCGGTGGGGATGTACGATCTGGTGAACGCGTACCTCTCGGTGAACGGCAGCATCCACGTGCGCGTGGACGCCGAGACCGAGGTCGTGCCCGCGCGCGATCTGGTTCAGAAGGGGTAGCCGAGGTCGAGCTCGACGATCGGCGTCGAGCGGGCGGTTCCGGACACGCTCAGGCTGACGCGGCCGGCCACCGTCCTGGCGCCCAGCTCGACGCCGATACCGTCGACCCAGCCCGCGGGCTGGAACGTCCAGCGGTCGAGTACCGTGCCGGCGTTCCAACGCACGCGGGCGAACAGGTCGGGAGCGACGGAGACCTGCCACTGGGCGCCGAGCTCCGCCTTCTGGACGTGACGGCCGCCCCGCTCCTGCACATGCAGTCCCGCGAACGCGATCATGCGATCCGGAAAGAGGTAGTAGCCGTTGGCGCCCCCCAGGAAAAAGAGGTAATGGGGCGGCGGCGTGCCGCCCGAGGCACCGAGCGTCGCGCCCGCCCAGAGTGACACCCGGCGCCCCAGCGGCAGGTACCCCCGCACGTCGCCGCTGTGGTGCGAGAACGCAGTGCTCCACTCGGACACGGCCCGCAGGCCCACACCGCGGCTCGGAAACACCCCGCTGTCGTACGTGTCGAGCTCCACCACGCCTGCCGCCGTCGCGAACGTGCGGTTGATCGGCGGCGAATCCACCGCCGCCACTGTTTCCGCCCAGCGCGCGTGCTCGCCTTTCAGTCGCAGGTACAGCGACGCGGCCGTTCCCAGGCGCCGCTCGAGCGATGCCGTGACCGCCCCCAGATCGACCCGCGCCTCCGCCACCCGCCGTCCGTCGCGAAACAGGTCGAATGGGCCGTGCGCGTACGCGATACGCGCGCCCAGCGCGAGGCTCTGGGCGTCGCCCAGCGCCTGCGCGGCGCCGAGCCCGACGCGGATCTGCTGGCCCAGGCGGGCGTCCAGCTCCACGCCGCCGCGCCCACCGGAGAGGAGCACCGAGGCCTTGTAGCGGCTGTCGTAGCGCAGCCCCAGCCCGAAGCGGCCGCCGGAGCGCTCGGTGATCAACAGCGTCAGCTCGCCCTGCTCCAGGCGATAGCGCACGTTGGCGAACAGGCCGGTGGCGTAGAGCCGCTCGATGCGCGCGCCCAGATCTCGCAGCGAAATCCACGCGGGCGGCTCCAGCCCGAGCGTGCGCGCCAGATACGCCTGCGTCACCGTCCCTCCTCCGGAGACATCGAACCGCACCCTCGTCACCCGCACCGAGTCGGGCGCCGCAGGCATCGGGTGGCGAGGCTCCACCCTGCGGCGCCCCACCTTGGCCTCGATCTCGGGTAGGGCGGCGCGCGCCGCCGCCTCGCCCCGCGCCATCAGCTCGCCGGCGCGCCCGAACCCGAAGCTCGTGAAGGCGCGCACGTCCGGCACGATGAGCACGTCGCACGCGGCGCGCTCGGCGCGCTCCGAATCCCACACGCGGAACGACACCGATTGCGCCAGCACGTCCACCAGCGACACGATCGAATCGCGCGGTTCGAGCGGATCGGTCACATCGCTGCAGATCAGCACGTCCGCGCCCAGGGCACGCGCGTCCCGCGCCGGCAGGTTGCGCACCACGCCGCCGTCGATCAGGACGTTCGGCCCGAGCTCGACGGGAGCGAACACGCTCGGCAGCGCCATGCTGGCACGGATCGCGTCCGGGAGAAATCCCTGATCGAGCACCACCGCCTGGCCGGTCTCCAGGTCGGTCGCGACGGCCGCGAACGGGATGGGGAGCCGACGGAAGTCGTGGATGCCGTGCGCCGACGAGGTGAGCCGGGTCAGGAGCTCCCAGATGCGCTGGCCCGGCACGACGCTCTTGGGGAGCTGGATGCCGCCGCGATAAATCGGGAGCGTGAGCAGCAAGCGATCCGCGGCGACCTTGCGATCGATCGGCAGGTCGCGCCGGTCCACGGGATCGGTGAGCAGGCGAAACCAGTTCTGGCCGCGCACGATCGTGTCGAGCTGTGCCGCGCTGTAGCCGACCGCGTACAACCCGCCGACGACGCTGCCCATGCTCGTGCCGGCGATCACGTCTACCGGAATACCCGCCTGCTCCAGCACTTTCAACACGCCGATATGCGCGAGGCCGCGCGCCGCGCCCCCACTCAGGGCAATGCCGATTTTGGGGGTTTGTGCGTACGCCGGGAGCATGGCCCCACCCGTCAGGGCGGGGAGCACCAGGCCGAGCGTGAGCCCGAGTCGAGGGGGTCGCATAGGGCACCCAATCGTAGCACGCCCAGGCGCCGCCATGCAGCGGACTGTGGCCGCGTCGTTGTGGCCACGGGCCCAAAACTGTTGCGCGCCCGCGCCATTTTGTGAGGCCCGCCGGGTGACCATGCCGTGTGAGATGGGGAGCACACAGTTTGCAAACCGCCCGAGACGGTTCCGTTACTGCGAGGCAACATCACCGTTATGCAGCGTCGGCGGCTCGTTGACCGCAGGCAAAGCCTGGGTCGGCGGATGGTGCGGGAGCGTCGTCGTAATGCGCTCTCGGTGGCGGTCGAGCGGCGCAGCGGTATCGACCGCCGGACGAGCATGGCGCGGCGCTCCGGGGGAGACCGCCGCGGCAGCCGGGAACGGCGTCGGCGCTGACCCGGCGGCTACGCCCTCAGAGCTTCGGACTCACCGCCGATTTTTCCCGCGACATTTCGAACGCACACCACCCGGAGTCTTCCCAGGCGACGGGGAACAGGCCGTTGCAGCGCGGGCACGAGACCTTGAGCGCATGCTGGGCCAGGGACGCGCGCGCACTGCACTGCGGGCAGACGCCGTAGCTCGGTCCCCAGGACAGGGGCGGCTGCGGCGCGCTGGCGACGCGCGGGACGACGGACCAGAGCTGGGGGCGAAACGGGAGGATCTGCAGGAAGGTGCGCGGGACGGTGACGAGGCGCCGGTTCACTTCGAGCACACCCTCGGCGGGGGTGGCGCGCATCACGCGATACCACGCGCCGCGTCGCAAGTCGCGGCAGGTGCGGACCCGCGTGCGGGCCCATTGTTCAGTGTGCGGCATGGTCGCCCTCCAGGGCGGATGACGAACGCGAGGCGGTAAAACCCTGCGGGGCGCCCGCTCAGTGTGGGGCGGGGTACGGGGTCGGGGCTGTCGGCTGGATCACAGTTTCGGGGGTCGGGCGGTCGGACCCCTTGTTCGTGTCTCAGTAGTCCTTCCGCCCTGTCCTCGCCCCCTGTCCCCCTCTCCCTTCGGGAGAGAGGGAACGAGGGATGGGGTGAGTCTTCCCTCTCCCGAAGGGAGAGGGGATCAAAGGGGTGAGGACCAGACCGTATATTCTTGCCCGTGGCCGAGCCGCTGCCCCCCGAGCTCCAATCCTCGCTCGCCGCGCGCTACGAGCTGCGCCGGGTGCTGGGGCGTGGCGGCATGGCGACGGTGTACCTCGCCTACGACCAGAAGCACCGCCGCGAGGTCGCGATCAAGGTGCTGCTCCCGGGCCTCGCCGCGTTCCTCGGCGTGGAGCGGTTCCTGAAAGAGATTCAGATCGCCGCCGGGCTCACCCATCCCCATATCCTCGCGCTGCACGATTCGGGCGAGGCCGGCGGATTCCTCTATTATGTCATGCCATACATCTCGGGCGGCTCGCTGCGCCAGCGGCTGCAGGACGGGCGAGGGGGAGGGGGGGGCCTCGCGGTGGCGGAATCGCTGGCGATCGCGTCGCCCGTGGCGGACGCGCTGTCCTACGCGCACCGCATGGGGATCTATCATCGCGACGTGAAGCCCGAGAACGTGTTGTTCT
>Ga0209056_10000925_pt1 | contig 32464 bp, 35 predicted proteins | sample GraSoiAngelo_114_FD_185876 | JGI IMG/M metagenome (GOLD analysis project Ga0209056, IMG submission 185876) | Grasslands soil microbial communities from the Angelo Coastal Reserve, California, USA - 14_0903_13_40cm (SPAdes) (version 2) | ecosystem: Environmental > Terrestrial > Soil > Grasslands... | reverse complement strand
GAAACGATTGCTGGTCATCAGCGCTGTGCAGCGGGTCACGGCCGAGCAGGCAAAGTACGCTGCGCAACGCGTACGGGAGCTCTTGCAGGGCGTTGCGCCAGGGCGCCGTGTTCTGGCGGATTTCCGGTGGTTGGACTCAATGGATCCGGCAGCGGCGCGTCACGTTGCGGAAATCATGGATGCGCTCGCCGAAAAAGGGGTCGCCTCCGTGACGCGAGTGATGCCCGATCCGCACAAAGACATTGGCCTTAATATTCTCTCGCAGTTCCATTATGGACCCGAAATCCAAATTGCGACTTTCGAGACGCTGGCTGATGCCCTTCAAAGTACGGCAGGGAGCGTTGATTCGCCCTCAACCGAGTAGCGCATCCTCGCGGATTTGTTTTCTCGTGGAAGGGGGCGACCGAACATGCTGCTGCTCTCGAACTTAACCGTAACTATGAAAAAATCTGTTTTAACGTTCATTACCGCTCTGATCGGCGCAGCGTTTATCGTTTCCTGCACACAACAGGGAACTACTGCAACCTCGACCACGGGGGCGGCAACTGCCAAAGTCTCCCCGACTCCGTCGCCGGCGCATAAGAGAAAAACTGCCGCGAGAAAGAAGAAGGCTGCTGGGGCCGAGGAATCTCCCTCGCCTTCAGAAGAATCTTCTCCTGCACCTACGCCTTAGGATCGCTTCAAAGCGCTGATTTGGAATTGTCCGCTCAACTGATGGGAGCGTCGGTTGAGCGCTGCGCACAGGGCAAGAGTCCCCTTGAGAGCCGGGGTCGCCTGCGCTAAGGTCTGCGCGGGATGCCTGAGACTATTCTGGGATGCCTCAAATGGGCCGCTGTCGGTTTTGTCGTGGCCTTTGTGCTGATGAAACTGTTCGAGGCCAGCCACATTCACGACGATATTCCAAAGCCTGCTTTCAAAATACGGCAGACAAAACGCGCGACGCTGGTGCTATCGACATTCGCGGCGATGCTTTCAGCTTTCGTCTGGTTGCTGGTGCAAAAACTCGGCTGAGCGGGCGTGGTTTCGTGCCGACGCGCTTCAGCCCATGTAAAATCCGCCGTTCACATTGAGCACGTGACCGGTGATGTAACTCGCCATCTGTGACGCCAGGAACAGCGCCGCATCGACAATCTCGCGCGCCTCACCGAGCCGGCCGAGCGGAATTTGTTGGATGAAGCTTTGCATTGTTTCCTGGGGCACGCCCTTGCTCATGCCCACGTCGATGAAGCCAGGCGCAATGGCGTTTACCGTGATGTTCTGCCGCGCAAACTCGCGCGCGGACACTTTGGTCAGCGCGATAATCCCCGCCTTGCTCGATGAATAATTTGCCTGGCCGAACAATCCCATCTGCCCGCTTACGGACGAAATGTTGATGATTCGGCCGCCGCTGCGCAGAATTGCAGCAGCTTTTTGCGTGACTACGAATGTGCCGATCAGATTCACGCAAATGACGCTCTCGAATTCGTCCATCGACATTTTCTTGATGGTGCGATCGCTGATGATCCCGGAATTATTCACGAGGATGTCGAGTCCGCCTCGTTCAGCTTGTATCTGCTTCGTCATCGCCTCGACCTGCTGTGGCTGCGTCACGTCGCACTCGAGCACCAGCGGCTCAGTTAACTCCTGCGCCACATTCATCGCGTCAGCCTTGTTTTGTCCCTGCGTATCCGCGACATAATTCACCACACATCTGCCGCCGTGTGCCCCAAACGCCTTGATCATCTCCGCGCCGATCCCGCGCGAACTGCCAGTGACCAATACAACCTTGCCAGTGAAATCGAGTGGATCAGGCATTTGACGATTTTAACGATTTAACGATTTAACGGTTCAACGCTAGATTTTTCCGATGCCTTCTCCGATTCGAATCCTGACTGCAGTCCCCATTTGCGACGGGCACGATAGCGCGATTAACACAATCAATCTTGAGTTCATCCGGCACGGGATTGAAGTCATTTATCTCGGTTATCACCGCTCGGTTGCCGACATTGTGCGCGCGGCAATCCAGGAAGACGTGCGCGCCATCGGCATCTCGAGTTATAACGGCGGGCACATCGAATTTTTCGCGGCCGTTGTCGATCTGCTACGCAAGAAAGGCGCGGACGACATCAAGGTTTTCGGCGGCGGCGGGGGGACTATCACGCAAGCGGATGCCGCGATCATGAAACGCAAAGGCGTCGGGAAAGTTTTTTTCGCCGGCACATCGCTGGAAGAAATGGTGAAATTCGTCCATCAACGTTACGGCAAACCGCGCACGAAACGGCCGCGCCCGAAGACGCGGGATCAGGAACTCGCGCAGAAACTCACCGAGATCGAGGATAGGAAAAAAATTCGAAATTCGAAATTCGAAATTCGAAATTCGCGCAAAGCGCGTGTGATTGGTTTCACCGGTCCGGGCGGCGCGGGAAAGACGACGTTGATTGACGAGTTGGTGCTGCGTTTTCTGAATCAAGACCCAAAAGGTCGGATCGCGATTTTGTCGCATGATCCCAGCGTCGTCGGCGAAGGAGCATTGCTGGGCGATCGGGCCACCATGATCAACTCGCAGGACGATCGCGTGTTCATGCGCAGCATGGCCACGCGTGGACAGGCCGGCGGACTTTCCCCCGCAACGCACGATTGTCTCGCGCTGCTCGCGCGTTCGAATTTCGACTACGTCATCATCGAGACGGTCGGCACCGGACAGGAGGCGATGCCGTTTCAGAAAAATGGAATTGTCGATCTAACCGTGCTGGTGATGAATCCCGATTACGGCAGTCGGCTGCAATTGCAAAAAATCGTGATGCTCGATCTGGCTGACATCGTGGTGGTGAACAAGAGCGATCTCCAGCGCGCGCGCACCGCGCACACCGAAATCGAGCAGCGTCTCGAACAAAATCGCCGGTCACAACAGCTCATCGACACCGTGGCCAAACGCCATCGCGATCCTGGCGTGGATCGGCTGTTCGCACTAATTTCTGCCTACTGATAGTCAGGTTTGTCATGTCGAGCGAAGTCGAGACATCTCTGGACATTCCTCGTGGAGCCGGAAAGGAATTAGGGATTCCTCGGCTTCGCTCGGAATGACAGAGCACGCCGGAGCGAAACCGGCGAAAGGTTTTGGTAAAGGAATGCAGACGAACGTGACAGTCCGACCGCGCTTGGCGAAGAAGATTTGCCCGAAGCAAAGCGGATATTCCCTGTCGCTTTCGGAACTTTCCTGGGGCTACCCAATCCCATGGAATTTTACCCGGATCGGGATTATGTCCGCACTCGCTACGTCGCTGATCCGTCGGCCGCATTCGGCGCGGAAGTCGAAGGCGAACTAGTTGGTTCAAACTTTGCCGCCAACTGGGGTAGTGTCGGCGTTTTCGGTCCGCTGACGATTCGACCCGATTACTGGGATCGTGGAATCGCGAAACGCTTGCTCGAACCCACGATGGAAATTTTTGAAAAATGGGGAACGAAACACGCGGGCCTGTTCACGTTTGCGCACAGTCCCAAGCATATCGGTCTTTACCAGAAATTTGGTTTCTGGCCTCGGTTTCTTACGGCGGTTATGTCGATGGACCTCCGACCCAGAAATGTCTAGGGTTGGACGCGCTATTCCCAATTGAGTGAAACCGAGCAGGTCGAGTGCCTGCGAGCGGCTGCCGACCTTACTGACGCCATTTACGAGGGACTCGATGTCGGGCCGGAGATTCGAGCCATCGCCGCTCAGGGACTTGGCGATACGGTGTTGGTCTTGGAGGGCTCCGGATTAGCTGGATTCGCACTTTGTCATTGCGGCGCGGACACCGAGGCCGGTAACCACACGTGCTACATCAAATTCGCTGCGGTGCGGCGTGGACGCAAGGCAGGGAAGTTGTTCGATCGGCTCTTGGATGTTTGCGAATCCTTCGCGACCTCTCAAGACTTAAAGCGAGTCGAAGCTGGGGTGAACCTGGCGCGAGAGGAAGCTCATCGGCAAATGTTGGCTCGCGGCTTCAGGACTGCGTTTCAAGGCGTCACCATGCATAAACCGAATGAGCCTGGTTACAGTCGGGCTGGTGTGTATGTTATTGACGACTGGCGGTAACGCTGCTTTGTCATCTTGAGCGAAAGTCGATACGTCTCTCGATAACACTCCAAGCGCGGAACATGACTGAGATGCCTCGATTTCGCTCGGAATGACAGCATGATGAGCTTATGAGCAAACTTGGACACGTTGTTGACGCGGTCGAGAACTACAACCGGTTCGTTCTCGATCAGGTGAAGCGCGCGCGCACCGACGAAAAGTTTGGGCGCGAACTGCTGGGACGCTGGAACGACATCAAAGCGAAAATTCCGGTCACCCGCACACCGACCGGCTTGCCCCTCCCGCGCCTGGCGCTGCCGGAGATCGATGAGCCGGGTGAGATCGCGCGTTACCTGTTCGGCGAAGGATTGCCGGGCGAGTTTCCGTATTTAAACGCGGCCTATCGCGAGATGTATCTCGAGCCGGTTCGGGAGATTGAAAGCTTTGAGAAGAACGCTGGTAAAGTCGACAAGAAACTCCCGCAAGCTGAAGAGCCAACGCGTTTGTTCTCTGGTTTAATGCTGGCGGAAGATACGAACGAGCGTTTTCATTATCTCACACGCCATCAGCGCACCCACCGGCTCAGCACGGCATTCGATGGCCCGACGCTATACGGGATCGACAGCGATGCCGACGGGGTCTTTGGAAAGATCGGTGAAGGCGGCGTGGCGATCGACACTGTCGAAGACATGGTGCGCCTGTACGATGGATTCGATCTCGGCTCGCCGAATTTCTCCGCGTCGATGACCATTAGCGGCCCGGCGCCGATCATCATGGCCATGTACATCGCTGCGGCGAAACGTCGGTTCGGCCCCAAAGTTGTTCCGAAATTGCGCGGCACGATTCAGGCCGACATTTTCAAGGAAGTCCAGGCACAGAACGAAACGATCTTCCCGATCGAGCCGTCGCTGCGTTTTCTTACCGACATGGTCGAGTTCACGACGCGCGAAATGCCGCGTTGGTATCCGATTTCCATCAGTGGCTACCACATCGGCGAAGCGGGCTCCACGCCGGTGCAACAGGCTGCTTACACATTGTCGAACGGATTCGCGTACGTAGAAATGTTCGCCGGTCGCGGCATCCCGGTCGATCAATTCGGACCGCGCCTGTCGTTCTTTCTCGATTGCGGTCTCGACGCGGAATACATCGCGCTCGCACGCGTCTCGCGCCACATCTGGGCGATCGGAATGCGCGACGTGTTCGGCGCCGGACCGAAAGCGCAGCTTTACAAATTGCACACGCAAACCAGCGGGCGCTCGCTGATTGCCGCCGAGTTCAAAAACAATCTTACCCGCACCGCGGCGGAATTAGTCCTGGCTTACATGAATGCCACGAATTCGTGTCATTCGAATAGCGCTGACGAACCTTTCACCACGCCAAGTGAAGAATGGATCCGGCTTGCCGCGCACGGGCAGGCGATCCTGCTCGAAGAATCCGGCATTTTTAAACACACCATGAACATGCTGAGCGGTTCGCCGGGGATGAAAGCGGTCGAGCGTGCGGTGGAAGCGGCGATTCTCGATGAATTCCGCGAGATCGAGCGACTCGGCGGCGTGCTAGCAGCAGTAGAAGAACGCTACCAACGCAGCCAGATCCAAAATGCAGCCCATCGCTACGAACAACAAATTTACGATGGCATTCGCCCAATCGTCGGCTTGAACCGCTACCGCGACGGCGCCGAAGAAATTCCGGAAGTGAAACTTGTGCGTACCCCGCGCCGCAAACAGCAGTTGCAGGTCGATCGCCTTGCGAAGTTTAAAAAGAAAAACGCCGAGAACGCCAAACGCGTGCTAGACAAACTGGCGGAAGTCGCTGACCGCGGTGAAAATGTTTTCCCCGCTCTGCTAGAAGCGGCTGAGGTCTGTTCGTTAGGCCAAATCACCGGGCGCTTACAGGAAGTGGTCGGCCGTTTTCGCCCGATGGTCTAGGTAGGGACGGCGCGGTGCGGCGTCCGATCATTGCTATCGCTCGCTATTTTACGCGCTTGAGGCGGATATTCGGCCGGTAAAGCTGGACGCACCGCGGGTCGGCCACGTGCGTGGTTTTGAGAGACACGGCGATGCCCTCACCTGCGCGCGTGATAGTGCCGGCGCCTGCATTGTTCGAACTGTCGTGAAAGGTAAACTGGACCGTCCCTTTCGGCGTGACTTTGCCCTTGCCCTCCGCATCGGGACCGCAGCCATGTCCGTCGTTGTATCCGGTGCTGAACCAGACCGACACCGTGTTTCCGCTCTGATTCAGGCTCATTTGGAACACAGCCTGGCCATTCAGGAAATTCCGGTCCGCGTACTCACCGGCCCAATTCCGCTCCGCGCAGAATACAGGAACTGCAGTAGCGATTAGAACGATCGAAACGAAAAGGCCGACACCACTCTGCCGCATCGGTTCAAAATAACGATTCAAGCACGACGAAGCAAGCGACGCGCGCCAACTAGGATCGTGCGAGCGGGAAAATGAGCCGCTATTCTTGGCAGAGATTCTCAAGCTTCTATCGCTTTAATCCGTCGCCACGAACCTTTCAGAAGCGTGATTTGGCTTCGCGCTCCGAAACTTTAAATGAAGTCATGCCCGCAGGATCACTCAAAACCTACCGCAAGAAACGCAATTTGCAGCACACGCCCGAGCCGAAGGGTGACGGGAAAAAGGCTGGCGGGAAGAAGCCGATTTTCGTTATCCAGAAACACGCAGCCAGGCAACTGCACTATGATTTTCGGCTGCAAGTCAGACGCGCGTTGAAGTCGTGGGCTGTGCCGAAAGGGCCGTCGCTGAATCCAAGCGACAAGCGCATGGCCGCTGAAGTGGAAGATCATCCGCTCGGCTACGCGAAGTTCGAAGGCGTGATACCGAAGGGCGAATACGGCGCAGGCACAGTGATGGTGTGGGACAAGGGCACCTATCGCAACGTCACCAAAAAGGATAACAAGAAAGTGCCGATCACCAAGGCGCTGAAGCGCGGACACGTCGCGGTCTGGCTCAACGGCAAAAAAATCAAAGGCGGTTATGCACTTAGCCGCATCGCCAAAGGCAAGAAGCCGCGTTGGCTCCTGGTGAAAATGAAAGATGAAAAAGCCGATGCGCGCCGCAAACCAACCAAAAGTGAAACGAAGTCAGCGCTCACAGGGCGCACGATGCAGAAGATCGAGAAGGAGGAAGAGTGAACAAACTACTCAAGAGTCTGCCCGAGAGTGCACGCAAGAAGCTAAAAAAGAAAAAACGGCCTTCGTGGACTGCACCGATGCTGGCGACGCTGACGGACGAACGTTTCTCCGATCCTGATTGGATTTTCGAACGAAAACTCGACGGCGAGCGCGTGCTGGTTTTCCGCCAGGGCAAACGCGTTCGTCTGGTCTCACGCAACAAAAAGCTGCTTAACAATACGTATCCCGAACTTGTCGATGCTTACAAAAAGCAACCCAACGGCAGCTTTATCGTTGATGGTGAAGTCGTGGCTTTCCAAGGTCGCCTCACCAGTTTCTCTCGACTTCAAGGGCGGATGAAACTTACCGATCCCGAGAAAGCGTGCAAAAGCCACATCACCGTTTACCATTACCTCTTCGACCTGCTGTTCCTCGATGGATACGACACGACGCGTCTGCCGTTGTGGCATCGAAAAAAGGTGCTGCGCAGGGCGCTCGAGTTCACCGATCCGCTTCGCTTCAGCGCGCATCGCAGCGAAAAGGGAGAAAAATTTTACAAGGAAGCCTGCAAAGCCGGACTTGAAGGACTGATCGCCAAAAATGCCAATAGCAAATACGTGCACAGCCGCTCGCGCGACTGGCTCAAGTTCAAATGTGTGAACGAGCAGGAAGTTGTCATCGGAGGTTACACCGATCCGAAAGGCTCGCGCATCGGTTTTGGCGCATTACTGGTCGGCTATTACAAAGGGAAGCAACTGAAATACGCCGGCATGGTCGGCACCGGTTACGACGATGAGCTGCTGCGCAATCTTGGTAAAAAATTGCGCGACATCGAGAAGGACGATCCACCGTTTTCCAAAGACAGCCTGCCAAAAAAGAACGTGCATTGGGTGAAGCCAAAACTGGTCGGCCAGGTCGGCTTCACCGAATGGACCGGCGACGGCAAACTGCGCCACCCGCGTTTCAAAGGTCTGCGACGCGATAAGAAACCGAAAGACGTGGTGCGCGAAAAACAATGAAGATCGGCGGCCGCAAGATCGATATCTCGCACGAGGACAAAATTTTTTTTCCGAAGGCAAAGATTACCAAGGGCGATGTGGTCGATTATTTCCGGCGCGTTGCAAAAGTGATGTTGCCGCACGTGCGGGAACGCCCGCTGGCGATGCGTCGGCACCCGGATGGCATCGAGGGCGAAGGTTTTTTTCAAAAAAAGGTGCCCGATTATTTTCCAAGCTGGATCAAACGAGTCACCGCGCCGCGAAAAGAAGGCGGCAAAGTCGATAATGTGGTTTGCGACAATGCGGCGACGCTCGTTTATCTAGCCAACCAGGCATGCTTCACTCCGCACGTCTGGCTGAGCCGGCGCGATAAGCTCGATTGTCCCGACCAACTGATTTTCGATCTCGATCCGCCGAGAAAGAAATTCGCGCTGGCCCGTTTTGCCGCGAAAGCGCTGCACGATCTTTTCGACGAGCTCGGGCTGCGCGCATTCGTGAAGACCACTGGCTCACGTGGGCTGCATGTGATAGTGCCGCTCGATCGCAAACAGGATTTCGACAGAGCGCGCGCGTTTGCCCAGGATGTCGCGCGGGTACTCGCACATCGACACCAAAAACGTCTCACCGTCGAGCCGCGTAAAAACAAACGGCGCGGCAGGCTTTACCTCGATACAGGGCGCAACTCCTACGCGCAGCATGCCGTGGCGCCCTACGCGGTGCGCGCAATCGAAGGCGCGCCGATTGCCACGCCCCTGAGTTGGGACGAAGTCGGCGACAGCGCGCTCAACGCGCGGCGTTTCAACATGAAAAACATTTTCCAGCGGCTGAGCCGAAAATCCGATCCGTGGAAAAATCTCCGCCGCTCCGTGCGCTCCTTCAAAGCAGCGCACAAACAGCTCGACGCGATCATGAAGAAAGAGTTGAAATGACCCATGCCCGTGGATCGTGAATCGAGATTCGTGAATCGACGTACGGTTTCAAGTAGTCGCGATGTAACGATTTAACGCTTCAACGATTTAACGCGGCGAAGCCATGCCTGGCAAAGCATACATCGGCACCAGCGGCTGGAATTACAAAAGCTGGCGCGATGATTTCTATGGTGATACGCCGCAAAAGAAATGGCTCGGATTTTGCGCCGAGCGTTTTACTGGCATCGAGGTCAACGGCACTTTTTACAAGCTGCCGGAGAAAAGCACGTTCAAGAAGTGGCGCGACGCGACCCCAGAAGATTTTCCGTTTGCGATCAAGGGTCACTATTACGTCACGCACAACAAGAAGCTGCTCGACGTGGAAGAACCTGTGATTCGCTGCCGCGACGCCGCTTCGCCGCTTGGCAAACGGCTCGCCGCTGTGGTCTGGCAGCTCCCCGCGTCGCTAAAAAAGAACATCGAACGCCTGGAGGAATTTGTGAAAATACTCGGCCGCTGGAAAAGTACTCGGCACGCCATCGAGTTTCGGCACAAATCGTGGTTCAATGACGAAGTGGCGAGATGTCTCAAGGACCACGCTGTCGCTGTCTGCATATCCGATGCGCCCGACTGGCCGATGTGGGAAGAAGTGACCACGGATCTTGTTTACATCCGGTTGCATGGTCACACCCGCAAATACGCGTCGAGCTACAGCAAACCCGCGCTCAAAAAATGGGCGACGCGCATCCGACGTTGGCTCAAAGAAAACCGCGCCGTGCACGTTTATTTTGACAACGACGCCGAAGGCGCCGCTCCACGAAACGCGCTCATGTTGCTGCAAATGTTGCGCTAATCACTCGATTTTTATTTCTGGACTTCGAGCTCGTTTTCCTTCCACGCTTCGAAGCCGCCTTCTAATTCCATCACTGGAAAGCCTCTGCTGGCAAACTCCAGCGCGGCATTCGCGGCCAGGTGACACTGCTGCGTGTAGCAGTAAAGAACGTTGATCTTGTCCTTCTTGAGACCGTCGGCGGCGTCCCATTTTTCCTTGGGCAGGTTAACTGCGCCTGGCACATGGCTTTTGGCGAAATCGTCGGCCGCGCGCACGTCCACCACGTTGACGTTTTCATCCTTCAGCATCCGGTTCAGTTCCACCGGCCCGGTGGTGAAGGTCATTTTCTGATCGAAGAATTCTTTCGCTTTTACTGGATCTGGAAATCTCATTTTTTACATCCTCCCTGAATAAGTGTTTCGAAACATCTGGTGCGCGCGGTTTCATTTTTTGAATTGATCTGACAATTCGGAGACGAGTTGTTCGCGATTGTCCGGGCGCACCTCGAGCACGCTGACATCCGTGCGCTTTTTGATCACATCGGCGAATGGGAACGATCGCGCAGTGATCGTGCCAAGGATTGACTCGCCACTCTCAAGCGCCTCACTGACAGCATCGCGGAAAAGCGCTGATCGGATTTCCATCGGCCCGATTTCGTCGATCACCACAAGCTGCTTCGCCCGGACTGCTTCACGAATTGCTTCAACGCCGACTGTTTTCAGTGCGGATAGATCAAGTCCGTATTTTCCGAGGCGTTCGGGCGTTTTAAAATCCACATGGGCGAATACAGCCTCTTTGCCATCGAGCGTGATCAATTTGAACCCCACGCGCTGACTGCGCTCGCGTATTTCCTCGGTATAAAAACCGCCGGCCGGTCGCGCCAGATCGTTCACGACGCGTTTGATCAGCGTCGTCTTTCCGCAACCCGGGCGGCCGGCAAGCAAGATTTTTTGCTGCATCACGTTCCCGGCGGGAACCATTTGTAGAGCATCAAATACACAAGCACGCCCGTGACCGAGACATACAGCCAGATCGGGACCGTCCAACGGGCGATCCGCTTGTGCCGATCCCAGCGGCGACGAAAAACCTGAACGAGGGTCAAAATCACCAAAGGCAACGTCACAAAGGCAAGCAGCACGTGCGAGGCCAGCATCGGGAAATAAACGCCGGCGATCCAGCCTGTGTATCCGGAAGATTTCTCGCCGACCCGCGCGTGATAAGTGATGTAGCCGACCAGGAAACAGACCGAGGAGATCACGGCCGTGATCATGCACGCCATATGCCGCCGCCAGGCGCCGTGCCGGATGAAATACCAGCCCATGGAAATAAAGACGGTGCTCACCAGATTGAACGTGGCATTGAGAGCAGGCAGATCGGAGATGGCCATGGTTAGAAAGTTACATCGTTACATCGATATATCGGAGAGGCGATTCAACATTGTAACTTTTGTAACATTTGTAACGTTGTAACCCTTCGAGGATTCATGCCCGCCGTTCTTGAACCACCGCAGGTTCGCCGTTCCGCCCACACTCGACGAGCGCGCTGGGCACGCCGCGTTGCTGTCGGCTTGCTGCGCCTGGTGGTTCTCGCCGCAATTTCTGCGACTGTCGGCGGCGGCTACTATCTCGCGCGCCGGGGATTTGGCCGTGAATGGCGTTACCGCGTTGTCGAGGAATTACACAAACGCGGCGTCGAAGCGTCCATCGGGCGGCTGACGCTGGATCCGTTTCGCGGTCTGGTCGCGAAAAACGTCAGGATTTTCGACTACAAGAACCGCGAAAACACGCTGGCGCTGATCAGCGAAGTGTCGCTCGACATCAATTACGCTGCGCTCATCCATCATGAGCCGTTTCTCAACGCATTGGATGTGCGCGACGCGCAAATCGCGCTTCCCATCAAGACCGGGGAGGGAAAAGCAGACAAGGCGCAACTGACCGATTTCCGCGCCCACGTTTATTTTCCGCCGGAACAAATTTACGTCAGTCAGGCCGAGGGAGTCCTCTGCGGAATTCGGATTTCTGCGACCGGCCAATTACTCAAGCGCGAAAACTATCAGCCGTCGCCGCCGATCTCGCCAGAAGAATGGCAAAAGCGGTTGTCGATTGCGCAGCGCGTGCTGAATGAACTACAGAAGTTCAGCTTCCCGGCTTTACCTCCCTCCTTGCAGTTAAAGTTCAGCGGCGACTTGGCAGAAATGGAAAAGGCGCGCGTGGAGGCGACGCTGCGCGGGGACCGATTGCAACGCGGCAGCTACGAAATGAGAGACTTGTCCGCCGCTGCCGAATGGAAAGACGGGCGCTTGAGCGTCACGCAGTGCGAATGGAGTGACCAGAAAGGGAGTTTTGCCGGGCGCGCCGATTGGAACCGCGAAACTAATACCGCCAAATTCCAGATGCGCAGTACACTGGATTTCAAAGCATTTCTTGACGCTTTCGGCCTGGGCAAACCGCTGGCCGGCATAACATTTCAGTCCCCGCCTCTGGTCGAAATTGCCGGCTCGCTAAATTTCGGAGCGGAACGATTTCGGCCGGACATCATCGGGCACACTGCTTTCGGGGAGTTCACGTACAAAAACGCGCCATTCTCTGGTCTGACGGCGGATTTCTCCTGGGACGGCGAGCGCGCATTCGTTCGCGATCTGCGCGTGCATCATCAGAGCGGCCAGCTCAGGGCGGATCTTTTCGATGCGCCAAATGATTTTCGGTTAAACATCGAGAGCACGATCTCGCCAGCGGCATTCCTTCCGCTTGTTCCCTCCGATATGAATGATTTTCTACGGCGGTGGGAATGGCAACGTTCGCCTGCGATTCGTCTCGCAATCCGCGGCACCGACCGCAATCCGGGAAATTGGCAAGGCGAGGGAACAATCGTTTTAGGCCGCAGCAGGTACCGTGGAACATGGATGAACAGCGCCAACACGCGAATTCATTTCGCCGACGGCGCGCTCACTTGCGAAGATCTTCGCGTGGCGCGCGATGAAGGCGCCGGCTCCGGCACTTTCACTTACGATTTCAAACACCACGAGGTGCGCGTTGCAAACATCAGAAGCTCATTGAATCCGACCGACGCAATTTTCTGGATTGAGCCAAAGATTTGGAAAACTGTTGTGCCGTACAAATTCCACCGTCCGCCGAATCTCAGCGCGAATGGCGTTTACCAATTTCGCGGCGGCAAGAACACGCGTCTGGAGATCAAGGTGGATGGCGCCAGTGGAATGGATTACGTGTTTCTCGGCAAAACGCTGCCGTTCGACCGCGTCTCGGGGCGATTGCTTATCACCAATGATCGATTGCAGATTCTCGATTTCCGCGGCGACATTTTTTCGGGCGCGCTGCGCGGACATCTCGACATTTCACTGGCGAAAAACAATCCGCGTTATCATGCCGCGCTCGCCCTGACAAACCTCGATTTCCCTCATGTCACCAGTCTGTATTTCAGCTACTATCACTATCGCACTGTGCGGGGGCAGTTGAGCGGGACGTATGATTTCGATGGCTTCGGCAGCGACTCGCGCAAGATGCATGGCGCCGGGAAAGTCGCGGTCACCAACGGGGACGTGTTCGCCATTCCTGTTTTAGGGCCGATCTCAGAAATCCTCAATCACATCGTGCCGGGCGTTGGGTACAGCGTTGCCCGTGACGCAGGCGCGAAATTTACGATCCACGACGGAATCATTCACACTGACGATTTGAACGTAGCGGGACAACTTTTCAGCGTGGTGGGCCGCGGCGACATTTATTTTCTCGACGACAAAATCGATCTGGACGCGCACATCAGCGCAAAAGGCCCCGGGATCGTGCTCACGCCGGTTTACAAGCTCTTCGAATACAAAGCCGAAGGCAGTTTAAAAAAACCCGATTGGCACCCGAAGCGATTCTGAACGGTCGCGGTGAAGAAAAAGGAAACGGTGAAACGGCGAAAGGGCGAAAGGGCGCCTTCCTCGATTCGCCCCCTCGCCGGTTCGCCGGGTCATGCGATTCTTCTCGGCGCGCACATGTCCATCCGCGGCGGTGTGAGCATGGCGATTGAACGCGCGCGCTCGATCCGCTGCACGGCGATGCAAATGTTCGTCAAAAACAAAATGCAGTGGTTTGCGCGCCCGCTGACGCGCGAGGAAATCCGCGCATTCCTCGATCATGTCCAGCGCGGCGAATTGTTGTCCGTCTTTGGGCATGCCAATTACCTTATCAATCTCGCTGCGACCAATCCGCAATTTCACGCGAATTCAATTCGCGCGCTGCGCGAGGAATTAATTCGCGCAGACCAACTCGAACTGCCGTTTCTGGTTTTGCATCCGGGCGCGCACCTTGGCGCGGGCGAACAAGCGGGCGTCGAGAGGATTATCGATTCCATTGACGAGGTGTTTCGCAAAATTCCGAAGGTGAAAACTAAAATCGCGCTCGAGACCACGGCCGGACAAGGTTCCTGCGTTGGTCATCGCTTTGAGCATCTGGCGCATATCATCCAGAACGTGCGCGAGCTGGAGCGCGTGTGCGTGTGCCTCGATACGGCCCACCTTTTCGCCGCTGGTTACGACATCAGCAGGGAATCCTCGATCAGAGAAACATTTCGCGAATTCGATCGGGTGATCGGCCGAGACCGTCTCGTTGCCATTCACCTCAACGATTCCAAAACCGGTCGCGGTTCGCGAGTGGATCGACACGAACACATCGGCAAAGGCCGAATTGGTCTGGACGCGTTCCGCTTCATCATGCGCAGTCGCCGTTTCAGCAAAATCCCGAAAGTGCTCGAAACACCGAAGGGCAAAGACTTATGCGAAGACGTGGAGAATCTAAAGACGTTGCGAGCTCTCGCGAATAAACAAACGTGATTTGTTACAAGGGTTACATCGTTACAACGGTCCCTTTGCAACCCTTGTAACTTTTTTAACGATTTAACGCGGCGAAGCTGATCAATTGATCAACCGAATCGTAAATGGATAGCGGTAGAATTCTCCCTGGCCGGCTTTCACTGATGCGATAATGACGAGCACCGTATTCAGCACCCAGAGTGCGATCAAAATCGGAATCCCTATGAGGACGATGCAGAGAATCGCGGCGATCGCATCATAGATCAGCATCGAGATCTGGAAATTGAGTGATTCTTTTCCATACGCATCAATCTCAGGCGACTCGCCGCGTTTTAAGAGCCAAACGACCAGTGGGCCGAGAATGTGACCTAGAAAATGAAAAAATAATCCGAGCAATGCGCTGGCGTGGCACAGAACGCACCATGTTCGAACATCGGATGAAGTAGGTGAAGGAGGCGGTGGTGGTTGTTGATCCATGGTTTAACCTTTGTTGTCGTAAGACACGAGTGCCCGCTTGCCAAGCGAAGAGCAAGAAAAAAGGTCGGACTACGTCTCTTTCACGCGCTCGATGTGCGCGCCGAGTTCCATCAATTTTTCGTCCAGATGTTCGTAACCGCGGTCGATATGATAAACACGACTGACTTCGGTGATTCCATCGGCTTTCAGTCCCGCGAGCACCAGCGCAGCGGAGGCGCGCAGATCGCTTGCCATCACCGGCGCGCCGAGAAGACGATCGACTCCGTCAATCACCGCGGTCGCCCCTTCCAAACGGAGCTTCGCCCCCATCCGTTTTAATTCCGCCACGTGCATGTAACGGCGCGGAAAAATATTTTCCGTAACCGAACTAGTGCCTCTGCTGGTGGAGAGTAACGCGCACATCTGCGCCTGCATGTCTGTAGGAAAACCGGGATACGGTTCAGTCACCAGGTCGAGCGCAGTGGCCTGTCCATTGGGCAGGATGGTAATGGAATCATCGCCAACGTCCACGGCGTAGCCGCACCGCGCCAGCGCATCGGTGACCGCGCGGACATGTTCCGGCTCCACACGCTTGACGGTGACGCCCTCTCCGGCCATTGCCCCCGCGACCAGAAATGTGCCGGCTTCAATCCGGTCCGGAATCACCCAGTGTTCTGCACCGTGCAACGCCGGCACGCCTTCGATGACGATTCGACGCGTTCCGGCGCCTTCGATCTTCGCGCCCATTTCATTCAGAAAGGTCGCGAGGTCCACCACCTCGGGTTCCTGCGCCGGCCCTTCAATAACGGTCACGCCGTCGGCCAGCACGGCCGCCATCATGATATTATCGGTGCCGAGGACGGTCGGGCCGAATTTGCCCTGCATGTTGATTACAGCTCCTTTTAATTTCGGCGCAAAAACTTTGATGTCGCCACCTTCCACGCGCACCGCTGCGCCCAGCGCTTCGAAACCTTTCAGATGCAGATCAATTGGCCGATCGCCGATGACGCAGCCGCCCGGTAAAGCGACAGTCGCTTCCTTGCAACGGCCGAGCGATGGTCCAAGGACGCACACCGAAGCGCGCATCTTCCGAACGATATCGTAAGGCGCGACCGAGTGCACTTTTTCGGCGGCGACGCTCACTGTGCCGCTGGCGCGTTCCACCTGTGCTCCCAGGTGCATGAGAATTTGCAGCATGTAATGCGTGTCGCTCAGATCAGGTACGCCGTGAACGACACAAGGCTCGCGCGTGAGCAAGGTGGCAGCCAGGATCGGCAGCGACGAATTCTTCGAGCCGCTGACCTTGATTGAACCCGAAAGGTGGTGGCCGCCGTGAACGCGAATCTTATCCATACCTCGCAAACAGAAAACGTGTCACACCTGAATAATCGTTTTTCGTAGAAATGTCGCGGTAATTTTTCTCGGCCAAGGCAGAAAAAAGCGGGTCGCTCTGGCCGATTCCAATCTCCAGCGCCAGCAGCCCGCCGGGGCGCAGCCGCGACGGGGCCTGCGCAATCAGTTCACGCACGAACTCGTCGCCTCGCGTGCCGGCGAAAAGCGCGACCTCAGGATCGCGCAAAACTTCGCGGGAGAGAGTGTGCCGCTCCTCGCTCGAGATGTAAGGGAGATTCGCCGCAATGAGATCGAAAGCATCCTCGACATTTTCGAGGAGATTGCCTTTCAGGAACTGGACACGACCGGCCAGACCAAGCCGCTCGGCATTTTCCCGAGCAAGCGACAATGCGTCGTCCGAAACATCGACCGCAAAAACTTCCGCCTCCGGAAATTCGGCAGCCAGACAGAGCGCGATCACTCCGCTGCCGGCGCCAACGTCCACGATGCGCCCATTTGAAATTTGCGGTTTGAAATTTGAAATCAGCAACTCAACGAGTTGCTCCGTCTCCGGGCGGGGAATCATTGCGCGTTTGTCGGAAAGAAAAGTGCGTCCGCAAAATTCGACGGTGCCGAGCAGATGCTGAAGCGGCTCGCCTTCGCTGCGACGCTTCACGAGCTCGCGCAGTGGCGCCAACTCCGATTCGCTCAGCTCGCGCTCGAACTCCAGATACATCTCGATCCGTTTCCGGCCCAGCACATGGGCCAACAAGTGCTCCGCGTTTAGCCGCGGATTTTCCACGTTGTGCTTTTTGAAATACACAGTGGTCGCGTGCAACACTTCGAGAACGGTCATGATAGTTTTCGCCGCAGGTGTTCCCTTAAAAGATTACGGCTTTCCAGCCGTCACGGTTTCGACGGCTGGACGGCCGTCGTTCCTTGGGTTGCCGATTGCTCCAAGCGCTCTGCCACATCGGCGACTTGCAAAGCGCTGATCAATTCATTCAAATCGCCATCCATCACGCGGTCCAAGTTGTAAAGCGTTAGTCCGACCCGATGATCCGTCACGCGATTTTGCGGAAAATTGTAGGTGCGAATTTTTTCTTCACGTCCGCCGGTGCCGATTTGACCGCGGCGCTGCGCGCTGTATTTCTCCGCTTTTTCATGTTGTTTGCGCTCCAGCAGACGCGCCCGCAAGATCGATAATGCGCGCTCCTTGTTTTTGATCTGGCTGCGGCCATCCTGACATCGCACGATCATGCCAGTCGGGACGTGCATGACCTGCACGGCCGAGTCCGTCGTGTTCACGCCTTGTCCGCCCGGACCGCCCGCCCGCGAGACTTCGATTCGCAAATCTTCCGGCTTCAATTCGACATCAACATCTTCCGCCTCGGGAAGCACGGCCACCGTGGCGGTTGATGTATGAATGCGGCCTTGCGCTTCCGTCGTGGGCACGCGTTGCACCCGGTGCACGCCGCTCTCGTAACGCAATTTTCGAAAAACCGATTCGCCCGAAACGCGGAAGATCGCTTCCTTAAACCCGCCCAGCTCCGATGGACTCGATTCCAAATCCTCGGTCTGCAGCCCGGCGGATTCTGCGTAGCGATGGTACATGCGATAAAGATCGGCTGCGAAAATGGCCGCTTCGCTCCCGCCTGTTCCGGCACGAATTTCCACGATGGCATCGCGCTCTTCATTTTCATCCAGCGGCAGCAGCGCGATCTGCATCTCGCGCTCAAGATCGGCCATGCGTTTTTCGAGCTCCGGAATCTCATCGTCAGCCATGGCCGCGATCTCAACGTCCCCCGACATCGCCAGCTCCCGGTTTTCGTCCAATTGCTTGCGCGCGGCTTGGAGCTCGTCCCATTTTGCCAGCAGTTGTTTGATGTTCGCGTGCTCGCGCATGATCTCGCTGGCACGCTGGCGATTGGAAAAGAGCGCCGGATCAGCAATTTCGCGCTCGAGTTCTTCGAACTGTTGGCGTTTGAGTTGAATAAGGGAATTAAAGTCCATAAATGTTGCCTCGAAAGCGTCCGAGGTTTGATTCAGCCGGAGTCACCGACCCCGGCTACAGCTCAGCTAAGCTTTTTTCTCGGCCCGCGCGGCTTTGGTGCTGCCGTAACGGCGGGCAAATTTCTCGACGCGGCCGGCTGTATCGACGAACTTTTGTTCGCCTGTGAAAAACGGATGACAAGCGGCACAAATACCGATCTTAATATCGCGACGCGTGGAGCGGGTGTGATAGACCGCACCGCAGGCGCACACCATATCGGTCTCATAATACTCTGGATGAATGCCGGCTTTCATCTTCAAAATGGAGTGCAGAATCTACTCTTACCAATCGGCATGCGCAAGGTATGAAATCCACCGACGCACTGCTTGAAGCCTGGCAGCAAGCGTTGCTCCGCGCAAAAGATACGCCTGCTGTTTTCAATGTGCGCGGCGAAGTTGTGCGCAGTTTTGCAAACGTCGAGGAACGCGCCCGCGACTTCGAGGCAAAGCTCGTAGCGTTTAGCACTGGCAGCGTTATCGCTGTTCAGATCGGAAACCACGAAGATTGGCCGGCGATTTTCATCGCTTGCCTGCGCAGGCGGCTCGTTGTTCTCCCGCTGGAGCAATCCGTCGGCGAGCAGCAGCGCGGAGCGGCGTTGGAGATCTCCAAGGCAACGGCAGTAGTGTCCGCTGTCCCCGGCGAAAACTCCCTCGAGGTTTCGCCGCTAAGGACGGCGGCCACTACGGCGGACTGGGGTGAAAGGCCGCCCGTGCTTCTGAAGCTCACCTCTGGCACAACTGCGCAGCCGCGCGCAATCCGGTTTCGCAGCGAACAGTTGCTGGCCGATTGCAATCAGATTTGCGATGCGATGGGCATCAGCGATACCGATCTGAATTTTGGAGTGATCCCGATCTCGCACTCCTATGGGTTTAGCAATCTGCTCACGCCATTGATCGCGCGCGGTGTGCCGATGGTCGTGAGCTGCGACAGAACGCCGCGTGCCATTCTCGCCGATCTTGTCCGCATCGGTGCGACAGTTTTCCCCGGGATGCCGGCTTTGTATCAAGCACTCGGCGACTTGGATGGCGTTCGTGCGCTGCCAAAACTTCGGCTGTGCATTTCCGCCGGTGCGCCGCTTGCCGCCGCTGTGACGAAAAAGTTTTTCGAAAAATTCAAGCAGCCTATCCATTCGTTTTACGGCGCGTCGGAGTGCGGAGGAATTTGCTACGACCGCGACGGAACGGCGTTCGAAGACGGTTTCGTGGGCCGGCCGGTACATGGTGTCGAGATTGAGCTTCTCGATCCGACTGCTTCCGCAAGCCAGGTCCGCGTTCGCAGCGCGGCCGTGGGCGATGGCTATTTTCCCGAGCCGGACGAACAGAAACTTGGCGACGGCGTTTTTGTTCCCGACGATCTGCTCGCGCGATGCGGCTCGGGCTTCAAAATTGTCGGCCGGGTTTCGGACGTGATCAACGTGGCGGGAAAAAAAGTGAATCCGGCGGAAGTCGAAGCGCATTTGCTGCGCTACGATGGGGTGCGGCAGGCAGTGGTGTTCGGTCGCACTGCAGGCGCAGGGTTGCGCAACGAAGAAGTAGCGGCATGCGTGGTGGCATCGCCGCAGGTAAGCGATGGCGATCTGCTGCGATTTTGCCGCGCTGCCTTAAGCGCCTGGCAAGTCCCGAAGCGGATTTTTATGGTCGATGCAATTCCGACGAATGAGCGTGGAAAAATCAGCAGGCGCGATCTGGCGCGGCGGTTCTCGGATAGCGATGAGAGTTCTCCGTTGCGAAGATTGTCTTCTTGATACAGCCTTCACATGGGATTTGTTTGGTAGGAGAAGATGATGCCGAAATCGGCCCGCAAACCCAAGTCAAAAGAAGCCCACATGGAACCTTCGAACAGCGAAGAGCGCGAACAGCCCGACAAGCCGCCTTTCCCGGGCGAGCACGAGCCTGCCCCGGAGCCGGAGGCTTCCGCGGGTGCGGAGGTTTTTCAGTCGGACGACTGGTGGAACGCGTCATCGCCCACCTCCGATTGGGCTCAACCGGTGAGCGAAGCGCCGGCCCCAGAAATCGTGCCGCCAAAGGAAACGGGTACGGCTGATGTTTATTTTTGCGGGCGCACGAGTCTATTTCCACTGAACCGCGCGCTGCAAGCCATAGCAAAAGAGAAGCTCACCGGGTTGCTGCGATTGTTTTTGGATGCGGAGCCGCTGGATCTTCTGGCCCGGGACGGCGAGATCGTTTTGGTCACAACTCGGGACCCCGATCTTTATTGTCCGGAGACGCCGTCTCTTCTCAGCAATGTCGATACAGATGTTGTTACCAATGCACGGGATCAGCAGAGAGAAAACGGCACGCCGTTCCCGCTCAGGCTTGCCCGCCAGGAATCGATCGATCGCGAGCCGGCGCTCGAGTTGATGAAGCATTATGGGCAAAAGCTTTTCTCCGAAGCTTGGATCACGCCGCGCGCGTGGATGATGTTTGAAAAGAACGCCGGCCTCTTAAGCGACTTCGCGGATTTGCCAGGGGAGCCAAATGTAATCGATTGGGCGCTGGAAACACTGCGTCTCGTCCAGAATCCTGAACAAACCGAAAAGTTCGACCCGGCATGCATTCCGGCTTTCACGAGGGATGGTTTCGAGCGTGTGCAGAAGTTGAAGTTGACGTCGGATGAGGCCCAATTTGCCTCGCAATTCAATGGTACGCGTTCCGTGCAGCAAATTGCCAAAAACTTGCGGGTCGATTTGAAATCTGCCCGGCAACTGTTGTTCCGTTTCCTTGCCTTGGAAATAGTAGAATGCTGGCCTGCCATTACAGCGGCAAGACCGGAACCCAAGGGATTGTCGCGGCGCGTCGGGCGATTATTCGGACGCGGCCGATAACGTCGCGCCACTGCGACCGGGTGCGCGTTCATGAAGAAAAGAATTCTGGTCGTCGATATCGGCGGCACTTGCGTCAAGCTGCTCATGTCAGGGCGCGTCGAGCGCGAATTTGCTTCCGGGCCGCAAATGGCGCCGAAGGAGTTCGTCGGCAGATTCAAGCAGGCTGCGCGCGGCTGGGACTTTGACGCCGCCTCAATTGGTTTCCCGGCGCCTGTGCGCAAAGGACGGATTCGCGGGAACCCGAAGCATCTGGGCAAAGGCTGGATCGGTTTCGATTTTGCAAAAGCCCTGCGAGTGCCCGTGCGTCTGGTCAACGACGCAGCCATGCAAGCGCTCGGCAGTTATCTCGGCAACGGGCGGATGCTCTTTTTAGGACTCGGGACTGGGCTTGGGTCCGCGCTGGTCTGGGACAGAACACTGATGCCGCTCGAACTGGGCGACCTGCCGTATCCGGAAGCAAAGATTATCGAGAACGACCTCGGTATTCCCGGCCTTGACTCGTTAGGCGAAAAAAAATGGAAAGAAGAAGTGCTTTACGCTGTCGGTCAGTTGAAACGAGCATTTATCGCCGATTACGTCGTCCTCGGCGGCGGCCTTGTGCATCGTTTCGGTCGATTGCCACACGGAATTGTGCGCGGCCGAAATGAAAATGCATTCCTCGGCGGAAAACGTTTATGGGAAACGAAGAGGAATTCGCGCGAACTGAAGTGGCGTGTGCTTTGACTGCCCGCGAGATCGAGATCGCGTGCGCAGCGCCCCGCAACCATCGCGATTGACTGCACCGCGTGGTTACGCATTCGACGCAATCTCGCTGAGCTTCGTGGCCGGCAAACCGCCGTTGCGCCTCTACGAACGGTTCGGGTTCAAAGCCGTGGAAGCAAAGCCGGATGCCTCTGAAGCGTCTCTGAGGTTCCTCGCTGCGATCACGATAATAGTGCTGGCGAGCGCAACGATGGCGCAGGCATCGCCAGCGCCGAGGGCGGCGGTGGATCCAACTGATCCCGTCGTTGCTCGATGAAGATCAACAACTGCGCCGCGTCCCATTCAGCGAAGTCATTTTTGATACGACCGGAAAGAAAGTGTTCAGCTTTGATGTGAACAACCCAGTCGATCACGGACTACTGCCTCCCTTGCGAACCGAAGGAATTCTTACCGAACCAGACTTCAAAGTGTGTGGAGATATCCGATGATGTAGCAACATCTTGAGCGGACGGTTTTACATAACTTGAGCGTCCGTCTTTGCACCCCGCTTTCGTGAGTATCGCGAGGATTTCATCGGCCTTCGTTTTCGATTGTGGATACACAAAATATCTCACCTCGGCCGTGTCTGGAATGTAAGCGCGACCCAGCACATTTTGAATTCCGGGCACGACGAAACCTGCGCTTTGCAGGGCTGCTTCGATCCCGGCTGCGCTCGATCTTTGCGACTCTCCGCCAATGTGGAGATAGACACGCGGCTTCGTCGCGGATGACTGGGTGTTTGCTAACGCGATCGCAGACGCGACCCGCTCGTGCGATGCTCTTAGGTCCTCGGCGATCTTAGCACCACGAGGACCTTCGGCGGGCGCAGCGATAATTTGCGCAAGCGAAGACTTGGCAACCTTGGCGGTTTCAATTCTGCCAGTGGCTGCTGCCGCTTCACCTACTTTCGAAATTTCTGTAGCCACCTGCGCAGCTTGATCGGGATAACCCAAGCGCACCGCTTCGTTTGCGACCGCAGCACTATTCCAAAGCGACGCCTGGGTTGCCAATTTCTCAGAGGAAAACGTTCCACTCTGGCGAATCTGTTCGGCGATCTTTGGCAACGCCGCAGTCGTCGAAACCACGCTCGCAGCGATGGAGGGATCGTGGGGAAGCATGTCGGCGACGTGTTGAATTACCGTGGTGGCGGCGACCGCACGTTGAAGCGTGCCTTTGAATTCGAGTTTTTTTATCTGAAGTTCATCCTCAAGTGCACTGAAGACCCTTTGCCGCGCTGATTCGATTTCACTTTGGTCTGAGACATCGCGGATCGGGATCGGAAGAAATGGCCGCAACATTTCGCCTTTCAAGTTGAAGAAGGCGAAGGCCAGCATCCCGCTCTTGTCCGTCTTGGTTCGAACCTCCACGCGGAGGACGAAGGGTTTCAGCGGCGTCTCGTCCGTGCCGGCGGCTGTCGCGGTCAGCGATGCCTGCAAACCGGAATCCCAACCTGCAACCGCAGCCGTCCACTCTTCATCAAAGCTGGATTTATTTGCTAGCGGCGTAAAACCCGTTCGATCCGCTGGCAACACCGAGTCAGAAGTGATGCGGAGCAGCGGTACGAGTTGCGCCTCCATCGTCCACTTCTCGAAAAGATGCCGAGGACGGGTCCATTGTAGCTCGACCGTACCGACAGAGTCATCGTGCCATTCACCGGTGACCCACCATTTCTTGCGGATGTGAATCTCGTGCGAATCCCAACGTAAGTGCAACCGTTCCGGTTTGTTTGCAAGCCAATCGAGCGGATTGTCCGAAACAATCGTGGGCACCGTCGCGACCATTTTTCCATCGACCAAGATCTGCGCTCCCGGCGGTGCTTTGACGATACAGGGATTCACATACCCGGTGCAGGTCAACGTCGCCAGCAGCGCTCCCACGATAAGGACCGCGAGCCATTTTCTCATCGTCCAGTGCAGTGCGATCAGCGCCCTCTGATCACTCAGCTTTAGACCCGCGTAGCTGAGCAAGGCACCGATGAGCGCGCCGGTCCCGGTGACAGGCCCGATCCAGGACTGCGGAAGATAGGTGCAGTAAAAGACAAAGAAGAACAGCGCATCCAACCCGATTAGTAGGTTGCCGGTCAAGATCATCCAGTGCGGGAGTTCCGGAAGTTCCGGCAACGCTGCGAAGCGCTCTTCGGGCATCTCTCCTAGGATAGGTTGCGCGCCCAAAGAGCAGACTGACCCGAAATCCCACTCACCCTCACAAGCGAGGACGCGCTGCTGGATCAATTCCTTGATCGCGTCCTTTACGTCACCGTCGTGAGTAGGCCAGCGAAGTTTGAAATTGAACTCGCAGGCCAGTTGCTCAACCAATTCTTTCGTAATAACTACGGGAGCGCTGCTCTTGCGGACATGACACAAAAGCTCGCGTTGCAGGGCCCGTCGCGGAAAGACGAATTTAATGGGGCGCATTGGCTCCTAAACTTGACGGTTGATGCCGATAATGGTCACGGCTTCCTCGATGGAAGGCAGCTGGATTGAAACAATTATTATTATCCACTCAGGTTTGGTTGCAGAATTGAGCGAAGAGGGTTCTGCCCAAGCGTTCGATGCTTTCACGCCTGCTTTGAGGAGTTGTATAGGTAGTTTCGGTTTTGGTCCTGGAGTTGTTATTTTGTGCGCAAAGGGCGCGCCCTAAGCGAGACCCCAGCCATCCAGTTCGTATTGGTCGCCATGAACCGTTCCGGCCCCGTTGGCAAAGCTTAGCTTCCTGTCGAGAACATCTTTGCGGAAACGCGGATTTGACCGATCGGCTACCAATTCGGCGATGAATCGGCGTTTTTGCTTTTCGCTCTGTCCGGCCGTCGATTGCTGCACTCGCGCGACTTCCGACTGCTTCAAGCCGCCATTCTGCACGGAAACGTCGAAGCATAGCGCTGCGCTCAGTTCCTCCTGCAAGCCGAGCGCCACCGCATTGTCGTCGGCTATTTTTTTGTAAACCGTATCGACCCGCGCGAGCTGGATGTCCCGCACGCCGGGGTCCGCGCCAAGTTGGTGAAAGGCCTCATCCCAATCATGCGCCACGTGGTTGCCATTGCCGATCGAGATGGAATTGGCAAACGCCATCTGGTCCGCGTGTGATCCGGCCAGCACCTGACGCAGCCGCGCCGCCAGCGGCCCAAAGGCATTCGAGAAGACCTGCGGCAACCGCTGGTCGATCTCTTGCAGCATCCGCACGAGCTCACCATTCGCGAAGGTGAAGCCGACGATCCCCCACGTAATCCCTGCGCCGTCGAAGTTCCCATTCGCCAACCCAAAGCCGGTCCCCTCATAATCCGCCGTGATTTGGAGCGAGCGCAGAAACACCGACGGGATCGCCGCATTTGTGAGCCGCTGAAAGGTCACATCATCTACCTCGCCCGTTTCCGGCAGGCCTTGTTCCTTCTGGAAAGAGGCAATCGCCGTCTGCGTATCCTGCCCATAGAGTCCATCCACGGTCGGCACCGGATGTCCGGCGCGGCCGAGGGCATTTTGAATGTCGGTGACGATCTGTCCGCGTACGCCGCGGACGCCGGGTCTGGCACGTTTGAATAAGAGTCTGCTCATATGAATTAGTGTATTTGGTTTTTGGTTTGGTTTTCGCCGGTCGCTTTCTGCTTTCGAGAAATCTTTGGCCCGAAATGCTACGCCACAGCCGCCGTCGGAAAACTCCCGAACTCGGCCTTCGGCAAATCAGCAAACGTCGGAAAATGCGAGTCCTGCAGGTGATCGTTGTCATCTGCGCCGATTCCACGGATGTCGAACTGATTGGCGATCATTTCGCCTTTGGCGTAAGCCTTGTTGTCATCCCATCCGAGCCCTTTGTCGCCGCCGTCGGGATCAATGATATTGACCCAGTCAAAGGCGCGTCCATAGCAGTGGTAGCTGTGCTCGGGGGCTACTGCCTTTGGACCTCCCGCCAAGAATTTCTTGTGGAGCTCTTCCTGTGTTGCGACGCTTCGCGCGCCGAAATGGATGTATGGGTTTAAGCCCTGCTTGCGGGCTTCCGCCAGCCATTGGTGGACTCTATCGGCAAAGTCAGTTTGCAGGGTTGCGATATTAGCTTCAGTTCGTTGGTCGTATTTGGCTTGGGACATAGATAGGTTTGGTTTGACGTTATGGCCGCTGCGGCGAAAGTTAAGGTGGAGATACGAGTGCTTTAACTTCGGGAACTGACTGGGACTTAGGATTTTGTTAGTACGAAGTGATCAACTAAAGTTGTTCGGGTATTTTGAAGCCGATGTAAGTGCCACCGCTGATGCCCAGCAGACCCAGCAACGTTGCGGAAAACGTCGGCATGGAGAGAACGTGGTAAACGGAGACGCCAAAAATGATGCCTAGGACAACCGTCCACACCGCGATTTGGAGACGATGGAAACTGATGGCATCCGCGTCGCTGAGAATGTCTTGAATGAACCAAGAACCGGCCTTTGGATCGACAATCGCCTGTTGTGCGGCGATCAAGCGGGGAAGATCATTCAACCGCTGCAAGCTTTCTGGCGGAAAGGTAGCCCCGCCCGGCACTGCTGCTGCCTGCTGTTGTCCCTGAAGCTTTGCTTGTTCGGCCTGGAGCTTGTCCAGCTCGGCTTGGGCCTGTACTCGCTTCGAATTGTCCGCCGAATTAACACTCGCTTGCTGTGTGGCAATCAAGCCGGGAAGTTCATTCAACCTAGCAGCCACGGTCGCAGCGTCTTTCTGTCCCTGAAGCTTGGCTTGCTCGTTCGTGAGTTTATCAAGCTCGGTCTGGGCCTGTGCCCGCTTGGAATTGTCCACCGCTACTGCCGCCAGCCCGGTCCCGGCGCTGATTCCCATTAAGGCCAACACTGAGGGGGTGACGGTGTCGGTGGCGCCCGCCGTCGCGTAAATGAAGAGGTAGGCCACCACGATAAGGAAAAACCAGAAAGCCATCTGGCAGCGGGCGAGGCTGTACGGTTTTCTCTTCCCGTCTTTGGGTTGATCCCCCGAATCACGCAGCAAATCGGTCCAGAAGGCTAGCGCACAGATTCCACCCAGCAGCAGAACCGAAAACAACACCCAGAGCCAAAACCACTCTGGGTTGATAGGGCAGATCGTCGCGGTCCTACTTGACTCGAATGGTGCGCCGGTCTCCGGACCGATTGTAACGCGAACAGGGCTGCGTTGTCCTACGCCTTTTGGGGGAGTGCTGAAAAGTGAATCCCACGCTTTGCTGTTGTCGTCCTTATTGCCGTCATTGCTGGAAACTCTCTCCAACTTGAAGAAGAGCTTGTTGGCATTGATTTGGTCGTACTTCGGTGGAAGGCCTTTCATGGCGGTGCCATCCAAGTAAAGGAGCAGCTTTGCCGGATCGGTGCCTGTCTTCTGGACCCACTCCTTGAGACCATCACATTCCACAGCGAGGGTGTGGTAAAGTTCAATGTCTCCCTCTTCGACCTCGACCTTGGTCACTTTCGGGAGCGGCGTCGGCGTCTGCGACGCTCCTGCAGCAGGTGCCGGACTACCAGCCAGGCCAAGTTCTGCGGCGGTCACTTTCGGAAGCGAGGAAGGTGACGGCTTTGCTGTCTCCTCGGCGCGCACCGGGCTTGGAAAAAACTGGGGCCAACAGCAGCGACGAAGAGCCAGCAGAATGCGCGAGGAGTGCTTTGCGAATGAGCGTTAATCATAAGGAGTGGAACAGTGGATGGAGGATGATGGGTTATAAAAATAGGGCGTTTCAGCACGTGAAAAAGTCTTGAAGATTACTAAGCAAGATCTTTTAATCGGTTGAACCGGTCCAACACTGCTGCTCTGATCTTTTCAACCGCGTTGGCGGGCGTGAGTTGACTGTCGACATCGAAGTTCGGAAAGACAAACACCAGCACGCTGCCATCTACGCTGGAATCGAAAACGCGAGTGTGACTGGCATCGCTCCAAGGTATTGCAGGCAGACTGCGCAATAGATATTGAGTTTGCGTCGAGCAGTCTGGCTTACTGCTTAACGAATGGGCCGCTGCGAATGCGTTTGACCGGGGCGCCCTCGATTGAATCGGGAACGTTTTCTCCGGCATGCGGGTTGGTGGCGTCGAGATGCACGGCAAGATAGAAGTTGCCGGCTGCATCTTTTTCGACACCGACCCCACAGACTCCGGGCTCCTGGAGCAACTGCGCGGAATGGCGGCGTTTGATTTCGACGACTTCCCGTTCGCTGGGCATTGCATAAAAAATATCTCCAATCTCAAGCCAATGTCACCTTCAAAGCCTGGAGAACATCGCCGATGTGGTTAGCGATGGTGTGGGAGTTCGACCCGGCGAAGAGCAAACCGACGGCTTTATTCGTACTGCGCTCCAGGATGAGCGAACCGGAGTCGCCCGCCTTGCTGAAGGGATGCCGGTTCGTGCCGACGATGATGATTTGTTCTTGGAAAACAAAATTGCCCGTGTCATAGCCGACGGTCACGTCGGTGTTAATGCTCTTGATGTGGCCAACGGTGTAACTGGTGGTGCGGCCGAATTTGTGCACCGACATGTCGATGGCCGCATCGGCCGTGCCGGTCGGCGCGCCGATGTGAAGCACATCTTTGGAAACCAATTTGTTGCGGGTCACTTTGGCGACCGCGCAATCGATTTTGTTTCCCGAAGCGAGCAGCGGGATGAACTTGGTGAGCGCTGCGATCTGGTCCGTGTTGACGTTACCGCCGTCGAGTAACCCGGGCTGGAATATGGGGGCGCCTACCGGCAGACGACTCTCATCGGCCAATACGTGATTGTTGCTCAAGATGTAATGGCCAGCTCTATCTTTGACGAGCGCGCCGAACGTTCCGGCCATCACAAATTGATCGGTCGGATCGCGAAAGCCGATAGAACATCCCGGCTGCGCTGGCCGAATCTTTGTTTTCGGATTCGGCATGGCCGCCTTGAAGCTTCGGAACAACCCGCTTTCCTCAACATCGACAGGAAGACCGTCGATGGTTTTTGGCAGAAGTGTTTTCTTTGAGAGCTCGTTCTCGGGATATTTCAGGCGGACGAAAAATTTCACCGCCAGCACACCGGTCGGTTTATCATCGACAATCTGCTCGCCTACGCCTACGCCTACGACATTTTGGTCCGGCGCGACACTAGTGCCGGTAGCCAGCGCGCGAAAGCCTTGCGCCCGAGGCGCGGTGAGCAGTCTTGCGGACCATTCTTTCTTTGCGCTGTGGAGGTCTGCAGTTTTACGGCTAAACAGGGTGACGTTGGATGTGTTCATATCTTTTTTTGTTTTGTATTAAGATTGCAGAGTACAGAGCTCATAAATTTGTCCGGCCTACGGAATGGCAGACAATGCGGCAGTAATCATGATTCCGATTATGCCGTTTACGAAACTGTCGAAAGCGGCGTGCGCCAGACCCGCTTCCTTTAACGCGTCCATTTTGGCTAAATCGCCTTCGTCCTGCATTAAGTCTTTGAATTGATCGAGCGTTATGTCTCCATCAGCTAGTTGCTGAGTGTACTTCTCCAAGTCTCCTTTCGCAGCGTTGAGAAACGCTTTCCCGTCAGCGATCGCCTGACTTTTGTAAGTTGTAAATGTGGTTTCAGCCAAATGGATGATCCCTTGCTCGGCATCCTTTAAGATTTTATTTATATCTGGCATAGTAGTGTCCTCTCATTGGCCCTGTGCTGTCTTGATCTTTCCGCTTTCAAGTTGAATGATGTCGTCAAACTCCCTCGCCACGTGTGCCTTCTTGTCGTCGATAAAAGCCGAACTCAGAGTTCCCGATTTCTTCCAACTCACTAAGAAGCGATTTAAAATTCCACTGTCGCTGCGCAACGTTTTCCACAATTCAATCGTGTAATGATTCAGCGGCCGGCCATTGTCGTACTCAGCCGCCTTGGCGAGCTCGAGCTGAAGCGCTTCGATGTCTTTGTTGTGATTGCCATAAGGAGTGGTCGCTTTATCCATCAAAGCAAGAGTATCAACCTTGGCGTTCGTCGCGTGCTCATAAGCAACCTGGTCGTAGGTAGCGATCGTGCTGCACGCGGTCGCCAAGAAAAGACAACAGAGACCGATCGCGTAAAAGCGACCTGTTTCAGCCTTCACACGGCTCGCACTTGCTCGCCACTATGGGAAAAGCGCATCGAGCTTTGCAACGTTGTTTTGGACGAGTTGTTCATAGGTAGCCATATCGTGATCGTTCACGCCGGTGCCGAACCTGGTGATGATGTCGAAAAAATCTGAGAAGGATTGGAGGTTACGGGACAGGAAATTGTTCCACTCGGCACTTTGAAGTTGAGGCTCGTTGTTACTATCGAAATGGATCATTTGGCCAATGTCGGCGTAATCCCAGCCGCGAAATGGGACCCTCGGCACCAGATCCTTCTTGTTCACAAAACGAAAGGTGCGCTCATGAAATAAGTGGTCGTAGTTGCCGCAGAAACGGTAAAGGCCGATGCGCGGCTGACCGAAAGTGTAAATCCCATTCACCTGACGTTTGACCTGGTCCGTCCACATGGAAAACGCCGCGCCCGTCAACACAGCCAGGGCGGCACCGAGACTATGTCCGGTTAGCCACAGGGTCCGCTGTGTCGTGTTAGCCGCCTGGCCGGGATCACTTTCAGCGGAAACTTTGGGCATCACCTTGTCTAGCGCCGACTCGATTTTGGCCCATGCATCGAAAAGCGCATGACCAAAACCAGCGTGCACCTCCCCAACTTCTGCCGCGCCCTGGAATAACCAGTCAAAGCGCGCGGCCGTCGCCTGCAAATCAGTCATCCAATTTTTCCAGTCCTTTGGATCGGTGCCGCGAAAGGCAATAACGACATAGTCGGGACCGCCGGCGACGAATCCGTACACGTCCTCAAACTGCTGAGTTAAATCGATCCACTCAAACGCAGTGAGTCCGTATCCCGCGGCAGCAGCTTTCGCTTGATCGAATTCGCCATATGCCGCCTTGGCCAGACCAGCGAGAATGACAGCGTTTGCGGCCTCGAACGTGAGAGCCTGAGGAAAGAAAGCCGATGGCACGCGCCAATTAGGCCAAAACCGCGCCTTTTTGCCTATCGGGGACATTCCCTGAATCTTTTTGAAGTTTTTCTCGAGCTTCGGTCTGCAAATCCCGTATATGATTAATGGAGCAGAGTGTTATGCAAAGATGCAACGCAGACAGCCAAAGATCGACATTGCCGCGAGGCGTGGCGGCTGGTCACGGTGACCCGAGCTATCGCCCGAAGTCGGCGGAAAGAAATGGGAGATCGGAGCGGGCTTCCTCGATTAAATCCCCGATACCATCCCCGATAAAGCACAGGACGAAAGCGAAAGTGCTTGTCGTCCATCATGCACCGCTAGTCCGTGTCGGACTCGCAGGACTGATTAATGCCAGCGACCGGTTCACGATCTGTGCGCAGACTGACGACGCGCCAAAGGCGCGGGAAATGTTTGTGGAACATCAACCACAGTTGGTCGTGCTTGGATTGACGCTCCATCGCGGAGACGGCCTCGTGTTAATCGGGGATTTTCGGCGACTGAATAGCGCAGCTCGAATTCTTGTGCTCTCAGCACGCGAAGACGCATTGTCGATTCAACGCGCGTTCCGAGCCGGCGCGCGCGGGTACTTAGCAATCGAAGACGATGTGTCCGAAGTTCTGCAAGCACTCGATCAAATCGCAGCGGGACATCTTTACACCAGCTCAAGTATGTCGCGGCGGCTTTTAGAAAATCTCGCGAACGGTGAAATTGAGTCGGCCCGCTCCGAGTTGAAGCCGCTAAGCGATCGCGAACTGCAAGTTTTTTCTTTGATCGGACGCGGCTTCGGTGCGTCTCGCCTCGCCACTGAGTTGCACCTGAGTGTGAAGACGATCGAGACCCACCAAATGCACATCAAAGAAAAGCTCGGATTGCGAAGTGCGGCCGAACTCAGCGAGAGAGCTACGCGCTGGATGCTCCACTCGATGCGGCAAACCCGAGAGTTGAAGAAGCTGCTGAGAATCTCCGGCTGATTTGGCGGGATCCGTTTGTGGGAAAACACGAGAGAATTCCCGCGAATTAAAATGGCGCATACTCTAGCCGGATTTTTCATATTCCCGTTATTTCGGCCGATGGTATCGTTGAAAGTAATAAACGATGCTTACACTGGCCTGAAACCTCTTTGCGCTGCCACTGAGCGATTTTCCCAATGTAGCGCTGAGCACAATCGGGACCTTTGAAAGACGCTTCGCAACGCCGGCAGTCAGGGTGTGACTCCACCGGTCGCCATTTTCAAAATCGACGCTCGCCTTGTAGTTCGCACTGATCGACCAGGCCTTCGGAAAAATTAATGTGGCTGGTAGTGACAGCTCCAAATAACGATGCGGCCGAACATCATGTTCTTCGGCAATGGAATGATTGTAGTCGGCGCTGGGTGCGACGCTGAGCCACTTTGTAAAGTC
>Ga0209056_10000924_pt1 | contig 32515 bp, 28 predicted proteins | sample GraSoiAngelo_114_FD_185876 | JGI IMG/M metagenome (GOLD analysis project Ga0209056, IMG submission 185876) | Grasslands soil microbial communities from the Angelo Coastal Reserve, California, USA - 14_0903_13_40cm (SPAdes) (version 2) | ecosystem: Environmental > Terrestrial > Soil > Grasslands... | reverse complement strand
AGGCACGCTTTTTCCGATCAAGCAATTCTTTGTTATTTATCAAGTCAATTACGGCGCAAGCATGATCTTTCGCATCGCCCGGTGCACAGAGGCGGCCACAGTCGTCAGGAACGTAATCTGGAATGCCGCCGACGCGGGTCGATACGATAGGCAAACCACAAGCTAACGCTTCGACAATGCCATTGTTGGCCGCAGCGTCGATAAATGGTAAAAATAACAAAGTTGCCTGCCGATACAATTCGCGAACTTCTTCCGAAGACAGTCCTGCATGCCAATGGACGCGTGGATTTCTTGCTAATCGAGTCAACGCTGGATGGTCGCGGGCATGAATAGGGATTAGACAGTCCAATTCAATATCGGGACGACTTTGCCATATCAAATTCATCGCCATTTCCAATACGTCGAGATCGCGAAGCCAATGTCCAACAAAAAGCAACCGCGGGCTTCCGGATAGCCGATCGAATTTAGGCGTAAAAAAATCGTGTAATACGCCGTGACGAAGCATGATAACAGGAGTAGAAGATAGCGCAGTAAAGTAGTCTTGTTGCTCCTGACAAAGACAAACAATTGCTTTTAGACCGTTCAGAAGACTGACGTCTCGCCAATGTGATCGCCACCATGAAGGTGGTTGATGAAAACAAACCACGAGCCGTGATCGGATTTCTGGAGCCGCGCTAGAAAAGACGCCACCATATTGATTCTCGCCTGCCGACAGCAGGCCCACGGCGTCGCGAAAGGCAGACATGGCGGAAAGAACCCTGTGCGTTATCCATTCATGCCGGCGAGCTGTAAATGGAGAAGGAGCGCGTGGTGCAGACGATGGTCTCGTCAATCTCCCATGGATTCGTTCCCACAATCCCATCGGTGGAATTTTGTCCGGCACCCAAATGCTAGTTGAAGCAACGCCGGGGAGGGCTTCGACTGCCGAGATAAAAGGATCAAATCCGCTCACTGAGCCCATCCAAGGCCAAGTTTCGCGCAAAAACAATAGTCTATTTCCGGCCACCTTCCCTATCTTCCGACGACGATTTAACAGATTTCCGAATTATTCGAAACAGTTTTGCAGCGATCGGTGGAAGCAATGCAACGTTGGCTCTTTTCGCCGAAACAACCAATCCAGGTTTAGGATCGACTTTTGGCGGCGGGGGAAGGGTTTTTTGATACCGTTCGTGAATCACTCTTTCCAACAATTCCGGGCTAATTGCTACCGGCTTATGCTCGCTCAAAAACAAAATGATTCTGCGATACAATTCATTCAAATACGGCCTCTGCTTTTTCTCAGACCACACCGAGCCGCTTATACTTTGCGAGTGCCTTCGCCAACGCGCGTAAGTCTGGTTGGTCGAGACGATTGGATGATTAACGCTTAAAGTCAGCCAAGTGAGATCATCACTTCCCAAGGCTAGAGGCATGGGAAGGTAGCCCCCGATTTCTCGCAAGCTACTGGCGCGGACCGCCATTTCGCTGGTCGACTGTAATCGTCCGTGTCGATGGCGAAAGTATAGAAACTCATCCCACGTTTCAACTTCCGGCAACGGCCAGCCGTAATCCACCACAATTCCATTTTCGTCCGTCAGTTGTAACCGCGCGCGATAGATTGAAGCAGCCGGATGCCGATCCACGAGTCGCGCCATTTCTTCCAAGTAGTTTGGCGCCAGCTCGTCATCGTCTCCAAGCAATATGATCAATTCTCCTTTGGCCAATTGAAGAGCATAGTTCCATGTTCGAGTTGGATCTTCTCCTCCCAAGTTATGCGGAGTTCGATGATAACAGATACGATGGTCGTGGAAATCCCTTAACTTGGTCTTTAGTTCGTGAGGGGAATGATCGTCGACGACTAACAATTCATAGTCACCGCACGATTGTGCAAGCACGGAGTGAATTGCTTCACGCAAATGCTGTGCCTTATAGGCGGGAATTATGATGGAAAAGAGCACGGCGAAAAACCCGTTGTTTCATCGGCTCCACGTCTGGAGCTGGTTACGCCATTGCTGGAGAAATTGCTTGTTCATGTGTGCTCCCCTTGGGCCAAATCGTCCGCGCCAGCGGGGTGACTTCGGCTCCGCGAGGAAGCGGCCGTCAAAACCGGCTCGCATGTTCGGGTCCGAAACACGGCCGCCGATGCAGGTCGCCAGCAGCCGTTTCACGACGTCCGATGCAAATGCCGGTGGCGACTCAATCGTCGCGCTGATTGTGATATTCGCTAGACGCTGCAAGATCCATGCGCAGAGCAGGGCGCGTGAGTCCATCGCGTGCACGTGACGGATTCTCGCGCGCGCGAGCGTCGGCGCGAGGTAAAGCGCGACTCGCGCAGCTTCCAGATAATCAGCGGTGTTGCATTCGGGCGGAAGTTCGCGCCGCCAGCTCTCGGTTTCATGCGCGCGTGAGCGGTTCGCGTGCCATTCAGCTTCGATTATGATCGCATCCGGCAAGAATTCCAGCGTCTGCACGAGACGCTCAGATCCCCTGGCGGGCGCAATTGACCCTGAGCGCCAGACCTGAACGGGTGCACCCGCGAGGGCGAAGAGCTCGCGATCAAGCCCCGGCAATTTGGGGTTCGGCCATTCCCAGACGAGATGGAGGCAATGCTGCAAGTCCCGACTCGCGCCTTGAACCGGACCGCGTGGTACTGCGGCAGCTTCGACAAGCTCCAGGAGTTGCGGAGCGGTTTTATCGACATCGAATTTCACTTCAACATTCCGCCTGCCTGTCGCACCGAATCGCGCTCGCAGTTGCGGATCGCGCAACAGCAACTCGAGCGCATTGGCAAGCCCCTTGACATCTCCTGGAGCAACGAGCAGCCCGCTCTCGCCATCGCGGACGATTTCGGGAACGGCAGCAAGTCGCGTCGAGACTATTGGCCGCGCGGTGGCCATAGCTTCGAGAATAACTGTCGGTAGAATGTCGCTCGCACCTTCGCGATTGACGATACACGCGAGAGCAAACACATCGCAATCGATCAGGCGACGCACGACTTCTTCCTGCGGTAGTGCTCCCGATAGCCGTACGATGCCGTCGAGGCCTGCGGCCGCGATCGCGTCTTGCAACGCGCCCCTTAACGGCCCTTCGCCAATGATTTCGCATTCAAATTGAATGGCACGCTTCTTTAGCTCAGCGCACGCGGCGATCAGGTCGCGAAAGCCTTTAAACTCGATCAACCGGCCGATACTCAAGATGCGTGGCAATGTCGGCGATCTTAGTGGGCGAGTTTGGAACTTTCGCAGATCAATGCCGTTGTAGATGCGGCGAATTTTTCCTTCGGCCTCGGGGCACTTCTGGACGAGCAAGTCGCGACTGTAGTCGCTCACCACAACGACGAACGCAGCTTCGCGGCACATTTCGCGCAGCAGTTCGTCGCTGCCCACATCAACCATGAAGTCCTGCGCGTGCGCCGTGAAGCTGAAGCCGATTTTGCTGACTGCCTTCACGAAGAGGGCGGTGTGCGTTGCGTGCCTGGCGAAATGCACGTGAAAATGTGCCACGCCACTACGAACAAACTGTTCGGCGAAAAAAAGCGCGTTGCGCGCGCGTTGTTCTGCCTTGAAGCCCGGGCCGTATCGCGCCTCGTGCTCCGCGACGAGAGCGGCAGGCCAAATGCCGTCACGACGGGCGAGCTGCGCCATCGTTCGGACAACCCTCGGCGGCGGTGCGTAGTGAACTTCTGCGCACAAACTCCCCCTATGTCCGTGGCGAAGGCTGGTGAATGGCGGATGTATGGAGCCGATTTCCAAGTCCACGCCGCGCCGCTCCAACGCCAGCATTTCAGCGTCGCAAAATGTCTGCGAAATTACCGGATATCGGGAATAGAGATAGCCAAGGCGCACAGCTTACGATTGCGGATTGCGGATTGCGGACTGCGGATTGACGATTCGCAAAATCGATCGGTGTTAACTCTTTTCCAATCGCAAATCCGCGTTCCGCAATCCGCAATTCACGAAAATCGCACGTCTTTGCCGGGATCCATCTCGAAATCCAGCGTCAGAGAATCCTCGGTGTTCGGTTTAATGACTTCTTCATTGAACTTCACGAAGATCGAGTCTTCGCGAAAGATGGCGTACTTATCCATCGACTCAAAATCGATGGCGATGAAGAATGGCCAGTCCGATTCGGAGTCGATCCGTTTCCCGCATTTGATGCTAAGGACCTCGGGAATTTTCAGAAGCTGCATCCGGGCATTCATCATCATCGCTTCCACGCGGGCAGGCGTGACCTCGGGCTTGAGTTTGTAGAGAACGACATGATGAACCATGAGGGTAAAGCTAATAGGCGTTTCCCACGTGCCGCGCAAGTGCGAATCCATCCCGAAAGAAGCACCACCATCCGCTGGCCATCTGATTTGGAGAGCACATGAATTAAGATATGGGGAACTGGCTTGGCAGGATCGAGGAGGTTGCCGTGAACCATCGGCATGCTGCAGTCTTATCCGGCCTCGGAATCTGAATTCGCTATGATTGCCGCAAGAGAGAATGAAGCTAATCTTCGGAATGGACAACGACTTCGCAGGCGAATCGTGGAGTTTGGCCGTTCTGCGACTCTACAGCGAGAGTTCAACCCGCAAGGAGAGATGATTTCACAAGAAAGTACCGCGGACGTCTCCGCGAAGCTTGAATATCCGGCTTGCCCTGCATGCGGGAGCGATCAACGTCATTTTCCCTTTCGTTTGCATGGGCCGTATTGCGTCGCGTGCTGTGAATCATGCAGACTTCACTACCTTTACCCGCGGCTGATGGAGGCCGCGATGCAAGAGGTGTATCGCCAATCCTCGTATTACGAAGGCGGCGCCTGCGGGTACGCAGACACGAGCTACACGGGCCAGGAAGCAGCATTGCGGGCGACGTTTAAACGCCTACTGCGAAATCTCGCCAAGCGCGGATTGACTGGTAGCGATCTTTTGGAAGTCGGCTGCGGCTATGGCTACCTGCTTGACGAGGCGCGCTCGTTGTTCAGTCGGCGTGTCGGCACAGAGTTTTCGGCCCAGGGCGCGGAGATCGCGCGTGCAACAGGTGCCGAGGTGCTCGTTGGGGGAATCGAGCAAGTTTCGCCTGACCGCAAATTCGATTGTATCGTTGCTATCCAAGTAATAGAACACGTGTACCAGCCGTTGAGTTTCGTTAAACAACTAGCCAGTCACGCGAAGGCAGGCGGCTACATCGTGGTGGCTACGCCAGATATAGGAGCGGCATTGAGAAGGACAATGGGCCGACGCTGGCCTTCTTTCAAAGTCCCCGAGCATGTGGTCTATTTTGACTTCCAAAGCTTAACAGCGTTGATGTATCAAGGTGGATTAACTGACGTTCATAGGCTGCCGTACCTACATGCTTTTCCACTCGGTTTAATCGCGGCAAAATTTAGATTGAGTATGCCACCTGTGCTTGCGCGCGTTAAGATGTGGGTGCCTGCTACGACAGTTGCTGCTTATGGAAGGGTCCCGTAGCCCCCAATCGAGGCAGCTACTCGTCTCGGTCGTTATGCCCGTTTTTTGCGAGGGCGCTCATTTGCCGGTGTTGATAGCAGACGTCCGCAGATCTCTGGAGCAGTGCAACCTGCCATATGAACTGATACTGATTGACGATGGCTCACCGGATAACAGTTGGCAGGTGATCACAGCTGAGGCGAAAGCTGCTCACGCATTGCGCGCCTTGCGGCTAAGCCGAAATTTTGGTAAGGAGGCGGCTCTTTGTGCGGGGTTGCAGCACGCGCGCGGGGATGCCGTGATTATCATAGATGCCGACGGGCAGCATCCACCATCCCTCATTCCGGATATGGTGCGCCTGTGGCAGAACTCTGGAGCCGATATTGTTGAAGCCGTCAAACACAGACGCGGTCGCGAATCGCTATCCAGTAAATTTGGCGCCCAGCTGTTCTATTTTATTCTAAACAAACTTTCCGGATTCCATTTTAAGGGGGCATCGGATTTCAAGCTGATGAATCGCAAAGCCGTCGATGCGTGGCGGGAAATGCACGAGCGCAATGTGTTCTTTCGAGGGATGACCGTGTGGATGGGGTTCAACACCGTGCAGATTCCTTTTGAAGTAGTGCCACGCTCGGCGGGTCGTTCAACGTGGTCGATATTAAAACGACTCAAGCTAGCTCTAATCGGAATCACTGCCTTCTCCTCGTTTCCATTGCACCTGGTGACATTTGCGGGTGTGGTTTTCCTGGGCTTGTCAGTTCTGCTGGGACTGGAGACGTTATATCTCAAGCTTGCAGGCCGCGCAGTCAGCGGCTTTGCTACCGTGATTCTCCTGGAGCTGATTATCGGAAGCTTACTGATGATTAGCCTCGGCATTATTGGCGAATACCTCGCTCGGATTTATGAAGAGGTAAAAGGCCGACCGCGATACTTGATTGAGGAATCAATCGAACCTGGTGAGGCGAATCAAAATTCTGATGATAGGAGTGAGGGATGATCTCTCTCGGCACGCAGAACCCGGAACACGATGATCTGTCACTGCTCGAGCCGATAGAATGAGTTGTATAGGATATTCTGCCCCTCTGCTTTTGCGGGAGTAAGTGGATGTTATCGGATACAAGAGTTCGCTGTTTGCTATAGATCAATCGCGCTTACACGGTTGCCATTCAGGAGGTAGAGCTTCCGGTCTGCCAAGGCCAACGCTGACGGCCCGCCGAGCCGATCTGGTGGCGTTGGAGTCACGTTGCCGATCCTGGTGCCGTTCAAATCAAAAAGAGCACGGCGTCCAAGTGTGTGCTTGACGCGTACAGCCGCCCTGTCTGTGAATCGATGGCCAAGTCTTCAAAGCCTACCGGCTGTCCCCATTCGGGCATCGACCATTTGGTCAGAAATTTTCCATCGTCAAATACCTGTATCCGTTTATTGCGCGGATCGTTGACATAAATTTTGTTGGTCGCCGGATCGACTGCGGCTGACGTTGGATCGTTGAATTCGCCGGCACCATTACCCTTGCTGCCCCAACTCGCCAGCACCGCTCCATCGGGATTGAATTTGACGATCCGATCGTTGCCCTGATCGACGACATAAATTGAATTATCCGGGCCAATAGCTATATGGCGCGGCCCGTAAAATCCGAGTTCGGGCCCTTTCCATTGGGTGATAAATGTTCCGTCGGATTTCAGTTTAAACACGCGCTGGTTACCCGCGTCTGCAACGTAGATGTTCTCCACGCGATCGGTGGCGATCCCATTAGGCTGGGAAAATTGTCCTTGGCCACTCCCTTTGGTTCCTATGATGCTTAGAAACGCTCCGGTTGGAAAGAATTTTTCGATGCGGCCGTTACCGGTATCGGCGACCAGAACATTTCCACTTCCATCAACAGCAATTCCAGTGGGCGAATCAAATTGCCCCTTGCCAATTCCCTTTCCGCCTTGAAACGTGTTAGTCGCACTTTGCGGCATGGAAGTGAAGTCAGGAGTCGCAGGAAATCCGCTCACGCGTTGCTGAAACTGTGGAATGTTCTCACTAGGGATGTTCAGTACGTAAAACGTTCTTACTCTTCCGCCAAAGGAAAATGAAAGCGAGTCCTCTGTTCCAATGTCCCGGAGCGATTGGAACATTCTGATGATCTTTTCTGCCTGTGGGTCCGTTTCCCAGATCAGCTTTAGATCCTTGTTGCCGGGAGCATAGCTGGCAATCGCCTTTTTATTCGCGTTCCATACATCCTGCTCGGTCATGACAGAAGAGAAGGGCAATCCCGCGCAAAATGACAAAATTTTGTCATCATCGTAATCATGCAAAAACAGGTGAATGATTGAATAAGCATCATTCTGACAGATGAATGTGTCGTAAGGAGGATCGGAAAGACCTTTGATGCGGTTCAACTCGTTGCGTTCGAGGTGAGGAGGACCGGGGTGCTCCTGGCCGGCTACGACATGTTTTAAGAACCGTGACACAGCGACCTGATGTTGCGCAAACTGGCCGACCGAAAACGGGCTTGTGGTCTTGCTATAGATGTATCGAACGGATGGGACCAGCCCGTCTAGCAGTATGAGCGCTCCTAGGGCGCAGGCAACGACTTGGACGCCCGGCCACGGCCGAAGCTTCAGCAACGCGGCAAACGTGAAGCTCATTAGAATGATCCAGAACGGGATTGCAAGCAACAGCCGCTGCTCAACGGCAGCTCCCCCCGTAACAAATACTCCTACGACTGGAAGCGTTGCCAGCAGCAGGACCTCAAAACGCTTCTCCCAGACTGCGAGCACAACTCCCGGGACTAAGAACCAGTAATATGGCAACGGAATAGGCAAAAAATCCGGAAACAAAAGCCGAGGCCAATACTGGGCAGCAAAAAAACACTTCCAGAGCCCGGTGACATAATATCGCATATCATTAGGGGCCGGGGTTCCCCGCACGGCGTCAAAGAATTGGTGAAGGTACGCGCCTTCATAATATGTATAGGATCCGCGATTGAAGATGATGTAACAGAGAATTGGCGTGGCAGCCGCCAAAAAGCTATAAACGATAAGGGCCGGCGAGTTCCACATGACGGTTCGCTTTAAGCTCCTCCGATAAAACACGGCATACAGCGGCGCCGCAATCACAAGCGCCAGCACATATTGCTTCCCGGGTATGGAGCTGGCCAGGCAAAGGCCCGCAGCGATGCCGCCTAGCGAAAGGCAAAATGGCGAGCCCTTCCTAAACCCTGCGTGCAAAAAGTAGAGAGACACAACAGCTAAAGCCACCGTCATCGGATAACGGTATCCAACGAAAGTGTAGATGAAGGCAAAGGGAAGAAAATTAAAAACCAGCGCGGTAATAGATGTCACCACGTAAGACCTGAAAAACAAGTCAACTAGCAAGAGCGCGAACACAAAGGCCGTCAGCCAAATAACAAAGAGCGCTGCTTCGTACGACAGGATATTAAAGCCAAATAGCTTAAGAAAACCCCACACATAGTAATGAAACAGGGTCTCTCGCGAAATAACCCCATGAAAATAGGACGCCTGATATGGATGACCGATAACGTTAGTTTTTAGATACCCGAGGTCATTGCCGGACTCGTCAAAAAGTCCGTCTCCGTTCCACGGCGCCGTCTGGAAATTCCAGAGGTGCGAGGCTACAAAGAACAGGATCCAGAAGAGAAAGAATGCTGTTTTCGGTTTTACAAGAGACTTGAAACCGGTCGCCAGGCCGCGGGGATCTGGCAGGAAGGCACAAAGCAAGAAGAACATGCTAAGCAACCACCCGATCGGTTGCCACGGGTCTCCCCAAGCCAATTTCCGGTAGTGCGCCGCGCCAGCCCAGGCGCAGATTACCAGACTAATAACTGAAAAGCCGAGTAACAGAACGCGGGATGTAAGAAGTCGCGATTTTCTCTGAGACAGGTCCATAAGACTGGGCATCGGTTCCGCAGAATCAAAACGCTAAAGTGGCGTCGGATTATGCGATGCGATGGGTTGTTATCCGTTTACAGATCGAGCGCACTTACACTATTCCCATACATGTTTAGGACGTAGAGCTTCCGATTAAACAAAGCCAGGGCTGATGGGCCGCCGAACCGATCCGGCGGCTTTGGCGTCAACGTGCCAATTCTGTTTCCATTCAAATCAAAAACGAGCACTGCGTCCATGCGTGCGCTGGATGCATATAACCGACCTGTTTTCGAATCAACGATCAAATCTTCGAAGCCAGCTGGCTGTCCCCATTCCGGGATTACCCATTTAGTTAGAAACCTCCCATTCGAGTCAAATACCTGTATCCGTTTGTTACGCGGATCCGCGACGTAAACCTTGTTGGTGGTGGCATCAACCGCGACCGAAGTGTGGTCGTCAAACTGGCCGTCGCCATTCCCTTTGCTGCCCCAAAGCGTCAGCACCCGTCCATCCGGGCTCAACTTAACGATTCGCGCCCGGCCTTGATCGACGACATAGACAGAGTCATCCGGGCCAATAGCGATGCGGCGCGGTCCATAAAATCCGGCGTCGGGCCCTTTCCACTCGGCGATGAATGTCCCATCGGGAGCTAACTTCTGCACACGATGATTTGACCCGACTTCTGCTACGTAAATATTGCCACTGCGGTCAAGGGCGATTCCGTTCGGCTCAGCTAATTGCCCGTAGCCGCTTCCCTTACTTGCTATAACACTAAGAAAACTGCCAGTCGGCGAGAATTTCTCGATGCGCCCGTTACCAGTGTCGGCGACCAGAATATTTCCGCTGCCATCAATGCACATTCCGAGGGGTGAATCGAATTCTCCTTTGCCGCTTCCCTTGCCGCCTTCAAACATGTTAGTAACACCTTCGGGCAGGGCGCTGAGCTTGGGAGGCGATGTCTCGGGCACCTTGTAAATTACCAAGCCGTTGTACCTGCTGTCCTCAAACACCTTTGGAAAATAGGTGGCATAGAGTTGGTCGTTTGGTCGCTTGATGAACTGACCCTGCCGGACCGCATTGTCGTAGGCCACATAACTGATGCCATTCTCTTTCAAAAGATGATATACTTTCCAGGGGTCCTTGCCCTCGAACAGCTCTGTGTAAAGCTTGTCGTGCTTGCTCGCGTTGTAACCCGCTGACCATCCGTAGTAAGGCCAGCCATACAAGACCCGCCGTCCAGCCATCAAGATAGGATGATTGACGAAGCGATCTGTCAGAAAGATATCGCGCGGCTTCGTGTTTTTCTTGAGCCAATCGATCAGTGGATCGTTCTTATAAGTCACTTCGCTCCAGCCCGTGTTGTGGATCGGAAAAAAATCAATGATCCCACCCGGAATCACTAGCAGGAAGAGAACAGACGCAACGAGTTTTCCCGGCACTGTAGTCCCGCGTAATGAGAAGTGCCACAGACGCCAGAGAGCAAAGGCCACAAACAGATTGGCGATGATTACCCAGATGTGCAGGAACTTCTGGTTGGCAAGCACTTCGATGGTGAACTGAAAAGAAAACGCAACGGCAAGAAGGCTTAAAGCTGCGAGAAAAAACCGCCTTTGCAGGCTGCCACCGAAAATCAACGCTAACGCGATCAATAACCACTTAAAACCAAAGGTGAAGCCCAGATACTTCAACACGTTCTGGGCGGTAGGCTGCTCAACCATATAACCCCAGTGAAGTAGGCGCGGCATCTGTGCCCGGCCGCTGCCAGTGCCCAAATAGAGCATCTGTGGCAGAGCGATCAGGCCCGCGGTGATAGCCAGAGCCAGCATTTGCAGCCGCAGTGGAAATAACACGAACAGCACTGCTAACACAGCCGCGGCAGCGATAAACACGGCGCTATTCCACATTGGTATGAGGCCTAATAGTACCCCTGAAAAGATGAAGTCTGGTACGGTGGCGCGGAAAGATTCTGCCGTACCCATTCTTTGCGACTTTACTTCTGTTGCGATGGGCACCGAAGCAGGTTCCGTTTGTGACTCCGAGAAGATTTCGCGGCAAGTGGGATCGTCGGACACTGCCAGCGCCGGAGTTTCAACCAACGGATCCGGCTCCGGCCGGACAGTGTCGGGAGAAGAGAGTGGCTTGCTTCGCGTTGCCACCCGGGCGCGGTATTGGATGACTAGGAAAACCAACACCAGCATTAAAATGCCAATCGCACTGGCGAAATGCCGCTGATTGAGATAGGTCACTTGCGACCAGGTGCCCCACGTTTCCCCGCGATATGGGAAAATGCTTGGGAGAAATTCGCCTTGGTGCTTAACAGCTTCGATCGCAGCGCGGATTGAGGCCTGCTTGTGAAGGAACGGAACGTAAGAAAGCGAGCCGAAAAAGAAGAAGAGGAGAGAGCCGAGCCGCCCGACAGTACGGGAATTGAAAAGCATTTCGCCGAGTGTGATCACGACGATGAGCATCGCCACCAGCGTGGTTATGCTAAGCAGATTCAGACTCCAAGCCGGATCGAGCCCGAGGAATTCAAGGTTTCCCGCCTGAAAGTAGAAGAGGAAATGGTAACGGATGCGGTCGCCTGAGAAGTGCGGGTACTCAGTTGGAAAGTTATGTCCCACTGCGAAGCTCTGCATGAGGGCAGTATTGGGCCCGAAATCGCTATACTCGGGGTTGGAGATCTTTAGCTTGCCACCACTGGAATTAAACGAAGCAAACATCATCCATGATACGAGGACCACATATCCAGCAATGACTAACCAGTCAGCTATGCCAGAGCCATTAGGGCGTGGAACATATGTTTCGGCGGTTTCGGAGCTGTGAGCCGCGTCTGGAGCGGCTTTAACCATTCTGTGCTTCCATTTGGGCCAGGTCAGCAGCGCGAGCACTGCCAGAAAGAACAACAGATTAGCCCATAAGAGCGGCCTCGCCGTCCATGCAAATGCGAGTCCAGCCAAATAGGTGAACCACGAACTGATTAGTAGCCCTACGAGTAATGCTGCCGCGCACCGATGCGCAACCGACACGAACCGATAAAAACGTCGGCAAAGAAAGTCGCCGACACAAATGGCCAACGCGAAATAAATCAGAGCTAACATTCCCAAATCCTCAATCTATGATCCGCACCCGTCTTCGGCCGCCGGCTGCCGCGACTTCGGGGTGCAGGCGTAGGCGCAAATCCTAAACGCGCGATTTTTTCCGTCAAACGTTCGACTGGCCTTTCTTTACCCGCAGACGACCACGGATGTCTGCCAAAGAATCGGCGAGCTCGATCGAGAAAACAATCGTGACGCACGTTTTCCATGCCTCGCATTCCGTGGATGCTAAGGCTGGATTTGGTCGGTCCAAAGAAATTGCCAAGTAGCCATCGCGTTAATCGCAATCGAAACCACGAAAAGCGAGATTTCGCTTACGCTGATTTTCGCTGGGCCGTTGCCTGTCAGCACAAGAAACATCCACGGAAGGAGAATCATGGCGTAGCGATACGAAAATTGCCAGCTTCCGGGGTTTCCATGACACCAAAGAACGAGCGTTAAGAGGGCTATCGCCATCCATGCGGTGCCTTTGTATCTTCCGCCCTCTCGAAAAAGGAGGCATAGGAACGGGCTGGCCAGCAAAATGGAGCAGCCAAATCCATTTGGTTGGATGTAAGGAAAGTAAGAAGTACTCTCGAACCCTTGAAAGAGCATCGTGTAGATATTCCAGGGAATGGCATGGATCGAAAAGAGCCCGTGCTCGTACCAAGGTTCTTGGCGCACTTCCGGGATGTGGAGGTAGCCAAAATCAAAAATTGAATGGAATCGCGCGAAGTTATAAGCACCGGTCAGGAGCGCGAGAGTTGCTGGCACACTTAGAAAGCGGATCGCCATGGGCCCATTTCCCCCAAGCTCTTGTTTAATCCCGCTAATGCGGGACAAGTTGAGCGTGGTTGGGCTTGAGCGGCGCCAGAGAAAGTAAAGATAAAGGGGTAACGTGATGAGCAGCTCGGTGCGATTGCCAAAAGCCAGCGCGAAGAACGCTCCCGCGACAAAAGGGGACGGTCGCACCAAGGTGAAATAGAGCGCTGCAGTTTCTCCCAGTAACGCGAGACCGAGAGCGATTTGCCACGCGCCGCCGAACCCGAGGTTGCACCACGTCCACGTCCCAAAAATGGGGAACAAGGCCAGCAAAATCTGCCGAGCCAATGAGTTGCTGTCGAACTTGGAATAATTGGATCCAAATGCCTTTGCGAGTTGAAAAAAGAAATAAACACAAGAGCCGGCAATGAATGCGGCCAACACGTGTCCGGGAAAATTCTGGATTAGGCCTGCTTTCTGCAGAAGTCCGACCGGGACCATGCTAACCACTGCTCCGAGTGGAAATGCTGAATAGTACCGTTCTCCGTGTGGGATCATCTCGTTAAGCCACTCGGGCGGCTTTTCCGTCAAACCCAGGTGTCCACGCAGCAAAGCCGAAGCAATCTGGCTCGTGTAATCCAGATCGCGCAGCTTAGCGTTGGTCGAAAAGAAAAAAGCGAGCGCGGCAAACAGCGACAGACTGGCTGCGATCCAAAATTGCCGGGCAGTGTCATGCTTTTCGTGAGTCGTCATGACTTCCTACTTCCGCTTTTCTAATGAGTGTCGCCCCAAGAGTTTTTCCCAGGCCGCTTTGGTTGTCGGCGGCACGTTTTGATCAGCGTCGATTAGCCAGGAAATGGTCGCAAGCGAGTTCAAGAGGACCGAGACAGCGATAAGCCCGATCATTAAATGACGTGACCGTAGCAAGGCCACGCCACCCGAACAGAGAAAGATGACAAGACAGAAGATCAGGAAAGGATAGAGATCGGCGGCGTAACGCTGGGCGAGCAAAAAAAATGATAAAATGCAGAGGCATTGGCCAAAAAGGGCCATAGCCGCAACTCGCTCGAAGGCGTCGGCACCAATGCGGCGAACCAAACATATGATTCCCATGATTGCACCGAAAACGAGCCAGCTAGAACACCACGGCAGCGGAAGATATACTTCGCTGAAGTCATTGGAATAGAGTGAGGGGTAATCATAGGAGTGGCGATCCGCCGCTAAAAAAGGCGGCTCACTCTGGACAGCCGGAAAACGCAGGCTGAAATAGTCAGCGAAACTGTGAGGAATTCGGCGCGGGCTGAATACGCCAAATTTGTGGGCGAACTCGGCATGAACCGGGTTGATGTAGTAGTCGAAGTTTATTCCGAAGGGGCTTCCGAATCTTGCGCAGCTCAACCAAATGTAAAAAGCGAGCGCAGCGCCGAGCGGGAGGAGGAGCGCCGCGAGATTAATGATTCGATTCTCTGGCCGAATTGCCAGAGCAAGAAATGGGGCGATCAGGATGAAAGGCGCGCCAAAGGTGACTCGGGAGAGCAAAGCACAACCGGCACAGAGCGAAAATCCCAGCAACGCGCCCGTGAGGGCGCTACCCTCGGCTTTTCGCGATCGTAAGGCGAAAAAAATCGCGCCCAGTGATAAGGCGAATCCCCAGATTATGGCCTCATCGTAAATGGAAAGATTCCCAAGCAGCAAGAGCAAGGGAGACGCGAGCGCGAACCCGATTACACACGCGTTGCCCAGCCAGTCACGGGCGCGCAGTGAAAGCGGCGACGAACACAGCGCCGTGCGCATGAGACCGGCAAAGGCAAACAGCGCGATGACTCCAGCGCAAAATCCTGAAATCCGGGACCATTTTCCATGTCCAGCAGGGTAGATGAAATTGAGCGGAATACGGAGGAGCGCTGGGAACGGCCCGAAGTACATGCGCACTTTGCCGTTCACGATCATTGCTTCGTGCTCGATTGCGTCCGCATCGACGTCCACGTCTCCGCGCAGAAAATGTTCTGCCTGTGAATCGTAGGCGCCGCCGAGCACCTCCTTGACAAAAATCTGGCGTCCGCCCGTTGTCGTAAACACCCATAGAAGCGCGCTCAACAGCAACGTGAGCGGCAGAAGAAGCCGCGGAGCCGCGTGAGAAGTCAGAGGAAGCAGGTTATTTTCTGAAATCCAGCGCGCCTTTTTTGAGGGCGTAAACGTAACCTACCATCAGGATCGCGATAAAACCGAGCATGCTCCAGAAGACGATGCTGCTTTCTTTGATGGCGTCCCGATATACAACCGCCCACGGATACATGAACACGATTTCCATGTCGAACAGGATAAAAAGCATTGCCACGATATAGAACTTGATGCTGAACCGCGGTAGCCGTTCCCCCTCCGGAATCATCCCGCATTCATAAGGCAGATCTTTTGCGCGGGTGCGCTTTCCGCGTTTGCCTACCAATACGCTGACGAGCAGAGCAGAAACGGCAAACAGCATCGCGACAAGGATTTGCAGGAGAACCGGCAAATATTCGCGCAGCATCCGGGAATCTGGCCTGAAGCCAATTCGTTGTGAAACAGTAGGCTTATCTTACCCCGGCGAGATGACCATTCTGCTGGGCAATCGCATTGGCCAAAGCCGATGGCAAACCCTTGTATTTCTTGCCATTCTTCCTAACCGCGCCCCGCGCCACAAGATTCTGTAATTTCTCGTAAGCTCGCAGCCGCAGCATTTCTTCGCCGCCGCTGGCAGCGTTCCGGGCCCGCAGATTCTCATGCACGATGTCGAAAAGCTGCTTAAACTCAAAAGACGAGCGCCTGGAGAGGACAGCAACCAGCTCCTCAGTTACCAGGTCGGGAACACGACGGGAGAATGCATTTTTCTTTAGAATAGCCATAGGGCGAAAAAGATAGCAGGTTTTCCAAAAACTGCAGCAGTTTTCTTCGTTCACGGCTGGAAACGCAAAAAGTGCCGAAATGACACAGCAGGATCCCGGCGCGCCAAGCTTGCCGGCCTGCCTGGCACGACCCGGCGGTCCCACGCCGACCTAGGGAGTAGGGGATGGGCTGGGTGTCACCTGCGGCGTGGCCGCTGGAACAGTGCTCCAGCCGCTTACGCCGGTGCCGATTTTCTGTCGTGCCCTGCCAAGGCTGCTAAGAATGGCCACGGCAATTGCCGATTGATCAAGCGTGATTGGCCCGATTGACTCAGCTACGTAGCCGTCATGATCGTATCGTTGCGACGAAACAATAGGGCTTAAGTGCTTCGTAATGACCTCCGGCGACGGGAGCTTAGTAGCATCGATGGAACCAGCTACGGCCGGCATAAAAGCCGCAGCCATTAACAACATTGGACGCAGCGAAGCGTCCAGACGGGAGTACAGCAGCGCACTGTCGACGTAGGCAAAAAAATTCGTTGGCGCCGACAGCAATCGCTCGGCGGCTTTATAAGTTGTGGAATCGGAAAGACCAGCCGAGCCTGATCCGCTGCGTTTCATTGCCTCTTCAACCGAGACTGGGTTAAGACCAGCTACAAGAATCTGATTCGACAGGGCGATCGTCGGAACGATCGCCACGAGGCTCGCAGCCGATTGTTTCGAAAAATAGCGCACGCCGTCCTTCTCTGTTTGCGTCCAAATCGCACCTTCATCAGCGCGTATGAGGGCATCAGTGATCTTCCCGGCTTTGGCCGCGTCCGTGACTGGTAGTGTCAGGAGCAAAGATGGCCAATGCGCACTCGACGGCCAGTCCGCCAGCGATGCTAGCTCCAGGCCAAATGAAGCCTTCCAATCATCAGCGCTGATCCCGCTATCGGCGAGCGCCTGAAAAACTTTCGTGCCAGCAAAGGCCGCCGCCTGGTTCAGTGTGTCGATTTTCTCCCCGAGATTGAGAAGCATCGATAGATAAAAAAATGTCTCTTTCGTACCGAGCGAGACGGAAGACCGAGTGAGCGTAGCTTCGTGCTCCAGCTTCGGCATGCCGAGAAAAAGCACGTCGTGTATTTTCCCGTTATCGAACCGTATCGAACCGGCGATGCAGCGCATTTTCTCTAACATCGTCGTCTCGCTGGGCGTCGGTGTTGATCGAACAGCAGCGCGCAACGCTGCCAGCCGTTCGGAAAATATTTTTGGCTGCAAGTAAAAGGACACCGCGTAGTTCGAGGGCCGGTGCGAGACGGCTTCACGATACGCTTCGTCTTTTTCGAGTGTGGCGTCCGGATTCTTAGCTCGGTGATCAGCGCGATCGAGCAGCGCCTTTAATTCGGTCAGGTCCGTTGCCGCAAAAAACCACGGACGATCGTAAGTGGTCGCGACAGTAAACGGAGCCGCGGTGACCAGCTCGATTTCATGGCGCTGGTATTGCAGCTTCTCGCGTTTCGCTGCCTGGGTTTGTCCCAAAAAACCCGAGCGCCATCTGCTGATGATTCGCTCAGCGTCTTCCTGGCTGCCACGAAAACGGAAACCACCAACGAATCTTGGATTGTTGTTATCCATCGAGGTCAAGGCGAGGAAGGCGTGTTTCGGATCGAGCTGTTCGATCTCGCGGAGTGTTTGGGAAGCCGCATCTGTCTTTGGAAGGTTGCCCAGCGGCTTGCGTAGAAAATCCTGGACTGCGGGTTCGTGGTAGAGCTGGTAAATATCGCTGCGATACCATTCATCGCGGGTTCGGTTGAAGTCAGGCATGTGTGCCAGAAAAATTGTTTCCCGAGGCAGAAGCGCGCTCACTGGCGCGCTCGAAATTTGTTGGGAAAGATTCCAGTAGTACCACCCAGCGAATGCCGCGGCGAGCGCGATGATTAGGAACATCAGGTGTCTCATGGAAGCGGAACTGTAGCGGCAGCAGTCGCGCTGCGAAATTTAAATAATCGGAGCTCGAAGGATTCTTGCGGCCTGACCGCGTGTCCGTAAAGAAATGAAAGTTATGCCCGAGGATGAAATTGCCGATGCACAGCTTTAAGCCGCTGTTGATCGACATGCGTATAGACTTGCGTCGTCGAAATATCGGCGTGGCCGAGCATCTCCTGAATAATCCGCAAATCGGCGCCGTTTCCGAGCAGATGCGTGGCGAAACTATGGCGGAGAAGGTGAGGGTAAACGTTCTTCTCCAGCCCGGCGTGCCGCGCGTGTTTCTTCACGATCTGCCAGATACGCGCCGTCGTTAACTTGCTGCCTCGTTCAGAAAGAAAGATTTCGCTGCTGCTACGGGGTTTTACCAGTTTGGGCCGCTCCACCGACAGATAGGCCGCCAGCGCTTCGCATGCTTTTCGACCTACCGGCACCAGCCGGGTTTTGTTTCCTTTCCCAGTCACACGCACAACGCGCTCTTCGAAATTGAAATTCTCAAGCCGTGCATTTGCCAATTCGGAAATGCGCAAGCCACTTGCGTAAAGCAGCTCGATCATCGCGCGATCGCGCAATCCGTGAACAGCTTTCAGGTCAATGCTTTCCAGGAACTGCTCCACTTGCAATTCATTTAGTGTTTCGGGGAGATAACGCTCGATCCGTGGCAGGGCCAACGCCTCAGCCGGATCCCATTCAATCGTTCCTTTTGCGGCCAAAAACCGAAAAAAAATCTTCAATGCCACCACAATCAGCTTGATTGACGACGCAGAAAGGCCGCCTCGTTTGCGATCGGCGAGATATTCGCTGATGACCGGCAGAGTCACGCCACGCGGATTATCGATTTTTTTACTGGTAGCGCACCACTGCGCGAAGTCGGTCAGCGACCTTTGGGTGGAGACTTGATAATTTTCTGAAAGGCCGCGCTCGACCGCGAGGAAACGGATAAACGAGTCGATTGCGTTTTCCACGAGGCAATATTGTAGTGGCAGGCGAGCCACGTGCCAAACCCGCTGTAGTACGGACATCGCCCTGCGGTATGTGTTTAGCGCCAAAGGCGCTGTCTCACGCCAGCCTGGGGCATCGCCCCAGGAATCCAATCATCCGGGTAACCAATCGCTGAAAGCGCGATTCAGTTCAGTGATGGTTCTGAATCCCAAAAATAGCGATCGCGGAAATCAATGTCGTGCCAACTATGGAACGAATGACGTCACCTGTGAACCGCGCTTTCAGCGCTAGCGGTTTTCTGGGTGCCGTGAATCCCTGGGGCGATGCCCCGGGCTAAAAGCTTGCATAGCGCCTTTGGCGCTAAGCACATTACACTGCGACCGCAGCGCGCCATCCTTACGATTTATTGACAAGGCAAGGCGAAGTGTTCGATGTTTGTTTACGATGAGTTTGGATCTCAACACCATCTTGAAAGATTGGCCGCATGAGAGCGGCAGCATCAAAGTGCGCAAGATCGCCGGCCTCGATGGCCGTGAGAAATTGCAACTCCGGGTCGATCTCGGCGTGTTGCAAATGGAGATGATCGGGCGGCCAGATGGCCGGCGTCCACACAATTGCGAATCGCTCCTGGAATATTATCAAAAACGGGCGGACCGCGCCGGACAGAAAGGCGACGCTTACGAGCTTACACCTGAGCAATGCGCGGAGCTTCAACAGGAAGGCATCCAATATTATCATCGTTACCTGAGCCTCTTTCAGATCAACGATTTCGAAGGTGTGGTGCGCGACACGCAACGCAATCTCGATCTTTTTACTTTTGTCGCCGACCATACAGAACGCGAGGAATTTTCCTGGGCCCTGCAACAGTTCCGGCCTTACGTGCTTATGATGAATACGCGAGCCAAGGCATCCATTCTGCTTGGCCAGGGAAAATTTGCCGAGGCCATAGCCGAAATTGAGCGCGGCCGCGAGGCGATTGTAGATTTCTTGCAACAGTCAAATTTTCCGGAGTTGGTGTCAAAAAGCTCGGAGATCGCATTTCTCGATGAGTGGCTTGAGGAAGTGAAGGCTAAGCGTCCGCTTTCGAAATTGGAGGTCATGCAACGCGAGATGCAAACTGCGATCGCAAAGGAGCTCTACGAGCGCGCTGCCGAACTACGCGACGCGATCAAGCTGCTGAAGACGCAGAAGCCTGTGTAACGGGCCGCGCGAACCAGCCATATTGATCGACGGCGGGATCTAAATGTCTGAGATATGAAGGCTGCATTCTATTCGCTGGTTGTGACTGCTTTTGTCGTCCTTACGGTCCGCGCGGACCTTACGATCGTTTATTCGACAACGGTACAACCCGCAAGCCACGCTCAAAAGCCGCAAGCAACTCCCACTGCAGTCGCCACTACCAATATGACCATCAGGGTCAAAGGCGACAAAGCGCGTATTGATGCTTCTCCGCAAGTCACTGCAATTTTCGATGGACGAACTGGCGAGCTGATCAATCTGTTGAACGACCAAAAGACTATCGTCCGTATTTCGCCGGAGAAAATGAGAGCCATTGCGGATATGTTAAACAAGTTCAGCAGCAACAAAGCAGGCGCCGACAAACCCAGACTGACACCGACTGGCCAAAGGGAAATGATCAACGGCTACGATACCGAGCAATACACCTACGAAGGACCCGATTTTAAGGCGACCTATTGGATCGCTCCGAAGTATCCGAACGGCGGTGCTGTCCTGGCGCAACTCCAATCGATCAAATCTGAACTTTGGGACGCGGCGAATACGAAAATGCCCGATTTTCGCGATTTCCCTGGGTTGCCGATCCGGATGCGCATGATCGTCGATAAAGAAAACCATGCAAGCGAGCACGGCGCCAGCGATTCGGGGCATCTGACGGAAATTACGACCACCGTCACAGGTGTAAGCCTCGATTCGATTGCCGACAACGAATTTACTGTACCTGCTAATTTTAAAGAAACACAGCTGCCGGATATCTTTAACAAAAACGCGGCGCCGACTGTTTCGCCCAAGCCATAGCGCAAACATTTTCGGCGAAGAGCGTAGACAGTTTCTGTAGAGGCAGCCGTGTCGGCTGCAGGTACCGCATTTTGCAGGCGACACGCCTGCCGTTACAGTTACCGAGCCATGCCTTCACTTGTGCTGGCATCGAGTTCACCAAGGCGAGCTGCATTGCTTTCCGGCGCTGGATTTGAATTTGAAATCGCGCCACCGCGGCTCGCCGAAAAATTTGATGCTGCTGTTACATTACGCGAGCTCACGCTCTGGAATGCCATTCGCAAGGGAATGTCCATCGCACAAACGCGGCCCGATGCCGTTGTCATTGCAGCGGATACGCTCGTCGCGCTTGGAAATGAAATTATCGGTAAGCCGTCGGACTTGGAGGAGGCCGCGCAGATGCTCCGGCGCTTGAGCGCTCAAACCCACGAAGTTTGTTCGGCCGTTTTGATTTACCACCAGACATCCGGAAGGTCGGCGGTTTTTCATGAGATTTCGCGTGTTCGCTTACACCGGCTGAACCGCGCAATGATTAAGAGGTACGTTGTGAAAGTGAACCCGCTCGACAAGGCTGGCGCCTACGCCGCGCAAGGAACCGGTGCAGAGATGATCGCAAAAATCGAAGGCTCATCCACCAACGTCGTCGGCCTGCCAATGGAAAAGACAATCGCTGCACTGGCCAAATTCGGCATACGGTCAAAAAAGTTCTAACGTTTTGGTTCAGCGATTCGTTAGGCGGCCAGCAGAAACAACGAGGCGACCAACTGCTAAAACGAGCACCAAATTGGAATTGCGAGGCTGATACCGTTTAATAATAAGCCCGTCGTAGCCAATTTCGACGCCCGTGTCGGGCGACGTCTGGCGCTAAGTCCCGCGAGGAACCCAGAAGTCGCGAGCGCAAAAATTACAAATCCAAAGAATGGCAACCCCCAAACAATATCGCTGCCACCTTTACCGAAGGGAGACATTTCCATGAGCGACAGGAAAACCAGAACCTCGGTTGCGAGCGCGACGATTGCTGTAATTAAGGAGAAGTACGTCAAATGATATGTTCGCGATTATCCGACCGGAGCCGGATCGTTTTTGTCTGCAGATTGTGTCGGGCGCGGATGAAACGAACTGTCTTGCTCTTGACCCGCATCAGGATTGAATGGGTTATTGCCGTGACGCCACCGCGTGCCCGCACACCTGGCAGTAACGCGCTGTCGCTGATTCCCGTCGCGCAGAAAATGATGTTCTGGCCGTTGGCCAGATCGTCTGCCGAATAAACGCGGTCGAGATCTTTTTCGTAGCCGTCGGCGATCAATCTTTTTCGCTCCTTCTCATCGCGTGGCCACATTTTGCTTTGCATGTCGCCGCCAAGAGATTTGATCCCGGCAGCCGCCAGCACCGCTTCGGGAGAACCGCCGATGCCCATGTAAAGATCAACATCGGGGTCGGGCAACGACGGCGCGATGGCCGCAGCGATGTCGCCGTCGCCGATCATGCGCAAAGACGCGCCGGCGGCGCGAATTTGTTCGACGATCTCCTTGTGTCGCGGTCGGTCCAGCATCATCACCGCCACGTCCTGCACGCGTTTGTCCACCGCGCGCGCGACAATCGCCAGCATCTCCGCAATCGGCATCTCGATTTGAAGCGAGTCGCCGCGTTTTTTCATGTAATCGATGACCCGCGCCCCGTACGCCAGCTTCGACATGTAGAATGAGGGAATATCTCGTAACGCAACCTTCACTCCTTCCTCCGGGCTCGCCGCCGCAATGCAACTGATCGAGTTTGGCGCGCCTTTAGAGATGTTGGTTGTCCCATCGATTGGATCGATGGCGATATCGAACTGCGGCGAACCTGGAATCCAGGTGCCGAGCTGTTCGCCTTTGAAAATGCCCGGCGCTTCGTCCTTGATTCCTTCGCCAATGACGACTTCGCCGCAGATATTCATGAGATCGAACATGCCGCGCATGGCATCGCACGCGGCTGCGTCGGCAGCTTCCTTGTCACCCCGACCGAGCCAGCGCAATGAGTTCAGCGCCGCCGCTTCCGTCGCGCGAACAAAATCGAACTCAATGATGCGTTCGATGTCCTGATAATTCTGTTTTGGCAGTCGCAGAGCCACGGAGCGTCAATTTTCACGCATCTCGCGCGCGATGACAAGGCATCAAGGAGTGACGGCTGCCGAGCTCGGAACACCTTCAGCGCTGCCGAGGTCGGTTTTATCCGCTGCCAAATCCATCCGCGGGAGGCCGGTTTCAAGAATAAGTGGGATCAGGGAGGCTGACGAAACTTTCCCATTTTGGTTTACACCGATCTCGAGTAGCGCGCCGCGATTCCACGACGCGATCGATGGGGCGCCATCGAAGACGAGATTACCCAGCGAATACGCGATTGGGCAGCCATGTTAAAAATCGAGCGGCTGAACACGATGCGGATGCGAGCCAACCACAAGATCAACTCCATGGTCCACTAGCCATCGGGCGAGTTCGCGCTGTTCGTCAGTGATATTCGCGGTGTTTTCAATTCCCCAGTGGACCATGCAACCCACGAGGCTTGCGCGCGAACGAGCACTGGCGATCGCGCCGCTCAGGCAGACTCGATCGGATGCTGCTGCGATTTCAGATCCTGCGGCAGGGCCAACGTCGCTGATCGCTAGGACTGCGATTTTCTTTCGATCGCGCACAGAGAAGAAACTCGGCGCGCAAGCGTTGCCGGTTGGTGTTCCAAGCCCGACTGGCTCAATCTTCTCACCAGATAAAGACGCTGCGCAGTCGCGCAATGCCGCGGTCCCGAAATCGAGTGCGTGATTATTTGCCAATCCCATGGCCTGAAATCCGGCGGCGCGAAGCAATTGCGCTGAGCGCGCCGGAGCGCGGAATGCATAGCGTTGCGTGGAGTAGCCGAGATTCGAAATCGTGCATTCCAAATTTGTGGCGGCGAACGACGCGCCGACCAGCACAGCCCTGATACCGACAAAAGGATCTATCCCGTTTCCAATCTTTGCTGCGCAACTGCGGCCGAGGATTACGTCGCCGCCAAAAACCAATGTCGCCGCAGTTTTTGGTGGCGGCACGCGCAACAAATCGAAGCGATTTTTTCTGCGCTCTCTCAGGAGTTCTCCCAGCGCCACAATTTCCGGCGCGCCCGCGAGTGGTGCGCAACTTTTACGGTTTCGTTGTCCACGGCTCGATGACGAGTTCGATCTCGGCCGACTTGCTCGCCGGGACGCGCCAAACATTGTCGGTGGAAGGCTGGCGATGCTTGATCTCAAGAAAATGAAGTTGCGTTCGGCACCGTTGTTACTCTAGAAAGTGGCCCCTCCCAAGCCATCGTTCCTTGTGAATGTGCGGCGCGCTCGGCGGTCGCGCCCTACCACTTCGGGATCATCGTCGATCCAACCAACAAGATGCTCAAGCGCTTGCCGGCTATTCCGCTTAAGTAGGTGAAGGCTGCGCCGCCATTGCTGATTCGCGTTCATTCGCGTGATTCGCGAGATGAGAAGCGACCAACGAGTGACGGCTTCCCAGCCGTCATGTTTAATTCGAGGGCTGCCCAAGCTATCGTTCCTTGTGAATGCACGGCGCGCCCTCGCCACGGCGAGCAAGCTGAGGTCGCGCCCTACCATTTATTTTTCCATTCCGGCGACAGCCTGCTCGCCGTGTTGATGCATAGTGTGACTGTGCAGCGAGGGACGGATGCGGAGGAAAAATTGGAATGCGTAGCCAAGATCGTCGCCGTAATAGCGATCAAGAGTGTCCGGCCGACGGTTGATCGTGAACTGAGTTCCTAGGCCGACGTCGAGACCGTTGCCGTGCGACAAGTCACGCACATAACCGACCGTGTAAGCGCTCACAGGAAAGATGCGCGTGTCAGCTGCTGGATTTAGAACGAGCTCGTGACCGGATTTTTCCACCCGTTCCCAACGCAGATAAACAGTGTCGCGCCCGCGCTGATAATCGGATTCAACCAGGAAAGACTGCGTTTTGCCTTCGCCGGTGTCGTGGTTTTGGCCCCACACGAACGTGTTTGACCAGTTGCTATCATGTCGGAGCGGGAGGTTGTAAATGACTGACGCCGTAGTGCGATGCCGTTTCAGGTCCGGCTCAAGCGCTTCGGGGCTTTTGATGTAACCGTACGAAACCTGCAGCGCCAGATTTTGCGTCGGGTTCCAGGAAATTCGGCCGCTGTACGAATCGAAATCCGGCTGGTCGAAATTGTAGCGGTCTTCATCCGGTTCGCGGCCTGTGAAAATGCTGCCTTCAATTTTCACATTTCTCCAAACCAGACCGGCCGTAGCCACTCCAAACGTGACATGCGTTGAGTCTTGCCAGTGATGGCCGAGCGGCGCGTCGGGATCATCCATGGCTGATGGGCGATGCATGAATGTAGGCGGACCGAGCGCCGGTTCGCCCGGGTAACCGAAATAAAAATACGCGCTCAGATCGCGATCGAATTTTTGCGACAGGCTTAGCGACAATTCGTCGAAGAGATCGTGCGGATGTTGTCGATCGTGCAGCGGCTGGCCGTTCCACGATTCGCCAGTTTGAAACAAAAGCGGATAGCCGCGGCCTTGCTCGGTTAATGGATCGAGGCTCATCATCAAACGTGCGCCGATCTGCGTGCTTTCGCCAAGCGGATGGGAAAACATCGCCATGAACCAGTTCGGCGCATCGATCCGATCGTCGCCGCGTCGGGTGCTTACGTTGGTGTAACGCGGGAAAATTGCGCCGTGCAACATGAGCATGTTGTCATCGAACATGAACATTCTGGCATACATCGGACTGGAATCCGGCAACCAGCTTGTTCCCGAGCCTTCGCGGCTCATTGGTTCGGCAAGATCGATGGATGAGCGCATTTCCATCTGCATTTCGTGGCCCTCATGTGAAGGCGCGTGCATCTCGTGGCCGCCGTGGTGATGATGCGACACTGCCATCTCGGTTCCATCGTGCATCATGTGGTCTGAGCTCGAGGTTGAGCGTTCGACGCCTGCTCGCGATTTATCGGAGTTGGGCGTTGGACGTTTGCCTTTTTTCAGAGGCACGAGTTTCATTCCGCATTTCGGACAATTGCCGGGATGATCCGTCACAACTTCCGGATGCATCGTGCACGTGTATTTCTGTTTCTTCTCTTGCTCCTGCTCCTGCTCGTGATCGTGCTGACGACCAGACTGCTGGCCGATCGCCATCGTGGTCATGGCCAGCGCAGCTGCGCTCACGATTAGAACTACAAATTCTTTTCTCATTTCGTCTGGTTGTAGGGCAGGCGCCTCGCCTGCCAGCTGTATAAAACGGCAACCGGAGCGGTTGCCCTACAAACAGAACGCGTTTGCTTGCGTTCTAAGCGACAGTTGGTGGGGCGTGAGCGAGAAGGCTCCGCTGCAAGATCAATTCAGCAAATGAGAACGCGCCGGGCGGCCCGGTGTCCAGCAACAGCGGTGCAAGCTCATCGCGGAAATGTGCGAGCAGTCTGCACTCCTCGAAGCGAAAATAGATATCGGAAAAATCGCCATCACTTGGTGCCCAACTCTTCGAGATAGTTGGAACAACGGCACGCAGGACTTTGCAGCACTGCACCTGCGACGATTGTTCCTTTTGCTTTTCAGGTTTGGAATGAAACGGGCAGGCCGCTTGCGCCGAATCGTTTTTTGTCGCGACCGCCGCGAACGCGCAATGGTTCGAGATCGCAATCCAGGAACAGATCGTAATCGAAACGGCCACACAACGCATGCTCGCTTTCATATCCAGTGTTGGTTTTGGAGTGCGCGGACACGTCCGCGCTTTAAAGCGGTGACATGTCACCGCACTCCAAATAGTTCCAGCACCGCGTCGACTCAAACATTTTCTTCCGCTTCGGTGATCGGTGCAGCGCCAGTCGCGGTGACCTCCGGTGGCGCCAAGGGCAGGCTCGGCAGGATGGCCGCTTGTGATTGGAGTGGTGTTTGCTTGATGCGTGTCGACATCAACATCGCGCTAAAAAGAAGAGCGGCTGCGAGATAATACGGCGCGCCTGGAAGGTGAATGCGATTTTTCGGATCGATGAACCATCCAAAAATTCGAAGGAATACCCACGGGCCGATAATGAACGTGATCGAACGCATACTCTGGAGCGCGCCTTGCAATTCGCCTTGTTCGCGCTCGCTGACGCGATGAGTCATCATGCTCTGTGCGGCTGGCATGGAAATGTTCCAGAGCGAAATGATGGGGATCGAAGCCAGCAACCACGCGCCCGTTTTGGCTAGGCCGGCGACAAGCATTCCGCTCGATCCAAAAAACTGGCCGATGTAAAGCGTCCGTCTTTCGCCGAAACGCTTCACCATTCGACCAGTCAATCCGCCGGAGACCGCGGCGGTGACGATTCCAACAATCATGAGCGAGAGTCCAATCATTCCCTGACTCCAGCTGTAGCGATAAATGGCGTAAAGCGCCCAGACGCTAAACACATTGTGCGCGAGATAGGCCAGAAATTGGATCGTGGTCAGCCGCCAAAGTTCGTGATGAGAACGCAACAGCGTGAGCGAGCCGACCGGGTTCGCACGCCGTAACTTGAATTCTTTTCGCTGACTTTGCGCCAAGGATTCCGGAACGAAAAAGTAACCCCAGAGCCAATTCGCCAGACTAAGAGCGGCTGCAATCCAAAACGCGAGACGCGGATTGACATCGCCCGCCAATCCACCAATCGCCGGTCCGAACGTGAATCCGACGCCGAATGCCACGCCAATAAGGCCGAACGCTCCAGCTCGTTTTTCTTTTGGCGTAACGTCGGCGATGTAAGCCATCGCGGTCGGAATGCTTGAAGTCGTGATTCCGGAAATAATTCGGCCGAGGAAAAGCCAGCTCAACGTGGGCGCCATTGCCATCACGATGTAATCCAATCCGAGACCGAGATTTGAGAGCAGGATGATCGGTCGTCTGCCAAATCGATCTGACAAAACTCCGAGCAACGGCGAAAAGACGAACTGCATCAGCGCGAAGACCACCGCGAACCGCGCGCTCCACTTCGCCGCGTCGGTCATCTGGCCGCCGAGAAAATCCAGAATCAGCTTCGGCAAAACGGGGATGATCAAACCCATCGCAAGAATGTCGAGGGTCACCGTGACGAGAATGAAAATAACCGCAGCCGGGCGAGATTTCATGCGGAGTGGAGCATGAACGCAACGTTGTAGCGGCGGTTGTGTCAACCGCCGAACAAGCCGTTCGCCGCGGCGAACGCCTCTACAACTAATCTGTCGCTGAATTATGCTGCCGCTTTCCTATCGCTCTCCGAAAACGCAAGTGCGCGCGAGTAATATCCATGGGCGCGGTTTGTTTGCCACGGCGGACATCGGGAAAGATGAAATCGTGGCGGCGAAAGGCGGGCACATTGTCGATCGAAAGACTTTGCGTGAACAAATCTCGCCTCGACTGGGGCCAGTGGAAATTCAGATCGACGAAGATTTGTTCATCGCGCCCGTCACAGAGGAAGAGCGTGAGGGCTCGATGCTTTACAGCAATCATTCCTGCAATCCGAATCTCGGGATGCGCGGTGAGATCACCTTCGTGGCCATGCGACACATCCGCGCTGGCGAGGAACTCACTCACGATTGGGCTACTACCGATAACAATGATTACTCGGTGGAATGCACATGCGGCGCGCCCAATTGCCGAAAGATTGTGACGGGCAAGGACTGGCAGCGCGCGGATTTGCAGACGCGTTATGCCAGTTATTTCTCAGCTTATCTCGCGGACAAGATTGCGCGGCAGTCTATGCTTGGCAGATGAAGTCCTTCTTCATCTTCTCGTTGGTTTGTGTCGTAGCGGTCCTCGGCCAGGCGCCGACCGACGAGAGCGCCGCGGTGCTTCAAGCCGAGCATGACGGATGCGCGGCGTATTTGCGGGGGGAAGCTGAGAAGATCGCAAATTTTCTAACGAACGACTACACGCTAACAAACTCAAAAGGTGAAATCAGCACGGCCGGCGACGATATCGAAGACGCCAGAAGTGGCAGAGTCCATTACGATGTTTTCGAAAATTACGACATGAAGGTGCGAGTTTACGGTGGGCACACTGCGATCGTGACGGGCAAGACGAAAGTAAAAGGTAACGCCCAAGGTAAACCGATCGACATCATTGTTCAGTTTACCGATACGTTTGTGAAACAGAGCGGCCGCTGGCGTCTCGCCGCCGGTCATGTGTCGCGTTTGAAAGATTAGGTCGGTGTGAAAAAGCTCTTATTACATTCGTTTATCGCAGGGGCCGCTCTGGCCGGAATGGCAGGTTGCGCCCAGGCAAAGAAACCAGCGGTGCAGCTCAAGGCGGCGGCGGTCGGTTCACGTTTCGATCAGGTCGGGCGGGTTACGCTGTATGCTGGCGAGCCATGCACAACGCAAATCATGTTCGATTTTCACGGCGCTGGATCAACGGTCTGGCTGGCGGCGCCGAGAGGTGAAACGGAAATTCTGACCGACGCGGCGAAGAAAGAGCGGCGCGTTCATATTTTGGGAAAATGGCGACGTGGCGGACAATCAAACTGCAGCTACGTTGAAGTCACGAGTGCAGAGTTAACGAGATGAAATCAAACGAAATTGAGGCAGCGCCGAACAAGTTCGGGCCGATTGCAATTCGCGCCCTGGCAGTGGGTGCGCAATCCATCGGCGCGATTGCAATCGGCGCTGTTGCGCTTAGCGCGGTCGCGATCGGATTCATAGCGATTGGCCGGCTCGTCATCGGCCGCGCAAAAATCAAGCGACTGGAAATTGGCGAGCTAAGAGTGACTCGGTTGCACGTGACCGACTCAATCGTCACGCCGCCACAACCCCGGCAATGACCTAGAGGCGCGCACGGAGTGACGCGCCCTACCAGGCGTCACGATTTCGTAAGCGATGCAGTGGGTAGGGCGGGCAGTCCTCTGCACGCCGAAAGCGTATGCCGTCGCGCAAACCTCAGTAACGATAATGCTCTGACTTGAACGGCCCCTCGATCGGCACGCCGAGGTAATCGGCTTGTTTTGGGGAGAGCTTCGTTAATTTGACGCCGATTTTTTCCAGATGCAGGCGCGCGACTTCTTCGTCGAGTCTTTTCGGTAGCACGTAAACACCAACTTTGTAATTCTCTCGGTTTTTCCAGAGATCGAGCTGCGCCAGCACTTGATTCGAAAATGAATTGGACATGACGAAGCTCGGGTGACCGGTGGCGCAACCGAGGTTTACGAGGCGACCTTCGGCCAGCAGGAAAATTTCGTGCCCGTCGGGGAACGTGTACTTATCCACCTGCGGTTTGATATTCGTTTTCTTGACGCCTTTCGCTGCGTTGAGCGCATCGACCTGAATCTCATTATCGAAGTGGCCGATATTGGCGACGATCGCCTGATCTTTCATCCGCTGCATGTGTTCGAGCGTGATGACGTCGATGTTGCCGCTGGCGCTGATGTAGATGTCGCCGCGACCCAGCGTCTGTTCGATCGTCGCGACCTCATAGCCTTCCATAGCGGCTTGCAGCGCGTTAATCGGATCGATCTCGGTAATGACAACGCGCGCACCCTGGCCACGCAGTGATTGGGCACAACCCTTGCCCACGTCGCCGTATCCGCACACCACAGCGACTTTGCCACCGAGCATCACATCCAGCGCACGGTTCAGTCCATCGACAAGGGAATGTCGACAGCCGTACAGGTTGTCGAACTTCGATTTCGTAACCGAGTCGTTCACATTGATCGCGGGAACAAGCAGACGCTTTTCCTGATGCATTTTGTAGAGTCGATGCACGCCGGTTGTTGTTTCTTCCGAAACTCCGCGCCAATCCTTCACAATCTCGTGCCAGCGATATGGATTCTCTCGATGAATCTCGAGCAGCAAATCTTTGATGACCTGTTCTTCCTTATTCGCCGATTTCGTTTTAGCCCAATCGCTGCCTTCCTCTAACTCGTAGCCTTTATGAATGAGCAACGTGGCGTCTCCGCCATCATCGACGACCAGTTCGGGACCTTTGCCTTCCGGATGCGAAATCGCCCGATAAGTGCACCACCAGTAATCTTCCAGTGATTCGCCTTTCCACGCGAAGACAGAGATACCTCTTTTCGCGATAGCCGCGGCGGCATGATCTTGCGTGGAGAAAATGTTGCAGCTTGCCCAGCGCACGTTGGCGCCCAGATCGACAAGCGTCTCGATCAGAACAGCGGTCTGCACAGTCATGTGCAATGATCCAGTGATGCGCACACCCGCGAGCGGTTTCTGCGGCGCGTACTTTTCCCGGATCGCCATCAGACCTGGCATCTCCTTTTCCGCGATGGAAATTTCTTTCCGGCCGAAATCCGCCAATGAGATGTCGGCGACTTTGTAATCCTGTTTTGTCTTTGAATTGGCGATTGTTGTGTTCATAAATGTGTTTAGGGGTCTATCTCACAGCTTGCTTGAGCGCCTCCGCCTTGTTCGTTTTTTCCCAAGTTATGGCATCCAGATCATCGATGCGTCCGAAATGACCGTAGTTGGTTGTTTTGCGATAGATAGGACGAAGCAGATTGAGTTGCTTGATAATTTCCGCCGGCTTGAAATTGAAAACCTCCCATATTGCGTGCTCGAGTTTTTCCTCGTCGACTTTGCCGGTGCAAAAGGTGTCGACGCTGACGCTCACGGGCTCGGGATGCCCAATAGCGTAGGCGAACTGAACTTCACATCGGTCCGCCAAACCGGATGCCACGACATTCTTCGCTACCCAGCGGCCCATATAAGCCGCGCTACGATCCACCTTCGTGGGATCTTTTCCGGAAAACGCGCCGCCGCCGTGCCGTCCCATTCCGCCGTAGGTGTCGCAGATGATCTTGCGACCGGTTATGCCTGCATCACCTTCAGGTCCCCCGATTACGAACCGGCCCGTTGGATTGACGAGATACGTTGTCTTCGAATCCAGCCATTCGTCGGGAATGACTTTCTTGATGAGAAGTTCGATCAGCGTCTCGCGGACTTCTTTCTGCTTTATGTCTTCACTGTGTTGCGAAGAAACGACTACTGTTGTGGCTCGTACCGGCTTGTAGCCGTCGTATTCGATTGACACCTGAGTCTTCGCATCCGGGCGCAGCCATGGTATTTCGCCTGATTTTCGCAAGCGCGTCAGCTCGCGTCCGAGTTTGTGGGCGAACGAGATCGGCGCGGGCATGAGTTCCGGCGTTTCATTGCAGGCAAAGCCAAACATCAACCCTTGATCGCCAGCGCCTTGCTCGGCAGTAGCTTTTCCATCTGCCGCGACGCTATCGACACCTTGTTTGATGTCGCGCGATTGCTCGCTCATCTCCCAAATCACCCGGCAGGTGTCGGCGTGAAAAGCACAATCGGCGTTTACGTAACCAATGTCGCGGATAGCGGTGCGAACCCGCTCCTCAAAGTCAACGTTCGCATTGCTGGTAATTTCGCCGGCCAGCACGACGAGGTTTCCCTTGGCAAGCGTCTCGCACGCCACGCGACTCAATGGATCCTGTTCGAGGCAGGCATCGAGAATGGAATCACTGATAGTGTCGCAAACTTTGTCGGGGTGACCTTCGGTGACGGACTCGGAAGAGAAAATGTAACGGCGAGACATGAAATGAAGAACGTTGAAGGGTTGAAGCGTTAAGCCGGTCGACCACGGCCGGCATTCTCAACGTTGTAACGAT
>Ga0209056_10000922_pt1 | contig 32530 bp, 34 predicted proteins | sample GraSoiAngelo_114_FD_185876 | JGI IMG/M metagenome (GOLD analysis project Ga0209056, IMG submission 185876) | Grasslands soil microbial communities from the Angelo Coastal Reserve, California, USA - 14_0903_13_40cm (SPAdes) (version 2) | ecosystem: Environmental > Terrestrial > Soil > Grasslands... | reverse complement strand
GAGACGACCGCGAACGCGAGGCCGCCGCCGAGAATCCACCAGTTGACCGGGGGCCGCTCGCCGTGCGGGTCCAGCATCCGGCGCACGTCGCTCTTCGCGAAGCCCCGCGCGCGGAGCCGCTTCGCGGCCCGCCACTGGAGACCCGCGCCGAGTGCCACGCCGAGCACCGACACGAAGGGAATGGCGAGCGCCAGCTCGTAGACCCGGAGGTAGGCGAGCGTCTTTTCGGCGTCGGCCATCGCGCCGGCGCCGCGCAGCAGGTAGACGTTCGCCAGCGAGACCAGGACGCTGCCGCCGATGATCGCGACGCGGCCGAGCGTCTGCACGGTCGTGTTCATGGACTTCCGCGTGGCCATGCCGATCGGCCGCCCCTCGGCGTCGAAGCGTGGTACCGCCTCGACGGTCATCGCATCGGCGACCACGTCCTGGACGACGTAGCCGATGGGCGAGAGCAGCACGGCGAGCACGAACCACGCTTCGACGCTCCACATCGCGCGCATCGATTCGGTGTGGCCGAGCAAGCCGATCATGATCACCACGCTCGCCGCGATCAAGCCGGCGCCCACGAAGACCAGCGCGGCCTTCCACCGCCAGATCAGATCGACCAGATGTCCGAGCGGCACTTTCAGGGCCCAGGGCAAGCCCGCCCAGAAGCCGAGGGCGGCGAGAAATTCGGCCGACAGCCCCAACCGCTCCTTGACGAAGAACGTGCCGACGATAGCGGTGAGCCCGGAGATGCCCGCCGCGACATAGACCATGAGCGGTGGAAGGTAGGAGAGCCGCATCTCGCGCCCCAGCGCGAGGATGTTGCGATCGATCCAGGACCGAGCCGCGGAGATGAGCCCCGGCGCGGCGGCAGGCGGAGGAGAGGACATCGATTCAAGGGTAGGCACGAATCGACGCGGCCGCAATCGCGCCTCCGGAAGGCCTGGGATCGCTGTCAGACCGGCACCGATCGGTCGCATTTTCCGGCAGTGACGGACCTCCGCTCGCGGGACCCGCGCTCGCCCCGCCTGCTAAGTCCGTATCACCGCGACGTTCGTCCCGGCCGCGAGGCTTGGCACTGACGTTGCACTTTCCTGCCCGGTCCCAGCCACACCGATGGACGCGGTTTCAGCGGTACGGACGGAGCGAAGTGAGTGCAGTGAATCTCAACCGACGGAGAGTGCAACATGAGGCGGACGGGAGTCATAGCGGTATTGGCGGTGGTTACGTTGCTCAGCCCGGCGATGGCCTTCGCTCAGGCGTCGCCCATCGGGGCATGGTGCGGCGGCTCGTACGGCGCCGAGGGCACCAACTTCGGCCCGTGCGTGCCCGCCCAGAGCGGAGCACAGGTCGCCGGACAGGCCTCGGGCATCCAGGGACAGAGCGGGCCGACGGAGCCCAACTACCCGGCCACGCACGTCACCTTTGAAGGCGGCAAGGCAGTCTTCAACCGGCAGCCGCTGAACCTCAACTACAGCGCCTTTCCCGAACGCTCCAGCGAGATCCAGACCGGCAGCGAGTAGGCTCGCCGCTGTCCGCCTGACGGCGCGGGCTCGGCCCGCGCCGGTTGTTTTTCCGGAACCCGCCCGACGTACTTCCGTGTCGTGAACGCGGAGTGCCCTTGACACGAGGGCGTCGACACTCGTATCCTCCCGAGCACGTTTCGCGCTGCAGGAGGAATACATGGCGGTTCTCAGGTACGCCTCGCTCATGGTCGTCCTCCTGCTCTTCGGTTGCGCGTCGCTCGACCCGAAGCCGATCGAAGTCGACATGCCGACGGTCCAGAAACACTTCATCGTGAAGGGCCCCGACAACCACGCGTTCCGCTGAGCGGCGCGCATCCCCCTCGCCAGCGCCGCTTTCTCAGGTTTCAGCTCCAACAGCACGCACAGGAAAGGAAGGAACCATGGCGCGGATCAAGCACATCGCATTGTCGACCGAAGATCCGGCAAAGACCGCCGAGTTCTACAAGAACGCGTTCGGGCTGACGGAGCTACGTCGCGAGCCCGCCGACACCGGAGCCGGGGGCGTATGGCTGAGCGATGGTTACATCTACTTCGCCATCCTCCGGTACGGCGGCGACGACACTCCCAACCTGGGCGAGGGCCCGTCCACCGTCAAGGGCATCCATCACATCGGCTTCTACGTCGACGACCTCGAGAAAGCGTGTGCCACGCTCGAGGCGGCGAGCTGCACGGAGTGCCCGGGAAGCAGCAAGGTCAACCGAAAATACAAGGGTCCGGACGGACTGATGATGGATCTGCGCGCCAGGGGCTGGGACGAGCAGATCAAAGCCCGAATGCAGCTGTATCAGCTCACCCCGGCATCGTGATCGCCGCGCCGGTGATGAAGGCGCTCGACCTTTACCGCGCCGACGCGAAGGCATCGCAATGACCCAGACGATGAAAGCGTGGTTCACCGTTCCCGGTCCCGAGGGTGCCGTGTTCGAGCTGCGCGAGAGCCCCTGGCCGGCTCCCGGACCCGGCCAGGTGGTCGTTGCCGTTCGCGCAGCCGGCACGAATCGCGGTGAGCTCATCAGAGGCGCGCAGTTGCGGCCGGGCAACGCGCCGGCCAGCCCCGCGCGAGCGGGCACGGAGTTCGCCGGCGAGATCGCCGCGCTCGGCGATGGGGTGAGCGGCTGGACGCCGGGCGATCGCGTGATGGGCCGCGCGGTCGGGAGCTACGCGCAGCACGTCGTGGCGCACCAACGGGCGCTGATGCGGATCCCCGACGGCATGCCGTGGGCCGAGGCCGCGGCCATTCCCAACGTCTTCGTCACCGCCCATGACGCGCTGGTGACCAATGCGGCCGCCAAGCCGGGCGAGTCCGTCATGGTCACCGCCGGCCCCTCGGGGGTCGGCACGGCGGCGATCCAGATCGCGCGCCACATCGGCGCCAACCCGGTGCTGGCGACCACCCGGACGCCGGCCAAGGCCGGCGCGTTGCGCGCCCTCGGCGCCCACGAGGTCATCGACACCGGCGACGCCCCGACGTGGGTGGGCGCCGTGATGAGCGCCACGGCCGGTCGCGGCGTCGACGTCATCATCGACCACGTCGGCGGCCCGATGCTGGCCGGCAACATCCAGGTGCTCGCGCTCAAGGCGCGCCTGGTGAGCGTCGGCCGCAACGCCGGTCGAGTCGGCGATTGCGATCTGGACGAGGTCGCGCGAAAGCGCGCGAGCATCATCGGCGTCACCTTTCGCACGCGTACCCCGGAGGAATCGCTGGCGTGCAGCGAGCGCTTCGCCGCCCACCTGCTCGACGCCGTCGCGAAGGGTGCGCTCAAGCCGGTGCTCGACCGGGCGTTCCCGTTCGATCGGCTCACGGACGCGCACAAGTACATGCTGAGCGACACACAGCTCGGCAAGATCGTGCTCATGGTTGACGACGGCGGGCGGTGAGCGCTGCCGCGGTGGTGCTGGTCGCCCTCGGCCTGCTGGCCGCGGACGTCCGTCGCCGTCAGTAGGGCACGTCGATGAGGCGCTCCCGCGCCGAACGCATGTCGTCCTGGAGCAGTTCTCGGAGCGCCCGGGCCACGGGGCCGGGCTTGCCGTCGCCGATCAGCCGCTGGTCCCACTCGACCACCGGTGCCACTTTGATCGAGCTGCCGATCAGCATCATCTCCCGCGCCGCGCGGGCCTCGGCCACGGGGATGTCGCACACCTCGACTCCCTTGATGAGGTTCCGCGACTGCAGCCTGGTGGCCAGCTCCAGCAGGCGCAGCGAGGTGCACCCCGACAGGATGTGGTCGAACTTCGGGTGCTTCAGCATCCCGTCCGCGCCTACGAAGGCCACGTTCATGTTGGAGCTCTCGCCCACGTTGCCAGCCTCGTCGACGAAGACGCCGTTGTCGAGGCCGCGCTCCTGCGCCTCCATCTGCATGAGGGTGTTGGGCAGGTAGTTGGTGCTCTTGGTGACGGCGTAGAGGGGCGGCTTGATCGGGTACGTCGTCGTCATGACCCGCAGCCCCTGCGTGTACCACGTGTCGGGATAGGCGAGACCCGCAAAGATCATGACGAAGAACCCGGGCTCGGCGCCGGCGGCGGGCGTGAGACCGAGACTTCCCGGCCCCACGGAGGCCCAGTAACGGATCGAGCCCTCTCGCCGCCCGCTCGCCGCCGTGGTCCGCACGATGATGTCTCGCATCTCCGCTCGCGCGGGGAGCTGGATCTTCGAGGTTCGGGCGGAGCGGATGAACCGGTCGAGGTGAGCCTCGAGATCGTAGATCTTTCCCGCCTCGATGGCCGCCGTGTCGAAGATCCCGTGCCCGCGGTGCACCATGTGGTCGTCGAACGGGACGACCATGAGCGCGGGATCGGTCACGATCCCACCGAGCTGGCTCGAATAGAACGCCCAGAACTTGACCGGCTGCCGGGTCCGAAGCGCCCGGAGCCGCGCAACCACCTCATCGGCCGTCAGAGCCTTTAGCGCGATCGTCACTGGCATGGGGCCTCCTCTCGAGGGCGCGCCGCCCCCCTCTCGGGCACGGTCCGCGCCACGGGCTCCAACAGTAGCATTTCCCGCCGGTCGAGCGCGGGCTTCGCCCGCGCAATCCGCGCGATCGAACCGGTGGGGGCCATCGGCCGGGGAGTGCGAGGGGGCGTCAGCCCCTTCGCCAGACGGGAGCGGCGGTTCGCTCCCCCCGATCTAACAGCTCGTCGTCGAAGATGCGCGGGTCGGTGTAGAGCGAGGCGTGAATGCGATCGTCCTGCACGAGCGTCTTGTCGTCGATCGGGGCGTTCGGCGCGAGCGACGCCATCGCGCTTACTCTAGCACCTCGGCTCTCCCCTGCCCTCCGGCGCCCCTCAAGCGCCTCTCAGGAAGGGCACCGCGAGCTCGACGAACAGCTCCGGCGTCTCCACCACCATGAAGTGTCCCGAGCTCGCCTCGACGTACTTCGCTCCGGAGATCGCCGTGGCGACCTTGGCCACCATGCCAGGGGTCCGAATGCCATCGTGGGTGCAGCCGATCACCAGCGTCGGCGCCCTGATTCGCGCCAGGTCCGGGCTCAAATCGAACTCGGGGTTCGTCGACATTCGTAAGATGGCCGCCATCGCTTCGGGGTCGTTGCCCAGCCAGCGCCGGCGGAAGCGCTCGAAGCGGGCGCGGTCGAGGACCCGCATGCTCTCCGGGTACGACGCGTTCAGGCTCGCCCGCTCGACCGCGCGAAGGCCGCCACGCTCGGTGTCCTCGATTCGCTTCCGGGCGACCACCGGATCGGCATTGGCCCATGTCGCCGGGCTGGCGGCGACGATCCGCCCGATCCGCGTCGGGTAGCGTCCCGCGAACGCGAGCGCGATGGCGGCGCCCATCGCGCACCCGACCAGATGCACCGGCCCTCCGATCTGGAGCGCGTCGAGCAGCGCCACGAGATCGGCCACGATGCCGTCCATCGTGATCACCCCCGTCTTCTCGGACATCCCGAAGCCGCGCTGGTCGTAGCGCAGGACTCGGAACTGCTGCCGGAAGGCCGGGTGCGCCTCGTCCCAGCTCTCGATAGAGCCGCCGACCTCGTGGATCAGCACGACGGTCTCGGGGCCGCTGCCGCTCAAGTCGTAGCGCAGGCTCGCGCCGTTCGCCTCGATCCAATTCATGGCACTCTCCTGCCTTACGACGTGTAGGCCGGAATCTGTCGATGAAACATCGCGAAGATCTGCTCCCAGTCGCGCGCCGCCCCGTGCGGGTCGAAGATGTCGCGGTTGGGCAACGCGTAGCCGTGCTGGGCGCCCTGGTGGATCGCGTATCGGTAGTCGACCGGGCACGGACGCAAGAGCTCGTCGAGCTCTTTCACCATCGACAGCGGGGCGTAGGGATCCGTCTCGGCGAAGCCGCAATACAGCTCCCCGCGGAACTCCGTCGCCAGTCGATGCGGCGAGTCGGCCGCGTCGCTGATGAGGCTGGTGCCGTGCAGGCTCGCCGACGCCCTCACCTGCTCCGGGAAGTGCCCGGCGACGCACAGCACGTGTCGTCCGCCCATGCAGTAGCCGATCGCCCCGACGCCGCCCGGGCGGACTGGCTCATCGCGCCGGACGAAATCCAGGATCGCGCCCGTGTCGTCGACGACCATCTGGTTGGACAGCCGCCGGCCCGGTGCGGTGACCCGCTGCCGCCGCTCCTCGTCGAGCGCGTGCAGCGAGATCATCCGGTTCTGCGCGTCGCGGAACTCGTGCCGCACCTTGCCCTGGCGGTAGTAGAAGTCCGGCACCAGGCAGTAGTACCCGACGGTTCCGACCCGGCGCGCGATCTCGAACAGCTCTTCACGCACACCCCAGATGTCCATATAGATGACGACGGCCGGAAATGGTCCGTCCTGCTCTGGGTGCGTCACGAACGTCTCCATCCGGCCGGAGGGCGTCTCGATCTCGACGAAGCGCTCTTCCATGGTGCCTGTGACACTATGCCGGCGCGGACGGCAACGTCAAGACGGCGGGCGGCCGCTCGTGTTAGCATGGCGCCGCATTTCACTATCATCGGTCCAGGAGACTCGCGATGCGATTCGGCCTGCTCTACGAAGCGCAGCGACCGTTCAAGGGCACCAGCGTCGATTGGAACGCGCTGTACAAGGAGACGCTGGAACAGTGCGTCCTGGCCGAGAAAGTCGGCTTCGACAATCTGTGGTTCGTGGAGCATCACTTCCTCACCGGGTTTTCGGGCTCGCCGTGCCCCGAAGTGCTGCTCGGCGCGTTGAGCCAGCTGACCAAGCGGATCCGGATCGGCTTCGGCGTGTGTATCTTGCCGTCGCACCATCCGGTCCGCGTCGCGGAGCGCGCCGCCATGTTGGACCAGTTGACCGACGGCCGCCTGGAATTCGGGACCGGGCGCTCCAACGCCTACGAACAGGTCGGACAGGGGATCGACCCCAGGAACACGCGCGCGATGTGGGAGGAATCGATCACCATGCTCCCGCGCATCTGGCAGTCGGACGAGTTCTCCTGGGAGGGTACTTTCTGGAAGGTGCCGGCGCGTCGTGTGCTGCCGAAGCCCTACCAGCAGCCGCATCCCCGCCTGTATCTGGCGTGCACCCAAACCGAGAGCTACGACGTGGCGGCCGAGAAGGGGATCGGCGTGCTGTCATCCGCCACGTTTGCCACGACCATCCTGGCGGAGCACGTCAAGCGCTATCGGACGAGGGTCAAGCAGGCGACACCCGTGGGCGCCACCGTCAATGAATACTGGGGCAACAACGTCCATGCCTTCTGCGGGGAGAACAACGCGGAGGCGCGCGCGCTCGCGGCCCTGTCGCTCAAGACGTTCTTCGGCCCGGACAAGCCGTATATCCGTGATCGCGTCAACGCGTACGAGCAGCTCCTGGAGTCCTGGGGCGGCGTGCCCGACCACTTGAAGGCCGACTTCGGCCGATGGCTGCGGCAGTCCGATGCGGCGCACAAGGAACAGGCCGCCCAGGTCGGCATCTCGCTCGACAGTGGCCCGGGCGCGGCGCGGGCGGCCTTCGGGCAGATGGATCCCGACACGCTGTGTGATCGCGGCATCATCATCGCCGGGGACCCGGGCAGCTGCATCAAAGGAGTGCAACTGTACGAGGCGGCCGGGGTCGATCAGGTCATCCTGATCACGCAGACGGAGACCATCCCGCACGAGCGCGCGCTGCAATCCATCGAGATGTTCGGCAAGCACGTGATCCCGGCGTGCCGCGCGGGCGCCCGGACGAGACCCATCCCCGCGGGGGTGTAGAGGAGACTCGCATGGCGACTGTGGCGACTCGGCAGAGCGGGGTCGAGGCGGACGTTCTCGGCGCGGACGACCGTCGATTCGAGGCGATGCGGAAGGGCGACTGGGCCGCGCTCGACGCCGCGCTCGCGGACGACCTGACATACGTCCACTCCACCGCGCGCCTGGAGTCGAAGGCCGAGCACATCGCGAACCTCCGCGCCGGCAAGCCGCACTATCGCGGCATCGCGCCGCGCGACCGACGGGCGCGCGTTCACGGAGATGTCGGCATCGTCAACGGCGTGTCGGAGATGCACGTGGAGCGGGACGGCAAGGAGCAGCGCTTCACCGTCCGCTACCTGGCGGTCTACGCGAAGGCCGGCGGGCACTGGCGGATGATCGCCTGGCAGTCCACGCGGCAGGATTAGGAGACTCGTCATGTCGGTGCTGGTGATCGGCGCGACCGGCTTCATCGGCCCTCGGCTCATCAGGCGGCTGGTCGCGCGAGGCGAGGCGGTGGTCGGCATGGACCTGAACCCCGGCGCGACGCCGTTCGGCGACGTCCCGATCGGCGCGCCCGTCGTCCGCGGGGACGTCACGCAATTCGAGGATGTGATGCGGACCGTGCTCGACGTGAAGCCGGAGCGGCTCATCAACCTCGCCTACGGTCTCGGAGCCGGCGAGGGCAACCCGCACCAGGTCATGCGCCTCGACATCCTCGGGATGGACAACTGCTTCGAGGCCGCGCGCCTGGGCGGCGTCAAGCGGGTGGTGTACGCGAGCTCGATCGCGGTGAGCGGCCAGCAGAGCCACTTCGGTGACCGGCTCGTGAACGAGGACGATCCGACCCACGGCACCAGCCAGTACGCGATGCACAAGATCTTCAACGAGTTCCAGGCCCGCAAGTACATCAAGAACTACGGAATGTCGATCACGGGCGTGCGCCCCGCGAACGTCACCGGTCCCGACAAGGTTCGCGGCTCGGTCGACCACGTGCAGATCATGGTCGACGCGGCGCGCGGCCGCCCGGTGCACCTGCCGAGCAAGGGGCTCATGCGCCTCATGATTCACGTGGAAGACATCGCGGAGGTCTTCACTCGCGTGCTGCTGGCCGATGCTCCCCGCCATCCCCTCTACAACTCGGGCGGGATCCCGGTGAGCCTCGGCGAGCTGGCGGACATCGTGCGTGGGTTCCTCCCGGACGCGCAGATCACGTTCGGCCAAGAGGGCGGCCGCGAGGAGTCCGGCAACTACCTGGTGGACTGGAGCCGCCTGGCCAAGGAGTTCGGGATCGAGTACCCCGGGCTCCACACGCGTGTCCTCGAGGTCATCAACGAGGTCCGGCAACAGGAGGGGCTTCCGCCGGTGACCGGGCGGTAGCCGGGGCACGCGGCACCTTGACCTGCGGCGGCCAAGAGCGCTACCGTCGGCCCAGGGTGGCGAGCAGCACGGGGCAGTGCAACCCAAAGGGAGGCGAGCCATGCGCTACAACCGAATCTCGGCCGATTGTCATCTCGATCTGATCTGGCTCCCTCCGGATCTGTTCGTGTCCGAGGCGCCCCGGGAGATGAAGGACCGCATGCCGTACGTCGCCGATGGGCCGGACGGGCGGCGGTGGGTCGCCAACAACGGCGCGACCTTCGGTCTGGCGGGCGGCGTCGGTGCGTCGGGCACGCAGCACGTGCCGGGCAAGCAGCTGCGCGTCGACAAGATGGCGGCGACCGGCCTGTACGAGGACGGCAAGAAGGGCATTCGCCGGCCAGGCGACCCGCATCTGCGCATCAAGGAGATGGACCGCGACGGCGTCGATGCCGAGGTCATCTACGGCATCCTCGCGGCGGCGGCGAAGCTGAACGATCGCGAGGCGTCCAACGAGATGCTGCGCATCTACAACACCTGGCTGAACGAGTTCTGCAGCCACTATCCCGATCGGCACATCGGCCTCGCCTGCCTCCCCTATGGCGACATCGAGGCCGCGGTCGCCGAGGTCCATCGGGTCGCCAAGCTGGGGTTCAAGGGCATCGAGCTGTCGTGCTCCTGGGACATGGAGCCCATGTGGCATCCGCTCTGGGAGCCGCTGTGGCAGGCGATCAACGAGGTGGGGATACCGCTGCACTTCCACACCTTCCCGTCGGTGTCGCCGAAGCTGCGCGAGCAGTACACGGGCCTCACGCAGCGGGCGCTGGCCTATAGCGCCTTGTGCCTGTTCCAGATGACCCTCGCGAACATCTTGACCGCCATGATGGGGCGCGCGGTGTTCGAGCGCTATCCGAACATCCGCATCGCGTTCGGCGAGAGCGGCATCGGCTGGATCCCGTACGTGCTCGACCGCATGGACTTCGAGTACGAGGACCAGTACAAGGATCTGCCGCTCAAGCTGAAGCCGAGCGAGTACTGGCGCCGCCAGTGCAAGGCGACCTTCCAGTACGACCGCGTGGGCACCAAGCTGATCGACGAGATGGGCGTCGAGACGCTGATGTGGGGCTCCGACTATCCGCACCCCGATGGGGTGTGGCCGGAGTCGGGGAAGTACATCGCCGAGCAGTTCGCGGACCTGCCGGCCGACGTCACCCGGAAGATGACCTGCGAGAATGCCGGGAGGTTTTACGGCCTGATTCGTTGAACGGTGGGGGCCCCTGTCGGGGCCCCCAAGTCCCTCACTGGTCCAACCTCACGGACCGGCCCGTGGCGGAGGATCGCTCGATCGCGTCGATCAGCTTGTGGCGCTGGACGGCGAGGTTGAAGTCGACGTCGAAGGACCCGCCGCCGCGCAGGGCGTCGGCCGCGCGCGCGTAGGCCTGGGCGACATTGTAGGGCTGGCCGCCCGGAGTGCCCTCCGGAGCGAACTTGTACTTGGACGGGACGGGCATCGAAACCATGGGCTCCTTGCCCTTGCCCGCATGCATCTGGCACGGTCCGAGGCTGAGCGCGCCATCCGCCCGGATGATCAGGGCGCCCTCACGCCCGTAGATCTCCATTCGATTGCCGCTGGGATTCGAGGGAACGGCGGCCACGTTGATCGACACCTCGGCGCCGCCCACCATGCGGCCGACGACGTTGATGCTGTCCGGCGCATCAACCGGGACCGGCTTTCCTTCGAGAGTGCGCCACTCCGGGATTCGGGTCGACACACGGGCCGAGAGCTCGGCAAACTCGCCGAGCACGGCGCACAGGGCGTCGATGGCGTGGCCGCCAGCGATGGTCAGCGTGTTGGCGCCGTTGGCGCGGACGCCCTGCCAGATGCGGCCGGGGCCCCGCTGCAGCTGGGCCTGGGCCACGGTGTTCAGGTGCGCCGTGAGCACGGCACCGATGTAGCCCCCCTGGACGAGGTCACGCGCGTACAGAATCGCCGGGTCGCTGCGCGCCTGCAGGCCGACGATGGTCTTCAGGGAGCGCTGGCGGGCGAGCCCGGCCATTTCTTCCGCCTCGGCTAGATTCGCACCAAGCGGCCACTCGCAGAATACGGCCTTTCCGGCCTGGAGGCCGGCCATGACCAGATCTCGGTGACCGGGCACCCGCACGCAGACGACGATGAGGTCGACCTCTGGATGCGCCGCCATGTCGCTGAACCGGTGGAACGCCCGCTCGGCACCAAACGCCGCGGCCGAAGCCTTGGCGGTGTCCTCGTGCGAGGTGCAGACCGCCTTCAGCTCGTAGCGGGGCAGAGCTTTCAAGGCGGGAACGTGAGCATTGGCGCCCCAGTGGCTGCCCCCCTGTGTCACGGTCGCTCCCACGATGCCAACGCGAATCTTGTCCGTCATCTGAACCTCCAGGTCTTGCCCGTTTGGTGGCTACGTCAGTTGGGATTTCTCGGGATCCTCGCCGTCCTACCCGACCGCGTTCAGGACCTTGCCGCCCGCCTCGACCGGCTTGGCGTCGATCAGGACGACCGCCAGCACGCACGGCGCCGTTCCGCGGTTGACCCAGTTGTGGATCGTGCCCCGCTGCACCATGACGTCGCCGGCCTTGAGATGCACCACCGACCCGTCGAGCTCCATGTCGATCTCGCCGGAGATGACGACGATGTAGTCGATCGAGTCCGTCCGGTGGTTGCGCGCCGCGAGGCCGGGCGCGAACTCGATCACGCGGAAGATCGTCCCGTTCGTCAACGTCGTGGCGACCTTGCGCAAACCCTCGTCAGCGGCGCCGTCGTTCTTGGCCGGGAAGCCCTCCGTGGTCCAGATGTTACAGGCCGTCGCCCCGGGACGACCCGACGAGACGTTCTTCGCGACCTCGTCGATCTTCACGATCGCCCGGCCGGTCGCGTCGTGGCCGGTGATCACCCGTCGCACTTGCAATGCCATGACTCGCCTCCTTGGCGTCGAATCGCGGGTGCCCGGACGCTCCGCGCCCGCGCCGCGAATGATAGCGCGTCGCCCGCACCTCCGTGGTCGTCATTGCCCGCGCCGGGTGGACCGGGGCCGGGTCCGCCGCGCGTGCCGAGACCGCGCTCGGCGCGTTTCGATCGGGTGGAAGAGCTTCGGGTACCGGCGTTTGAGCGCGACGAACTTCTTCCGGAGCCAGCGGCTCTCGGGCAACAGCACGAACACACCGATGAGGACGATCAGAAGCCCTGGGCCCGGGACGCCGGGAATCGAGAGCACGAGCCCGAGCACGATGAGCGCGAGCGCCGCCGCCCACCGCGCCAGTCGCTTCATGAAGCGGAGCATCGCGTCGGTCCTGTCCGGGTTCAGACGACGCCGCGAAGCCGGCCCGACCCGTTCAGCGCCGTCTCCGGCGGTCGACGGCGTGCAGGGATGCTTAGCCCGGCGACTCGAACGCGAGGGTCGCGTACCGCATGAAGATCCCGCCGCGAGGCTCGGCCAGCGGACCGTTCACGACGAGGCACGCGATGACGTGCCGCGCCCCCGCCACCGCGCTCCCGCTCACCTCCACCCGGTGCTGGGCGTTGAGGCCGACGATGACGCCGGTGCTCCGATCGATCTTGCCGTCGATCCAGATCTCGCCGTAGTTGTCGATGTTCGTCTCGAACCACACGCGGGAGCCCGCCAGCGCGACGCCGCCGATCGTCGCGGGCACCTCGACGGCGATCCGGTACCACGCGAAGGTGAAGCCCACCGAGCGGCTCTCGCGGATATTGGGGCACACCTCCCAGCCCGAATCGTCGTGATCCGCCAGCCGAGCGGGGCTCGCGAGACGCTGGGCCGTGAGCCCCTCGTTGGACGCGCCGGGCACCAGCCCCGGCGCGACTCGCCACTCTGCCTTGACGTGCCGCCGATCCTCCGCCTTGTTCAGATCCAGAGCCACCCTCGGCATCTATCGGGCCCTCACGCGTCGCACACGGACGCCATCGCACGCCTCCTCGAGCTCGGGGTATCGACGCGGATCCCAACGCGTCGCGCCCGGACAGTATAATCGGGCCGGCACGTTCACGGACGCCGAACGAACGTCCAGGTCGAGACGGCGGTCCTCGCTGCTGAGACCGGCCGGTGGCGGAGCGAGCGGCTCGACCTTAGAATGCCGGGCTGGAGGGACACGTGATGGCCGACCAACAGCGCGACGTCCGGGACGAGCAGGTCACCTTGCGGAACGGCCTGAAGGTCCACTACTACGAATGGCCTGGAGCCGAGCCGAATCTGGTATTGCTGCACCCGTCCTCGGGCTACGGGCGCATGTGGGAGTGGACCGCGAATGCCCTGGGGTCGCGATTCCATGTGTACGCCCTCGACCAGCGGGGTCACGGCGACAGCGGACGGCCGGACGGCGACTACTCGGCCGAGGAGTACGCCGACGACCTGCACCTGTTCTTCCAGCAGGTCGGTCTGGACAAGGCGATCATCGCCGGCCAGTCTCTCGGCGGTCGAGTCGGCCAGGTCTTCGCGGCGGTGTATCCGGCGCAGATCCAGGGCCTGGGACTGGTGGGCGGCCCGCACACCAGCAACTTCTTCCCGACGCGTGAGGAAACGATCAAGGTGCTCGGCTCCGCGCATCGGATGCTCGAGTCGCCGACCGAGTTCTCCTCGCGGGAGGCGGCGCTCGCGTACCTGCGATCGGCCCGTCCACGCGACACGGAGAAGTCGTTGCGCCATCGTCTGGACCACAACTTCACGCCGGCCGGCCGCGGCGTCGCCGTCAAGTACGACAAGGTGCGCGTGGCGGTCGGTCTCGCCCACATGGCCGACGACCTCAGGAAGTACGCCGCCAGGGCCACGTGCCCGGTGGCGATCCTGAGAGGCACCCACAGCTCCGAGCTGACGATCGAGCAGGCGAAGGAGATCGCCGGCTGCTGGCGGAACGCGGCCGTCATCGACGTCGAGGGCGACTACGCGCTGCAGATGGAGAACCCGACCGGCCTCGCCCAGGCGCTGCTCGGCTTCGGCGGCCAGGCCGTGAGGGACTGAGCGGTCCGCGGAGGAACGCCATGCCCACCGAGTCGCTGGCCGAGCTGGTCCGCTTCGCCCCCGATGCCTATGGCTTCCGTTGGGTGTCCAGTGGCTCGAAGAGAAGCTGGACTTCGACGTCATCGTCTCCGGGCACACGACCCCGCAGATGAGCGGCACGAAGGAGGACGTCGTCGCGCAGCGCGGGTATTATCGCGACCTCTCGGACGCGATCGCCACGGCGCGAGCGGCCGGGCTCGCCGACGGCACGCCCGAGATGACGACCCTGGCGGGAAGCATCCTGCACCCGAAGTACGGCGGGTGGCGACGTTTCGACGAGTTCCTGGCGTTGAACATCCAGGGCATGATCGCCTGGCGCGCCGGAAAGTCGCCTTCGGCCCACTGATCCGCTCGCCGATCCCGAGCTCGGCCCTCAGCGCAGGCTGCGCGCTCGGCCTGATCTTCACGCTCCTCATTGGAATCAGGTGGCGCGCCAGCATCTGGCAGCGCCGGCGACGGCCGGCAGAGACGACGTCCCTGCCGCAGCGCGTGTGATACCCTGCGCGCGCCATGAACCGCGAGACCCTGCCCGAGTCGTCTGCGGAGCGCGATGCGACGGGAGAGACATCATGAACACTCGCAGGGAATTCATCGAGGAATCGGCCGGCGTGATGGCCGGCATCGCCTTCGTGGGATGCCGCCTGGCGAGCGCCGCGCCGGCCGCGGCGCAGGCGCAGCCGCGCCGTCGCGAAGTCGTGGTGAACGGCCGGCGCGTGAAGACCGTCGACGTGCACGCGCACTGCGGCGTGCCCGAGGCGATGGCCCTGATGAACCTGAAGGTCGCGCCGGAACTCCTGCTGATGGCGAAGGCCTCGGATCGGATCCGCGCTATGGACGAGCAGGGCATCGACGTCGAGGCGCTCAGCATCAACGCGTACTGGTACAAGGCCGACCGGGACGTCGCCCGCCAGCTGATCAGAATTCAGAACGAGAAGCTCGCCGAGGCCTGCGCGGCGAACCCGGACCGCTTCGTCGCGTTCGCCTCCGTGGCGCTGCAGCACCCGGACCTCGCCGCCGAGCAGCTGGAGGAAGGGGTCAAGAAGTTCGGGCTACGCGGCACCGCCATCGGCGGCAGCGTCAACGGCGAAGAGCTGGCCAACCCGAAATTCCACCCGTTCTGGGCCAAGGCCGAGCAGCTCGGCGTGCTCGTCTTCATCCATCCGCAGGCAACGGGCGCGCCGACCGAGCTGGAAAGCCGGCTGAAGGGCAACGGCGGGCTGGGCAACGTCATCGGCAACCCGCTGGAAACGACGATCGCGCTCTCGCACCTGATCTTCGAGGGCACGCTCGACCAGTTTCCCGGGCTCAAGATCTGCTCGGCGCACGGCGGAGGCTATCTGCCGTCGTACGCGGCGCGCTCGGACGCCGGCTGCGTGACCTTCCCGGACCGCTGCACCAGGCCCCTCAAGAAGAAGCCGACGGAGTACCTCCGACAGCTCTACTTCGACTCGCTCGTCTTCACGCCGGAAGCACTGCGACACCTGGTCGCGGAGACCGGCTCGGGTCAGATCGTCATGGGCACCGACTATCCGTTCCCGTGGACGAAGACCTCGGTCGACCACATCCTCGGCACGCCGGGCCTGACGGACGACGAGCGCGTGGCGATGCTCGGGGCGACCGCCGCGAAGCTGCTCGGGATCAAGGTGTAACCGCGCGTTGCCCCTGCCACCGCGCACGGGCGGCGTGGTGGCGGAGGGGCTCCGCTTACACCCGGCGCTGCAGGAAGTCGGTCACGATCGGCCAGGCGAGATCGGCGTAGTGCGGCTGGAAGCCGTCGTTGTCGGGGTGGCGGAAGCCGTGGTTGGCGTCGGAGAAGAAGTGCCACTCGACAGGCTGGCCGTTGGCGATGAAGCTCTGCCAGAGCGGGCCCTGGATCGCGGGCGTCGCGATGAAGTCCTTGCCGCCGCAGAACACGAGCGAGGCACACTTGAGGGTCTTCGCGAGGTGGAACGCATGCCGGGGCCGGTGTGACGTCTCGGGCTCGTCGCGCACGGACGGATAGTAGAGGACGATCGCGCGCACCTGAGGATGGTCGGCCGCGAAGGGGATGAGCAGCCGGCCGCCCATGCAATGCCCGATGGCGGCCGTGCGCGCCGGATCCGATTTCATGCGTCCCGTGAGGTAGAGCCACGCCTCGTCCAGCTTGCCGAGGAACTCCGAGTCCGAGTGCTTGGCCTGGAGATCGGCGCCGAGGCCGATGTGGGTCGTCCCCGGAATCCCGAACATGTTGAACAGGCTCGGCGCCAGGACGTTGAATCCGAGCGAGGCGAGCCGGTACGCGTCGATCTTGTAGTCGGCCGTGACGCCGTGCGCGTGATGCACCATCAAGATTCCGGGTCGCTGACCGGCGCCGTCGGGATACGCGGCGTAGCCGGGGATGCCGTCGGCTTCGAGCGTGAGCATGCGCGCCACGATGGTCATCGTTGCTCTCCGTTGGCGCCGGGGCGCTCCTTGATCGAGACGCGCCAGTGGATGCGGTCTTCCTCGGGCGGATAGTCGCCGGCCGCCCGATGGTACGAGCAGCGGTTGTCCCAGATGACGATGTCGCCCTTGCGCCAGGTGTGGCGGTACTCGCCGTCGGGCTGGATCATGCAACCGGTCAGCTCCTCGATCAGCGCGTCGCTTTCTTGTTGGTCGAGCCCTTCGATTCGTAAGATCTTCCCGGGATCGAAGTAGAGCGCCTTGCGTCCGGTCTCGGGATGGGTCCGGACGATCGGATGGAAGACGGGCTTCCAGTCCCGGTCTTCCTCGTTGAGCAGCGCCGTTTTCTTGCGCTGGCCACCGTAGGTGAAGGCCCCGATCCGTCCGTCGAGCCGCTCCTTGAGACGCTGGGGCAAAGCCTCGTACCCCGCGTACATGCTGGCGAACAGCGTGTCGCCGCCGCGGCTCGGGACGGCCAGGGCATAGAGCTGGGTCGCCTTGAACGGCTCCTGGTCGTACGCGCCGTCGGTGTGCCATCCCTCGGCGCCACGCCGATAGATCGTCATGTCGAGCTTACCGTCCGCCCCGAACTTGTTGACCCCGAGCTGAGTGATCTCCGGGTAGTCCGGGTGGCGCGTCGACTTCGACGGGTGCGGCACGACGAGCCCGAACCGGCGACTGTAGCGCAGGAAGTCTTCGATCTCGAGCTCCTGGCCCGGCACCACGACCACGTTGGCGTCGAGCCACGCGCGGTAGATCTGGGCGAAGCCGGCGTCGTCGAGCGTCTTGACGTCGACGCCGAGGATCTCCGCGCCGACCTGCTTGCCGAGGCGTCGAACCTGGATCATCGCTCCGTCCTCCCTGTCTCTGGACCGCTGCTCAGTAGTACGCCACGCCGCCGTTCGCGTGAATGGTCTGGCCGGTGATGAAGCCCCCGTCGTCGGTGACCAGGAACAGGCAGGTGGCGGCGATCTCGTCCACCGTCCCCTGGCGTCCCAGCGGAATGCCGCCGGCGTTCGGCGTTCGTCCCTGGTACCACTCGGGATTCGCGCGCGAGGTGTCGATACTCCCGGGACACACCACGTTGACCCGGATGTTGTGAGGGGCGAACTCGGAGGCGAGGCCGCGCGCCAGCCCCACCAGGCCCATCTTCGCGGCCGAGACGTGGGCGCGCCCTGATCCGCCCATGAAGGCCCCTTCGCCGGTGAAGAACACGATCCGGCCGTACCGGTTCTTCACCATCGAGTCGATGACCGCCCGCGTGAGGTAGAGCGCCCCGTCGAGGACGACGCTCCGCACCGCCTCCCAATCTTGAGGGGTCAGCTCCGTGAAGGGCTTGTGAGGCCGGACCGCGGCGTTGTTGATGAGAATGTCGACCCGGCCGAACTCCGAGAGCACCTTGGCCGCCATCGCGTCGACCTGGTCTTTCTTGCCGACGTCGGCCACGATGGAGAGCGCCTTGACCCCCCGCGCCTGCGCCTCTCGCGCCACGGCTTCGGCCTCCGCCCGGTTCGTCCGGGAATTGACCACGACGTGAGCGCCTTCCGCGGCCAGTTTCAGGACCGTCGTCCGGCCGATGTTCCGACCCGAGCCGGTTACCAGCGCGACCTTGCCATCGAGCCTACCCATGGGCACCCCTCCTGGAGATCATCACATCCTTAACACGCGTTCGGCGTCGCCGTGGGCGATCTTTTCCTTGTCCGGCCCGCTGAGCCGTGCTCCTCGAGCGCGATGATCCTCATGCCTGGGCACTCCCGAGGTGTCGCGCGAACCATTCGAGGATGTGGCGGAACCGCTCGAGACGATGGCGCGGCTTGCCGGAGCGCGACATCTCGTGGTTCTCGCCCGGGAAACGCACGAAGCGCACCTCGCGCCCGAGCTTCTTGAGCGCGACGAAAAGCTGCTCGCCCTGCTCGATGGGGCAGCGCAGGTCGTCCTCGGCGTGGATGATCAGGAGCGGGGTCATGATGTTCTTGGCGTACGTGAGGGGTGAACGCTCGATGTAGCGCGCCATGTCGTCCCAGGGAAGCGCTCCGCCGAGCTCCACCACGTTGAAGCTGTGTCCGATGTCGCTCGTGCCGAACATCGTGTACTGGCAGTTCACGGCGCGCTCCGAGCACGCGGCCTTGAACCGGTCGGTGTGCCCCACGGTCCAGCTCGTCAGGAAGCCCCCGTAGCTCCCGCCGAGGATCCCGAGCCGTTCCGGGTCGATGAACGGGTGACGCCGGAGCGCCTCGTCGAGGGCCGCCATGACGTCCGCGTAATCGCCCCCGCCCCAGTCGCCGACCACTGCTTGGCTGAACGTCTCGCCGTACCCCTGGCTGCCTCGCGGGTTCGCGTAGATCACGGCGTAGCCCGCGCCGGCGTACACCTGGAACTCGTCGAAGAAGTTGTGGCCGTACTGGGCGTGGGGCCCCCCGTGGATGCTGAGGAGCGCCGGGTAGCGCTGCCCGGGGACGAAGCCGGCCGGGCGCATCACCCAGCCGTCGACGTCGAAGCCCGCACGCGTGAACCGGAATCGCTCAGGCGCGGAGAACGTCACCGTCTCCGTCCAGGCCCGGTTCAGCTGGCTCAGCTGGCGTTCGTCGCCGCCATCCGCGCGACACACGAAGATCTCCGCGGGCGTCACCGGGTTGCTCGCCGCGAAGGCGATCAGGCGGCCATCGGCAGAGGCGGAGAACCCGTTCAGCGCCCGCTCGCCGCCGACGACTCGCGTGGGCGGCGCGCCGCCGGATGCTGCCACGCGCCAGAGCCCGACATCCCCGCGATCTTCGACGGCCATGACGATCGACCGGCCGTCCGGCGACCAGAGGGGGCGCACGTGCAGCGGGCCGCAGGAGCGGTCGAGCGCCGGAGTGAGGCAGACGCCGGCACCGCCGGCCGACGTGCCGGCGCGCTCGCCGTCCGAGGGCACGCTGAAGAGCCGGATGTTGCGGCCGTAGGCGCTCCGTCCCGGCCGCGCGAGGTAGGCGATCGAGCGGCCGTCAGGCGAAAAGGCGGGGAGCATGACCGGCCCCGTGGTCACGGTGAGACGCTCCGGCGTCCCGCCTTTGTCGGCAACGCGCCAGAGGTCGCTCGCGTCGTCGTCGTCGCGCTCGGCGTGACGCGCCGAGGTGAACACGATCGATCCGCTGTCGGGCGCCCACGCCGGATCCGCGTCGGAAAAATCGCCGTCGGTGAGCTGGATCGGCGCCGCACCGTCGGTCGAGACGACGAAGACGTGCGGGCGCCGATCGTAGATGAAGCCCTCGCCGTTGAAGCGGTACTTGACGGAGGTGATGACCCGCGCGGGCCGCGACTTCCGCTTGTCTTCCTCGCTCTCCGGCTCGCGCTGGCCGCCGACCGGGGATACGAAGGCGAGGCGGCGACCGTCCGGCGACCACGTCACGCTCGCCACGCCGTTCTCCAGAGTCGTCAGCCTCGCCGGCTCGCCGCCGTCGGCCGGCATCACGTAGAGCTGGAGCTTTTCCCTGGGCGCACGCTCGGACAGGAATGCGAGCTGCGTGCCGTCGGGCGACCACCGGGGCTCGGTGTCGCGCCGCGGCCCGGCGGTGAAGCGACGAGGCTCGCCGCCGGCCGCGTCGACGATCCAGATGTTGGAGAGATATTCATCACGCTCCTCGGACAAGGCCGTCGCGACGAACGCGATTCGCCGGCCATCGGGCGACAGCTGCGGATCGGTCACGAACACGATGCGCGTCAAGTCCTCGGGGACCATGCCCCGGCGGTGAGCGCTCACAGTCTCACCGACGCCAGGCGCTCGGCCAGACGCGCCTCGACCTCGCGGGCGTCCGCGACCGCGCCGAGCCCCTCGACCTCGCCGATGACCGCGGCGAGGCGTCGCGCGATCCGCCGCCCCTCGGTCTGGCGCCATCCCAGCGCGAGCAGCGTCTTCTCGCACTGAATCGTGTGCTCCACGACGTGGGCGGCGAAGCGGTGGAGGCGGAACCGCACGTCGACGTCGTAGCCCGCCCACACGGCCGGTCGGGTCATCGCCGCCGGCGCCACGTCGCCCAGCCAGCGGTTCGTTTCCGCCCGCGCCTCGGTGAGCCGTGCGAGGATCGCTTCGATCTCGCCGCCGACGTTCGTCGGCGCCGTCGGCGGGAGCCGGTCCTCGGGCATACGAATAGGCTCTCTATCCGCCCGATCGACCGCATACCGCGTCTGCAATGCGTACCGTTGCTCGACCGCCAGCATGTGACTGAGCGTCTCCCGGAGTGGCCACTCACCCGCGCGCGGCGTCTTGTCGAGCAGCGCTCCGGGCAGGCCGGCCACGAGCCCGCGAAGGGCGCCGAACGCGTGCTGCGCCAGCGCGAGGATGCGACGCGATTCGGGATGCTCGCCCGCCGACGCGCGCACGTGCGCCTCCTGCGCGTCCTCGAGCGTCCGGTACAGCGCGTACCGGACGTCCGTCTGACGGCCACGCCACGTCCACGGGCGCGCCAGCGCCTCCTCGTCGAGCGCCGCGCACCCGATCAACGCCGCGTCGAATTCACTCACGTTCTCATTCCTTCGCCCGCCGATCGCTCGCGTCATGTCCCCATCTTCGGGGCTTCCGCGGTTCGCATGGGATGCTGCTCCGCCGCGCGCACAGAGTCAAGAAGCCTGCACACCAGGCGCCGTCGGCCGCCCAGTGCCAGCCCGGGTGACAAGCTCAGGCGGCGCTTGCTATGATGCGCACTCCGGCGGCGCCGCCACCACCGTCGACAGCCACGGAACCCGTACCCTGAGCACAGGAGTCCCTGACATAGTGCACGCGGATCCTGGCCCTCAACGTGCCCGGGGACGGACTGCGCGACGTTCTCGATCCGAAGCACCGATGACGCGCGTGTCGAACGACCGAGGGAGACCGTGATGGTACGAATCATCGACATGGAATGCAGTATTCCGCGCACCGAGACGAGTCAGCCGGAGCCGGGTCATGACCAGCCGACGAGCACGGGTCAGCCGGCCGGGTACGGTATGGCGAACTATAGCCGGATCTTCCGCTCTCGCCGCGAAGGCGCCGACCACCGCCCCGACGTGGGCCTGGACGCGTACGTCGACAAGCTCGGCAAGCTCGGAATCGTGCGCTCGGTGCCTTTCGGCATCACGAACGAGGAGGAGACGTCGCTCCTGCGCCGCTACCCCGACCGCTTCATCGGGCTGGCGCGCATCAGCATCAACGCCTTCAAGGGTATGACCGGTGTCCGCGAGCTCGAGCGGCTGGTCCGCGAGGAGGGCTTCAAGGCGCTCGGCGTCTCGGCGCTCGTCGACTGCATTCCCGCCAGCGACCGGCGCTACTACCCGCTCTACACGAAGGCGGCGGAGCTCGGCATCCCCGTGCGGATCTATTCGTCGATGAACTACGCGAACGATCGGCCGTACGATCTCGGCCATCCGCGGCACCTCGACCAGGTCGCGATGGATTTCCCGGAGCTCCGGATCATCGGCGGTCTGGGCGGCTGGCCCTGGGTCAACGAGATGGTCGCGCTCGTGCGCCGGCATCCGAACCTCCACATGGACACCTCCGCGCACCGCGCGAAATACCTCGGTCAGCCCGGTTCCGGCTGGGAGATGCTGATGCAGTTCGGTAACACGCTGATCCAGGACAAGGTGCTCGTGGGTCTCTCGGCGGGGCTGGTCGGTCAATCGTACGAGACCCTGATCGGCGAGTACATGGACCTGCCGCTGAAGGACGCCGTCAAGGAGAAGTGGCTCTACCGGAACGCCGCGCGAGTGTTCGGGCTGGACTGACGAGCCGATCATGGCCGCGGATCTCGCCGGATTGCCGGGCTCGGACCGCGGCGGCGCGCTCGAGGGCGTCGTGGTCGTCGAGCTGGCCCAGAGCCTGGCCGGCGAGTTCGCGGGTGGGCTACTCGCCGATCTGGGCGCCACCGTCCTCAAGGTCGAGCCCCGCGAGGGATCGCCGCTCCGGCGACGCGGCCCGGGCATCGCCGGCGAAGACTCGCTCTACTTCCAGTCGGAGAACCGCGGGAAGTATTCGGTGCTCGCCGAGCTGGCCGACCTTGCGCGGGAGCCCTGGCTCGCGACCCTGCTCGCGGCCGCCGACGCCGTCGTCGAAGATCTCGGTCCCGGGCGCCTCGAGTCCGTTGGACTCTCGCCGGACGCGCTCCTCGCGACGAACGCTCGCCTCGCCGTCTTGCGCATCTCACCGTTCGGCCAGACGGGACCACTCGCCGGCGCGCGCGGCGACGACCGCATCGCGCAGGCGTTCTCGGGCATGCAGTTCGCCACGGGATTCCCCGATCGCCCGCCGATTCCCGTGACGGTGCCGCTCGCCGATGCCTGGTCAGCCATCCTCGGCGCGAGCGCCCTCCTGATGGCGATCTTTCACGCACGGCGGAGCGGCCATGGACAGGTCGTCGACATCGGCCTCTACCAGGCGGGCCTGCGCATGCAGGAAGAGGCGGTCATCCGCCATCACCGGACGGGCGCCGTGGCGACGCGCATGGGCACCGAATCTCCGACGGTCGTCCCGGCAAACGTCTATCCGACTCGAGACGGCGGCTGGATGGCGCTCTCCGGGGCCGGCGACCAGCCGTTCGCTCGCCTGTGCGAGGCGATCGAGGCGCCCGAGGCCGTCCGGGATCCGCGGTTCGCCACCAGCGCCGCGCGCCTCGCGAATCGCGCCGCCGCCGACGAGCTGGTCAGATCCTGGATCGTCAAGCACGACCTCGCCGACGTGGAGGCGCGCTTCATCGACGCGGGCGTGGCGGGCACCGCGGTCCGCTCGGTGGACGAGATCATCGCCGACGCTCACGTGCAGGCGCGCCGGTCGGTGTTGCGTCTGACGTCTTCGTCCGGGCGTGACTTCCTCGCTCCCGCCCCGGCGCCGAGGTTCTCGCGGACGAGCGCTCACGACCCCGTGAGCGCCCCGCGGCTCGGCGAGCACACCGCGGCGGTGCGCGCGAGCGTCGAGCGGATCGCGGCGCGCACGCGGCCGGACGTGAGATCGGCGGACGCGCGCGGCGCCGGAGCTCTGGCCGGCGTGCGCGTGCTCGACCTGTCGCAGTGGCTCGCGGGCCCGGCGGCCGCGGCGCTGCTCGGCGACTTCGGCGCCGAGGTGATCATGGTGGAGCTGCCCGCGACCGGCGCGGCGCCGACGGACGGTCCGGGGAGCCGCGGGCCAGGATTTCCGGTGACCAACCGGAACAAGCGCAGCATCACGCTCGACGTGCGTTCCGCGCGCGGGCGCGACGTGTTCCTGGAGCTGGTGCGGCTGAGCGACGTGATCGTCGAGAATTTCCGTCCGGGGACGCTCGAGCGGTGGAACCTCGGACCCGCGGCGCTCCACGCCGTCAATCCCCGCCTCGTGCTCCTGAGATCGTCCGGGTTCGGGCAGAGCGGACCGTACGCGGCGCGCGCGGCGTTCAACCCGGTGGGCCTCGCCTTCGGCGGCATGACGTATCTCAACGGCTCTCCGGATCGGCCGCCGCTGCGCGACGGCGTGACGGCGGGCGACTATTCGACGGCGCTCTTCAACGTGCTCGGCATCGTCGCCGCGCTGCTGCGGCGCGACCTCGACGGCGAGGGGCAGGTCGTCGACACGGCCATGTTCGAGTGCGCCCTGCGCCTCACCGGCGATGTGCTCGCCGTGCGGAGCGCCCTGGGCATCCGTCGCGAGCGCGCCGGTGGCGACTGGCCGGTCTATCCGAGCAGCCTCACCGTCGCGGCCCTCGACGGCCGCTTCGTCGCGGCGTCGAGCTCATGCTGGGACGACTTCTCCGACGCGCTCGAGCGGTTGGGGCGCCCGCGGACTGACGACCCGGTGCGCCTGCGCGAAGACATGGCGAGGCTGGTCGGCACGCTCGCGGCCGACGAGGCGGTGCGCGCCCTGCGCGGGGCCGGGCTCGCCGCGAGCACCGTCAACTCGGTGGCCGATCTGGCCCGAGAACCCCACCTCTGGAGCCGGGGCGATCTCGTCCGGCGCTCCGATCCCGAAATGGGCGAGAGCGTCACACAGGGAATCGTGCCCTTGCTCTCGAGAACGCCGGGCCGGCTGACCGACTGGTCGCGCCGTCCCGGGTCGGACAACGACGCCGTGCTCGGAGCGCTGCTGGATTACACGCCCGAGCGGATTCGCGAGGTCACTTCGGCACCAGCCCCTTGAAGCGCGGCATGACCTCTTTGGCCAGCAGCTCGACCGAGTGGCGCCACGCCCCGGGGTTCTCCGAGTAATCGAAGCAGAAGAGCAGAAGCGTGCCGAAGCCGCCGACTTGCTCGTAGATCGCGTGGAGCTTCTCGGTCACCGTGGCCGGTGAACCCACCAGCCAGTTGTGCCGGGCACAGTACTCGGGCGTGACGTCGGAGTCGGGCACGTCGGGCTTGTGCTTCAGGAACTCGGTGAACTGGAAGGACGCGAGGAGCGGCAGGAAGTACTCCCGCATCATGCGGCCCATCATGCCCCCGGCGGAGAGCCGCATCGCCTCGGCGTCGCTATCGGCGATGAAGACCTCGCGGACCAGGCGCCACTCGGCGCGCTTCGGCGTCCGGCCGCTCCGCGCGGCCCCCTGCTCCACGGCCTCCCAGTGGCTGCCGACGTAGGCGGGGCTCAGGTTCAAGCTCATCGGCCAGAAGCCGCGCTCGCCGGCGAGCTTCAGCGTGTCGGAGCCCTTGCTCACTCCGGCGACGCCGATCGGTGGATGCGGCTTCTGGAGGGGCTTGATGTGCGGCCGCAGCGTGTCGAGCATCGTGGCCGTCTTGGTGACGTGCCAGTACTTGCCCTTGTGGTCGAACTCCGGCTCGTCGCTCCAGAGGCGCAGGATGATGTCGAGTGCCTCGCGCGTCATCTCCCGGTGCTGACCCGCATTGCCGTCGACGTTGAACATGGCCCAGTCGCTCGGCAACCCGCTCGCCGCCACACCGAAGTTGAGCCGCCCCTGCGCGAGATGATCGAGCATCGCCACGCGGTTGGCGAGCTCGGCGGGGTGGTGGTACGGCATGAGGAACCCCCCCGGGCCGATGCGCATGCGGCTGGTCTGCATGAGCGCCTGGGCCACGAGCAGGTCGGGCGACGGATGCGGCTCCCAGGGCGCCGTGTGGTGCTCGCCGATCCACGCCTCGCTGAAGCCGAGCTCGTCCGCCCAGCGAAGCTGCTGGAGATCCCACTGGTGGCCGTCGTAGAGGTTCCGCTCGGGCGGATGCGACGGCATCGTGAACAATCCGTAATCCATGCGGAGCCCTCCTCGGCCTGAGCGCTGATCCCCGGTGGGTGGATTCTACCGCACTGAGACCGCCGCCCCGCTCGCGCCGGACCCACGCGGAGCGAGCGCCTCGGCGGCGGGGCTAGGCTCGGCGGGCTGGGCCACGGTCAGTGGTCGATACGGGTCAGCACGGCGACGCCTCCCGCGGTGTATGCTACACGGCACGGTTGCGCGTGAGCCACTCGCGGGAGGAAATGAATGGCGGACTGCATTCTCGTCGAAAAAACTCAAGGGGTCGCGATCGTCACCATGAATCGCCCGGAGCAGCTCAACGCGATGAGCTATCAGCTCAGCACCGAGCTGCACGAGACGGTCCAGCGCATGAGCGAAGACGCCGAGGTCGGGTGCATCGTCATCACGGGCGCCGGGAACCGCGCCTTCTCCGCTGGCGGGGACATCCACGAGCAACGCGAGGACGACCGCAAGTACACCCAGGCCGAGCTCGACGCTCGCGGTGCCATCCGCGCGCGCGGCAGCTACGAGATCAGCGCGTGTCCGAAGCCCACCATCGGGATGATGAACGGCCTGGCGTACGGTGGCGCCGCGGTGCTCGCGTCATCTCTGGATATGCGCATCGGGTGCGAGCATTCGAGCTTCCGCTTCCTGGCCGCGGCCTACGGCCGCATCAACAGCACCTGGACCCTGCCGAACCAGGTCGGCTGGCCCGTCGCCAAGGAGCTCCTGTTCTCCGCCCGGGTCGTCGAGGCGGAGGAAGCCCATCGCATCGGGCTGCTCAACCACCTCGTGCCCTGCGCGGAGCTGCGCACCAAGACGCTGTGGCTGGCGACGATGATCGCCAAGAACCGGCGCGAGGCCGTCATGGGCGTGAAGGCTCTCCTGCTCCGCGACCTGGGCCGCGATCTGGAAGAGCAGTGGGCGAACGAGCGCGACTACACGACGAACGTGGTCCGGGGCGCCAAGGCCGAGGCGGCCTTTCCCGAGTTCATCGCCCGCCGAGGTCGGCCGAGCGAGACCCGGTAGGCGTTCTGCGCCGGGCCTTTCTGCTCGCAGCCGGCCAGTAACGCGAGGCCGAGCCCCAGGGACAGCACGACGTGACGACGGTCGATGGTCGACATCGCCGTCGCGCCTACTTGCGTAGGCGTGCGGCAATCTTGTCGTAGGCGCTCTGGAGGTCTTTGTACGAGTTGGCAAAGCCGTGCTTCACGCTCTCCCAGGACTCCGCGGACGCACGGCGGAGCTCGTCGGCTTTTTTCGCGGTCTTGTCCCGCGTGACCTTCAGCTCTTTGAGCTGCCGCTCCAAATCTGCTTTGGCGGCGCTCGTGTCGCGCGAGACCTGAGCCTCCAGGTCCTTGATCTTGGGGTCAAGGTCGCTCATGAGCTTCTTCGCGTGCGCGACGGCGGCGTTCCTCTTGTCCACGGTGTAGCTCTTGATCGCGTCCACCGCCTCAGTGACCTTTTGCGTGGCATCCTTGCCCGAGGTCTGCCCGACGGCCGGCGCCGCGGGGGTCAGGAAGGCGCCCAGGGCGATGGCGAGGATCCCGAGGGGCACGCGTCGATTCATGGTCGTCCTCCCTCTGTGAGGCTTTGCGTGTGAGGTCCCGACTGTATCACGGTGGTCGTCACCGGGGACGCGCACCGAGGGCCTCGTCGACCACCTCGATCGCCGCCTCGACCAGCAGGGTGCGGGGGACGGTATCGTGGAACAAAAAGCCCATCGCCCGCAGCTCTCGAGTGAGGGGCGTGGCAACCGCCCAGTGATCGGCGTTGACGTAGCCCAGGAGGCTACCGCGAGACACGAGCTGGTCGTACCAGAAGAGCATGCCGTCGTTGCGCGGCTCCGCCCGAGCCAGCTCGCGATACACCGCGGTCAACACCGGCGAGAGCCGGTCCGGACGAGGTGTCGTCACGAGCGAGAAGATCGGCACTGACACGGCGGCACGGTGGCGCCGCCACCATTCGAGACGAACGTCGCGCCGCAGGTCCTCGACTTCCTCGCCGGTGCCCGAGCGGCAGCTGGCCAGGGGCAGGGCGCTCAGCCACTGGCGATACGCGGTCAAGTGTCGATCGGCCAGGAGGCTGCCGTTGGCGGCGCCCGCCACGCTGACGATTGCCGCGATCCGTGCCGCTGACTCCGGGCGGCGCAGGACGAGCTCCAGAAGATCCGGGAGGCCCTTGGAGTACGCGAACACGATGAGCGGGCGAGGATCGTCGGGGAGCGCGGCGATCTGTGTCGCCAGGCGCTCCGCATTCGCAGCGGTGCTCCCCCGCCCGGAGACGCTGAAGTAATGCGCGTCGACTCCGGCCCGTGAAAGGCCGTCGATGACATCGGAGAAGGGGCGGGCCAGCGCCCGAAGGCACTCGGCGAACAGGCCGGGAACGAACGCCACACGATAGCGGCGCAACGCGTCGGGCGGTGGAATGTCCGACGGCGGCGCGATCTCGCCGGGCAGGCGAAGGAGCACGTCGTCGCAGCGCGGGCCGCCCGCCGGTAGGCGGCGGCAGAGGGCGGCTCGGTAGCGCCCGCGGAGATCGGCGATCCCTGCCTCCGCGAGCGTCGTCAGCACCACAGGCGTCGTCGTGTCCGAGTAGAGCGGGGCCGCGGTCGGCGCGCACGCGGCCAGGACCGCCAGCCCGCTCCCCGCCACGAGGCCGCGCGCGAGCGCGGTCCGCGCCCCGCCAATGGTCTGTCCGAACGGCAAACGGGGGCAGTGCCCAGGCGCTGGTTCCACCGGCTCGCTAGTTTCCTCCGGTGTCTTGGGTCACTTCTTGAGCTTGAGGTCCTCGTAGGGCGACGAGTACGGGTGCAGAGCGATGAGACCGAGCCCCGACTCCTCCACGCGCGGTCCGACGGCGTTCAGAAACCCCAGCTCCCACAAAGGCGCGTGCATGACCCGCTCGTGGGCCAGCCGCTGGATCTGGTGCAGCAGGGCCTCGCGGCGCCTGGGGTCGAGCTCGCGCGCTTGCTGGATGAACAGGTCGTCCATGTCGGGATAACCACCCCACGCGTAGAGGCCATCCTTGACGAAGTAGTTCTGGACCCGGGTCGCCGCGTTGCCGAGCCCGCCGGCGCCGGACTGTAAGATTCCGGTGATCTTCTTGTCCTTCCAGTTGCCGAGGAAGGCCGCGCGCTCCATCGGCCGCAATTTGGTGCGGATGCCCACCGCGGCCAGGTAGTTGGCGATGGCTTCGGCGACGCTCGAGTAGGAACTGTCGCAGGCGTACTCGCCGGCGTCGAAACCGTTCGGATAGCCGGCCTCGGCCAGGAGCTTCTTCGCTTGCGCCGGATCGTACGGATAGGGCGGGATGGCCAGGGCGTACTCGAAGGCAGACGGGATGATGCCGCCGGTCGGCTTGGAGTGTCCCAGGGTCTCCGCCTGATTGATGGCGTTCTTGTCGAAGGCGAGCGCCGCCGCCAGGCGCACTCGCCGGTCGTGCCAGGGGGATTTAGGGTCCCACTGCAGCTGGCCGAAGCTGAGCCACTGGGTGCCGGCGATTACTGTGGGGGTCAGCCGGAGCCCGGCCGTGCGCTTCACCTCCTCGCCGAGCAGACCGCGCAGCGAGTACGCGACGTCCACCTCGCCGCGCTTGAGCATGGCCAGCCTCGTCAGATCCTCGATTACGACCCGCCACACCAGCCGCTTGACGGCGGGCGTCTTGCGCCAGTAACGGTCGTGCGCGTCGAGGACGAGCTCCACCCCCGGGTTGAACGACGTCAGCTTGTAGGGGCCGGCGCCGATGGGCGCCTTCTTGAAGCCCTCGTCGCCGACCTTCTCGACGTACTTCTTGGGAACGATCCAGCCGGCGCCGCTGGCCGGCGTCGCGTAAAACGTCATGAAGTCCGGCCACGGCTCCTTCAGCCGGAAGCGGACGCGAAACGGATCGACGACCTCGACCGCGAGGACTTTCTCCTTGAGCAGCTTCGCGGCGGCGCCCTTGTACCGTTCGAAGGAGAACTTCACGTCCTCGGCGGTCAGGGCGTCGCCGTTGTGGAAGACGACGCCCCTGCGCACGACGAACTCGTAGCTGAGACCGTCCTTGGCCACCGTCCACGATTCGGCCAGCGACGGGGCCATCGGGTTGCCCGGCATCGGCTTCACCATCGCGTCGTGCACTGCGTAGAGCACCATCATGAGGGTGATGATCCCCGTGTGCTCGGCAGGGTCGAACCAGACGGGAGAGAGCGAGACATGCACCGCCCACGTCATTTGCGCCGCGGGCGCGTCCGAGCGCCCCTGCGCGGCTGCAGGAGCGGGAACGAAACTCGCGAGCAGGGTCAGGGCGAGGACCGGGATCGTCATCAGGCGCCGAGCCTTCATGGGCCGTCTCCTCTCCGCGTTGAGAAGGAAGCCGGTCAGGGTCGCGTAAGCTTACCACGGTGGTTCTTGACAGGACTGCCTCGCCGCGCTAGGACGTGGCGGGGAGGAGAACATCCATGAAAGTCAAAGCGGCGAACGGCTTCGCGCGAGCCCTCAAGGCCGAGGGCATTCCCTGGGTGAGCTGCTACCCAACCAACCACGTGAACAACGCGCTCGGGGAAGAGGGCGTGCCCATCCTCATGATGGGGGAGGAGCGCTTCGCCGTCGCCGTCGCCGATGCCTTTTCGCGGGTGACCTGTGGCAAGCAGATCGGCGTGTGCACCATCATGGCGAATCTGAACGCCGCCGGGATCCAGATGGCGTTCGGCGCCATCGGCCAGGCCTGGGAGGATTCGTCGCCGCTCCTGGTCATCACGGAAGGCGTGGGCCAGGGGGGGAGCCGGCACACGCACTTCGACATGGCCGATGCGCTCAAGTCGGTCACCAAGTGGGTGGGGAAGGTCGACCGCGCCGAGCTCGTGCCGGACTACGTGCGGCGGGCGTTCACGCACCTCCGGTCGGGCCGGCCGGGGCCCGTGCTGCTCATCATTCCGCGCGACCTCGGCGAATACGAGGAAGACGAGCATCCCTACTCGCCCGTGAAGGGCTGGCGCTCGGGGCCCGACCCCGACGACGTGAAGACGGCCGTCAAGGCGCTGCTCGCCGCGAAGGATCCGCTGCTCTACGTGGGCGAGGGCGTCTATTACGCCGACGCCACCAGCGAGCTCCTGAAATTCGCCGAGCTCGCCCAGGTGCCGGTGCTGACGACGCTCAAAGCCAAGGGCGCCTTCCCGGAGAACCATCCGTTGTCGGTCGGCGTCCGCGGCGCGCTCGCCGATCATTTCCTCCACAAGTGCGACCTCTTGTTCTCGATCGGCTCGAGCCTCTTCCCCAACCGGTTCAGCCACTCCATCCCCAGCGCGGACAAGAAGACGATCATCCAGTGCACGGTCGACACCCTCGACATCAACCGCAGCTACGAGACGCGCTATGCCGTGATCGGCGACGCCAAGCTCACGCTGCAGGCGCTCATCAGCGAGGTGTCGGCCCGTGGCGCACGCAAGAAGCCCGGGCTCGTCGAGGAGATCCGGAAGGGCAAAGAGGCGTTCCTCGCGAAGTTCCGCCCGTGGATGGAGTCGAGCGAGACGCCGATCAACCCGTACCGGGTGCTGGGCGACCTCATGAAGGTGCTCGACCCGAAGAACTCGTTCGTCACCGCGGATTCGGGGAACACGCGCGATCAGACCAGCACGGTGTACGAGGCGCAGATCCCGCGGGGTCATCTGGGCTGGGGCAACGTGTCCACGCTCGGCTTCAGCCTGGCCGGAGCCGTCGGGGCCAAGCTCGCGTATCCCGACCGGCAGTGCGTCCACGTCACCGGCGACGCGGGCGTGTGCTATATGATGGGCAACTTCGAGGCGGTCGCGCGCTACAAGATCGGGATCACGACGCTGCACATCAACAACGGCGGTTACTCCGGCTACGGCCCGGGCTTCTGGGGCGGCGGGCACGATCCCTACACGTGGAAGGTGTCGGATCACTCTTCGGCGTGCATGGCCAACATGGCGAAGGCCGTCGGCTTCCACGCCGAGGACGTGACGGCGCCGTCAGAGGTGATTCCGGCGCTCAAGCGCGCCTTCGACGAGAACGCCAAAGGCCGGCCGGCGTTCCTGGAATTCATCTGCTCGCACCATCCGGTCCACGGCGGCTGGGTCAGGCCTGCGGCGAGCGGTCACTAGGGGGCGGTGACGGCTGACGGCCGAGGGCTCGAGTCAGCTCGCGATCGGGCGTGTCGGCGCCGGCGCGCTGGTGATCGACTCGGTCGTCTTCGACCTCGATGGCACGCTGTGGGACACGTCGGCGACGTGCGCCATCGGATGGAACCGCGTGCTCGACCGGCACGGCATTGCCTTCCGGCCGATCACCGAGCACGACGTCAGGCGGGTCACCGGCCAGCCGCACGATGCATGCATCCGCGAGGTCTTCGCCGGGCTTCCCGAGGCGCACGTTCTCACGCTCATGGCCGAAACTCAGCTCGAGGACAACAAACTGGTCGCCCAGCTCGGCGGCGAGCTCTTCCCGCACGTCGAGGCTGGCCTGAGACGGCTCGCCGCGCGGTATCCGCTCTTCATCGTGAGCAATTGCCAGGCCGGCTACATCGAGGCCTTCATCCAATGGTCCGGGCTCCGGGCGTGCTTCCGGGACTTCGAGTGCTGGGGCAACACCGGCTTCACCAAGGCGGGCAACCTCCGCGCGTTGGTCGAGCGCAACCGGATTCGTCACCCGCTCTTCGTCGGTGATACCCCCGGTGACCAAGCAGCGGCGCGCGAGTGCGGCGTGCCCTTCCTGTACGTCGACTACGGCTTCGGCGTCTGTCGCGACGTCGATCGCCGTTTCTCCTCCTTCGCCGATCTGACGACCTGGCTCCTCGATCCGACCCCCCCCACGCCCTGAGCCCGGCCCGGGGTCAAGGCGCCTCGTCCGACCAGGGCAGTAGGTCGGGTCGACGGATGCGGCGGGGGTCGAAGCGACC
>Ga0209056_10000919_pt1 | contig 32590 bp, 43 predicted proteins | sample GraSoiAngelo_114_FD_185876 | JGI IMG/M metagenome (GOLD analysis project Ga0209056, IMG submission 185876) | Grasslands soil microbial communities from the Angelo Coastal Reserve, California, USA - 14_0903_13_40cm (SPAdes) (version 2) | ecosystem: Environmental > Terrestrial > Soil > Grasslands... | reverse complement strand
CGCCCCAGCCGGTGCGGCTCGCGATGCCAACGTTGGAATTGTCCTGTTGCGCGCCGTAAATGTGGTAAGGGAACGCATTGTCCACCGCCACGTGGTAAAATTGCGCAGTCGGCTGGTTGTTTTGAGTAGTCCAATTCTTGCCGCCGTCAGTTGAAACGCTGGCGCCGCCGTCACTCGCATTGGCGATACGGTTCGGGTTCGTCGGATCGATCCAAAGTCCGTGATGATCTCCGCCCCTTGCAGGCATGAGGTTGAATGTCTTTCCGCCATCAACCGATTTAAAGAGGCCTGTGTTTAGCAGGTAAACCGTGTCTGCCGATTTTGGGTTCGCGTAAACTTTGCTGAAATACCAGGCACGCTGGCGAAACCGGCCATCGTCATTTACTCGCGTCCAATGCTGGCCAGCGTCGTCGGAGCGGTACAGACCGCCGTCTTTCGCCTCGATGATGGCATAGACGCGATTGGAATCAGCTCCGGAAAGGGCGATGCCAATCCTGCCGAGAATTCCATCGGGAAGACCATTTCCTTCCAGGCGTTTCCATGTTACGCCGTTGTCTTCCGATCGATACAAGCCGCTGCCCGGACCGCCACTGGAGAAAAACCACGGTTGCCGCCGCGCCTGCCAAAGCGACGCGAACACGATGTTGGGGTTATGCGGATCGAAAACGATGTCGATGCCGCCTGTGTTTTCATCTTTGGATAAAACTTTCGTCCAGGTTTTGCCGCCGTCGGTTGTGCGAAAAATTCCGCGCTCTTGATTCGAACCAAATGCATGACCCAGCGCCGCTACGAGAACCACATTCTCGTTTCTCGGATCGACAATCAGTGCGCCGATCTGCCGCGTATCTTTCAACCCGACGTTCTCCCAAGTTTTGCCACCATCGATGGATTTGAAGAGGCCGGTGCCGTAAGTCGTGTTGCCGCGGATCGCAGCCTCGCCCGTCCCCACATAAACCACGTTGTGATCCGATGGTGCTACTGCCAAGGCGCCGATGGAAGAAATCGGTGCTTTATCGAAAAGCGGAGTCCAATTTGCGCCGCCGTCAGTCGTCTTCCAAACCCCGCCGGCAACCGCGCCGAAGTAATACGTGTCCGGCTCACCTACGACACCTTCGATCGCCAGCGCGCGCCCACCGCGAAACGGACCGACTTGCCGCCAACGCATGCCATTGAACAACTTTTCATTAATTGTTCCGGGCGGCGTCGGGGTAGGGGAACCAGCCGATTGAACAGAAGCTGGTGAAATGAAAGTAACCAAAACGATTCCAGCCAGCGCAGGAAAGCAGGAGTGCGACGAAATCATCCGCCTAAGGTGAAAAGCTACCAATTTCGTTCAACTGGAATTGCTAGTAGGATCGGCGCGATGCGCCGACCGGACGCCGCAGCTGCGGGCGTCGTTGCCTAAGCGTTGATTGCGGCCATGCTGGGCGCGTGAGCTTCGATAGCGGTGCCACCCGGGCCACCGCCAAATCGCCGTGCAGCAAAATACGACCCGATTACGAGCACTGCTGCGATCAGTTGTGCGACGAGCGTTTCGACTGTTGGAAAAACGGCGAACCAGAGTCCCATCCATCGAGGGATGTATGATTCAAGAAAAGCGATCGGCGTAGTGTGAATCCAATGCGCGAGTTGCATTTCCTGCGCTTGCTCGCCGACCATCACAAGCAGCACTACACCTAGCAGAATGCCAGTGGTGATTAGCATTTTGCGATACGGCAGGCGTTGCTGAAGAACAAATGTGAGCACGGCCACCATTCCCGTCAGCACCAGGCCCAACAGCGCGCCTTTCAGGACAACCCCGCCGCCGAGTCGCAAATTATAGCTTTGTAAAAAAAGCACGACTTCAAAGCCTTCCCGATACAGCGAGGTGAAGCCGAGCAGAATCAACCCCCACCAGAGGCGCCTCTGTGAAATTTCCGCGGTGCGCGCGTTTTCGAGCAAAGCTTTGCGCCGACGATTATGGGCGCGAATCCAGCCACCCCAGTAGATTTTGTGAAAGAACCAATTCATGATGATCAGTAGAACAATGATGGCGAGTAAGCCGGTGGCAGCCTGAAGGTCGAGTGCTGACATGTTATCGCTAAGCGACCCGACGATTCGGACTGCGATGCACCACGTAATCAGCGTGGCAATAAATGCGAAGGCGGCACCGAACGCGACTGGCCGACGATGCGCGCGCTTAAGACCAGTCATGCTTGCCGTGATGGCTGCGAGCACCAGAATGCATTCCAAGCCCTCGCGGAAGACAAGAATTCCAATATCCAGAAAAGCCACCGTTGAACTGGTGTTTGGTCGTAACGGATCAGGCGCACCCTGCGCCGTAACGCCCTGCCAGATTAGCATCGACACCACGAACGCCGCCGCCGCGAGAATGCCGATGCGCAAGGCCAGGTTCATTTGCCGTGAAAGCGTAGCACACGGGCAACAACACTGCTGTTGATGGATTGCTTTTTTTTAGCGGCTAGTTGCACGGCCAATTTGCCGCTCGTCTGCGAGTAATTTACGATCACCGCGGCATGCCGGAATATGTTCTGGGTCATCATTTGAAAGGCGAGGGAAAGCGACTCGCGTTGATGTCGGAATTACTCGATCCAATGCATCTCCGGTACATTGATGCACTGGGCGTTGTGAGACCAGGGGCGCGCACACTTGAAGTTGGATGTGGCAACGGATCGATTTCTGCGTGGCTCGCCGAACGAGTGAGCCCCGGTGGAACAGCAGTAGCTGTCGATCTGGATTTATCGCTAATTCAGGTTCATTTGCCGAATCTTGAATTACGCCAGGCCGACATTGTTGCAGGCCCAGTGGAGCGAGGAACCTTTGACTTGGTCACAGCGCGCGCGGTCCTTCTCATGTTGCCGATGCACAAACCGTAATTGCGAACATGATTGCAAGCCTGAAAGCAGGCGGCGCGCTTCTTTTGATCGAACCCGATTTCCTTCCGGTCAGCGTTGCTGAACCGCCAGAGGTTCGTGCGTTCTGGGAGGGCTGGCTTGCATGGTCGCGTGACCGGGGAATCGATTATTTCATTGGGCGGACACTTGCGCCTCGACTGGCCTCGCTCGGCCTAACAAACATCAGTGGCACAGCGGAAACCGCCATCTACAACGGAGACTCGTTGTGGGCCGAGTACTGGATTGAAACGATTACTGAATTGCGTGGCGACTTGATAGGCTCAGGTAAAATCGATGAGGCGCTAGTCAATAATTTTCTCGCGTACTGCGCCGACTCCAACTGGTGGACCCAGACGATTGCCTTCACCGCCGTGCACGGCCGTACGCCCGGTGGCTAACCCGCAGCACCGGTTGTGATTTTGCGTCAATCGAGTAACTTCGGCGGTGCAACGGTTTCGGGCGTTTACGCTAATCGAGATTGCCCTCAGTATTTTTATATTGCTGCTGCTGCTTATGCTGGCGGTCCCCAGTTTGAGTGGGGTGATCGCAAACAGGCGGTTGAAGCAATCTCTCGATAGCTTCAACCAGCTTGTGCGCCAGGCGCAGGAGCGCAGTGTAACTGAGCGTCGGCCGTATCTGCTTGTTTGGGGCAAAAACAGTGTCCTGTTGCGGCCGGAAGTTTTTGCAGAAGACGAGGAAAAGAAACCCACGACGGTGTTTCGTATCGGCAAGGGAAACTGGATTAAGGTCTCGTTGCCGGCAGCATTGACGAGCAAGCCTCCCGCTGAATGGATATTCTGGCCATCGGGAACCTGCGAACCAGCGACCGTCCAGTTCAGAGGTCCCGCTGGCGCGTGGACGGCGAATTATTCACCGCTGACGGCGCAACCTGACCTTACGCAATATGCGACAAGATGAACAGCAATGGAGTGATGGATTGATGGAGAAATGGGGTAATGAATTTTCAACACTCCAGCACTGCAGCACTCCAATGTTCGAATCATGACTGCGAAACGAATTCGGAGACGAGCAAGATCGACACGTGCATTTGCCCTCTACGAGGTCTTAATCGGCGTCGCCGTGTTTGCTTTTGGGGTGATCGCGCTTGGACGCGCCGTCGAGAATTGTATCAATGCGAGCACGATTAGCTCGGAAGAGAACGCTGTTCGACAGATCTTGTCCGATCGGATGGCGCAAGTTCAAGCTGCTTCCGCGGTGCCGGAAGCTGAAAAGGAATTCAAGATCAACACCAGTTATGGCAGGGTGACCTTGACCCAGAAAACCGCTCCTGCCGCTTTGACCGAGCCTGATAATACGCTTATCACCGGAATCAATCTCGTCACCTTGACTGCGCGGTGGGAACACTCCGGTGTTCCGCAATCAAAACAGATTCAGTTTTATGTCTATCGGTCTGGTTAAATCGATGAATCGGCGAATGGACGAATCGGCCAATCGGCGGCGTTTTTGGGGTACGGCGATCCTGCGATTGCATGACGGCTTTCAAAGCTCCCCACGGAACGAGCCCGTCTCACTGGCGGACGCGGACATTTCCGCGCACTTTAGAACGCACGGTTTCACGTTGCTCGAAATCATGTTGGCGGTGGCGATCCTTGGAATGATGGCGGTGGTGATTTTTCGCTTTGTGCAATCGAACATGACTGCCCTGCAGTTTTCATCTGTCACCGCTGCAAACGACGCGCAGTATGACGGACTGCGTGATTTACTGACGACCGAGTGGCAAAGCTTGAGTCCGACCCGAGCAAAAATGATCGGAGAGCCGTTCAAGTTAAACGATCGCGAGCGCGATGAGATAAGGTGGAATTGCAGCGCGGGCCCTGGCTTGCTTACGCGATATGCGCCGGGCGAATTTACCGTTGTCCTGCGGCTACAATCAGGCAACGAAAAGAACGGTCAGCTCGACCTTGGTCTTTTGCGAGAGGCGCAGGACGACTCCGACACTGTGGAAGGAAACGAAACGTGGGTGACTTTGATTAGAAATGTGGCCAGCCTCGAAATTACCTATTTCGATCCGAACGCGAACACATGGTTGCCTCGATGGCAAGGCGGAATCCGCTTGCCGTCGCTCGTGAAGATCAGCGTTGGCCGCCCCGATGCGGCCGAGCCATGGGAGGCAATTATCCCGCTGAGGCGGACGCCATATTAGCGAAATCCATGAGAAAACGTTCATCAACCTTCAAACGGAACTCGGGTGCTGCGCTGCTATTGTCCCTTTGGGCGTTATTTTTGCTCAGTGTGATGGTGATCGCGTGGGCGCTCAACATCAATTCACGTCTCACAGTTTCCGCGAATGCGAACCGAGTATTGTCCGCTGAAGCAATGGCCTCGTCCGGTGCGGAGGTTGCGTTGAATCCCACGATCAAACCTGCCTCGGCAAACCTGCACAGCAAAATGGGCAACGAGAGTTACGATGTTCAGATGACTGGTGAATGTGGTCGTTTCAATTTGAACTTGCTGGCACCCGGCGGAGTAGAGAACCCAGTGCTCGTAGCGGCGCTGCGCCAATATCTGAACATAAGGGGCGTAGAACTAAACGACCTCGACGTAATGATGGATTCTCTCCTGGATTGGATTTCGCCAACCAAAGGGTTGCGGCACTTGAACGCGCCGGAAGAAACCGATGACTATCGACCGCCGCATGCGCCGCTTACTTCGGTGGACGAACTTAAAAAGATTTTTGGATGGGCTGAATACACCTCGCATCCCGGATGGGACCAAGATTTCACCACGATCATTGGTGGCTGTCAGCAGATCGATGCTGCGTACGCCTCGCGCGACGTGTTACGTGCGTTGGGAATTCCAGATGACTTTGTCGATCGCTTCCTGCAGGCGCGGCGTGGGCCGGATGCACTCGATGGAACAGCCGACGACCCCCAAATGGACCAGCAAACGGCTTTTGCTCTCCTCGGCCTTGGAGGCGTAGGAACTGGGAAATCACCGCTGATTAATGGAATCCAGAACCTGATCGTGTTCAAAAGCCCGAACCCGGTATTTCGCATCGTCAGCGTCGGAAAATCGGGAGATGTTACGCGCTCGGTAGAGATGGTAGTGCTCAAGCAGACGGCAGGCGTTGGCCGTCCTCAAGTGTTCAGTTGGAAGGAGCTTTAACATCCAGACCGGAATGCCATCGATTTTCATCATTCCAACTTCTCACGGCTGGAATTTTGTGCGCTCGGGCGCGCCCGCATCGCTGCCTGCCCATAAGGCTCTGCACAGCATTGGAGGAGCGGGCGAAGCCGCTGCTGGAACAACCGAGCAAAACGGGTCGTGGACAGTCCGCAAACTGCAAACATTGGAAGAAGCAGTGCCGCTGCTTTCTGCGAGCGATGAGTTTGTGCTCGGCTTGCCTGTATCGGCGGTGATTGCACAACGATTCCGTCTGCCGAGCACCGATCCTGCGGAGTTTCCGGAGATGATTCGTCTTCAGATCGAGAAGTTGCTGCCATTTCCGGCCGACGAAGTGACGAGCGATTTTGAACTGATCGAACAAAACGAAACCGAAAGCGTCGTCTCTGCCATTGCAATCAGAAACGAGCAACTTGCCGAGGTAGCTTCGCCGCTGCTGGACCACGGTTACATTCCGCGGCAGGTCACAGTGTATGCCGCCCAGCGCGCCAGTACCTACGCGCCGAAGGGCAATGCTCTGCTGATTTATCCCGAAGGCGAGATGCTGGTCTACGCCATGACCGAGAATGGGAAGCTCAGCATGGCGCGGGCAATCGAACACAACGGCGATCAACTGCAACTAGAACTACCGCAACTGCGATTGAGTGCCGAACTGCAAGGCATAGATGCTTCCTATCCAAATGTTTTGCTGGACGAAACCTGCTACGAGCTGCGCGAGACGGTTGAGGGAATTTTAACCAGCCCCACTGAGATCGTCGGAATCGAACTGCCTCCCGCGCCGGTCAAACTGAATCTTTTGCCGGAAAGCTGGCGCCGGCGCCGTCTGCAACTGATGCGGCAGATGGAATGGCGAAAACGGCTTGTCTGGATATGTGGCGCTTATGTGGCGATCCTGGTTTTGTTGTTCGCGTATCTGGGGCTGTTGCGGTTTCAGTTGGGACGGCTCGATCGGCGCATTGCTCAGGACGCGCCTGGGACCGAGTTCGTGCGCGCGACCGAAGCAAGATGGAAAGCGTTCTCACCGGCGATCGATCCGCATTACTACCCGGTCGAAATTCTGCAGCATTTGTTCGAAAGCCTGCCGTCTGCCGACGTACGCATCACTTCATATAATCACTCGGCGCGTCAGATTTCCGTGGACGGGGAGGCAAACACGGCTGCGCTCGCTTACGAGTTCATCGACAAAATCAAAAAGAACCCGGAGTTGCGGACGTTTCAATTTGATATGGCTGCGCCAAGAATTTTACCTAACAATCACGCCCAATTTCGCCTGGAGGGGAAACCCAAATGATGCCGGCGTGGTATCAACGAATGAACCCGCGAGAGCGCGTGCTCTCGTGGATCGTCGCCGGGACGGTTGGTGTGCTGCTCAATCTTTGGATTTTGAGTTCGCTCTGGGGCGCAGTCGCGAGCGCGCAAAGGGAGTTGGCCACCCGGAGAAGCAAGTTCGCCGAGCAAGCTGTTTACGTGAAAGAGCGCGCCACCTGGACGAAACGCGACGAGTGGATGCGACAGCATCAACCGGTACTCAAGAATCCAGCGGAGGCGTCTACGCTGCTTGATCAGCTCCAGGAAGTCGCGGGCAAATACAACATTCAGGTTGAAAATCCCGCAATCGGAACGGGCGAAACGACGCCGTATCATCAAACGGTTTTCGCTTCAATTGAAACGAAGAGTCCGTGGCCCCCCCTGGTGCATTTCCTTTACGATGTGCAACACCCGGACGCATTCGTGGTTTTCGAGAATGTGAACCTCGCGATCGATGGCAACGATCCGACCGTGATGCGAGGCAAATTTAAGATCGCACGCTGGTTTGCGCCGGCACAAAAACAAAGTAATTAAATTAGCAACTAACGTTATGAAATATTCTCTTACGATCGCATCGATGCTCGTTCTCCTCGGAGCAACTTACAGTCAAGCGGAGGATGTTCTTCCACCCCAGTATGACTTCGACCGCTACTCAAAAATGATGGACCAATCGCCTTTCGCAGTCGCAACTGCTGTAGCTGCGCCCGCTGCCACGCCTGATTTTGCAAAGGACCTTTACATCGCGAACGCCGCGCGATCGCAGGAAAGCGACATGGTGACGATCGCTTCTACCTCAGATCACAACTTCAAAAAATATCTTACCACAAGAGAGCCGGTGGATGGTTATGGCATCGCCAACATCGAATGGTCCGACAAAGTGGGCGGAACCAAAGTGACAATCAGCAAGGACGGAAACTTTGCGACGCTCACGTTCAATCAGGCACTCCTGTCGCAGTCGTCGCCTGGCGGAGGTGCTGCCCGTGCGCTGGTTGCCCCTTCTGCTCCGATTACAAATCCCGCGGGCGTCCCGAATGCGCATTCACCGAAATTGCCGGCTAACGTCCCGCCGGAACTGCAACAATTGGTTCCTTCGCGGGAGCCGCGCACGCGGGGTACGATTCAGCGCAGCCCGAGAACCTCGAGGGGTCCCGGTGGGGCGGGTGACCCAGTGAAGCAGCCAGTCAAGCAGTAGGCCATGTAGCCACGGCCCTGGGGCCTTCTTTCCAGCGAAGTCAGATGTAGATCGGTCACAGGCTGGGTGGCTATAATGCTAGCCGCCGCCCCAATCGTCGTCTGCGGTATCAGCCTGCCGGTCGGGTCCTGCGGAATACAGATTATACCCGCCGGGGTTTTTCAGACCGGGATTGCGATAAATGTAATCGCTGCCCCACGGATCTTTTGGCAGTTCCTTAAACAATTGATACCAGCGAGTGGGGTGGGGATCGTTTTGCGGCTGCGTCACCAGCGCTTGCAATCCTTGCTCTGTTGCTGGAAAAAATCCGTTCATACTCTCGTACAGTTGCAGCTGTGTCTTGATCGCTTGGACGTCCGCTTGAACGTGCATGCTTTTGTCGATCGCAGTCGTATTTCCGAGTTTCGAAGTCGCGATTCCCAGTATCGGCGTAATCAAGATCAGCCACAACAATATACTGATACATCCAATGGCCAGACCTGCGACAGCTATGCCGTGCCCTCGCAAACTTATATTTCTGCGAATGTGAGACAGAGCAATATGACCGCAAATCACGCCCTGGTACACCAAAGATAAAACCGCAAGCAAACACGCTGACAATGCTGAGCACCAACGACCAAATGGCTAGCGGTTCCGTTTTATGTACACGCGTCGCTGCTGTTGCAGGAGGGCTTGGAAGTGGCGCCCCAGCTTGCGGGGGCGGCGCGCCGAACGGCGCAAATTCCGCGAACTGCGAGAGCGGCTGCCAAGTCCCCATTCCTTCGCGCCACCCGATATCGCTAAGAGCGAAGCGGCCGCTGCGCAAGCCGTCGCGGACTTCTTTTTCAGCGAAAATGCCCAGACTCGTTGTGCCCCGGCTAAGGTGGAACATGACGCTGGCCTTTTAGCTAAATGCGCCGCGAAGGGCAACTTGAAAGGCAAACGGTATCGCTAGTCAAAGCATCAAAGATTGAAACGGAGCCCCCACTCGGGATGAAGTCGAGGAATTCGTCGTAGTAATTACCGCACCGTACGGTTTCTTCGACCTCAAAGTTTTCGCCGCTCAGGATGACTCCACGCGCCCCCTTAACGCTTCAGCGCTTTAATGCTTCAATGATCAACGATACAGCGATCGCGAACTATACTAGCCAGCCACTGAAAGATTCAGTCAGCCGTTTGTGCGCCGAAGTTGTGCGACCAAACGGACGATATTGTCCGTTGGTTTAGAGTGGAAACTAGACGTCCACGCGTACGTCCCGCACACTGCCTACTGGCCCCAGTCGTCGTCTTGCGTGTCCGGTATGCGGTCGGGACCTGCGGAGTACAGGTCATAGCCACTGGGGTTTTTTAAACCAGGACAACGGTAAATGTAATCGCTGGCCCAAGGGTCCTTCGGCACTTGCTTGAAAAATTGGTACCAGCGAGCGGGCCTCGGATCGTTCTGAGGCTGAGTCACAAGCGCCTGCAGACCTTGCTCGGTAGTTGGGTAAAAACCGTTCATACTTTCATAGAGCTGCAACTGCGTTCCAATTGATTGCACGTCAGCTCGAACGGCTGTCTGCTTAGCAAATCCCGTCGGATTGCCCATCTTTGAGATAGCCAGTCCTAGGAGAACGACGATGATGCTCACCACGATCATGATTTCCAATAGCGTGAAGCCCTGCTGTTTTATGCTTGTTCTCATCTCAATTTAGGGGGATTCTTTGCCCCCGGTGCGGCGATTACATTAGCTTGATCTTCAATAATTGCTAGTCGGCACCTTGGGGGTATTCATTCTAAGCGGAGGGATCACTGCTGCGAAACCCGAGACGTTTCAAAGCCTGGCCTCATGCTTCGCATGTCGGTGCAGCGCTTCGCTCGGCATCAGAGCGTGAAATTACTGACCGGTGCGGAGAAGGTAATCCGATTTGTCCCAGATGTACTTTAGCTGAATTTGTGTCGCTCGGATTGCGGACGCGCCCGTGCCTGCTCCGTTGGTGACGACAAGATCGTTTGCACCTACTTTCAAGATTGTTGCCGGCACAATTTTCTGAGCGCGCAGCCATCCTGTGTAGCTAAAATGCATCTCAGTTGTGAGTGGTTCGGCTTCGCCTCGGTAACCAGGATCAGCGAGATCCGGCAGCGTGAGTGCAACTGGCCCGATGTTCTGGCCGTTGACATAAACGTCCGGCGGCGAGTCGATGCGCGGATTTGCAATCTCAAAGGTCAAAAGCGCAGTCAGAGGTTGCGCTTCAATGGGAAATTGGAACACGGCGTTTTGCTGAGTCTGCGCATCAAGCCGAATTGCCTCGGGGGCGAGAGTAGCGGTCACCGTTCCAAAGTTCTCTACGTCTTCAGGCGGCGGATGCAGGGCTGGCACCGATGAGAACGGCTCGGGAATTACGTCTCGATGTTCCGCGTTGACCGGATGCACAACTCCACTCGCGGTCATCCAATCGAGATACGCTGCGCGAATTGTTTTTCCGTCGCCGGGGACCTCGATATCAATTGCGGAAGCCCCGGTCATCGGAATAATGACCGAATCCGAGCTGGGCAGATTCATTCCTGCGCCCAGCGTGCCCGAGCGCAAAATGTGGCTGCCGGATTCGTCCCACGCTACCAACTCTGGCTGCTGATTCGGTTTGTCGTCGAAGAACAATCGGAAGAAAAGGATTTGATAATCCGGGCTGGGCTGCGTCACCCGAATGCGAAAAACGCTTTTCGACGCGATACCGCCTTCGGTGAGCTCGCCCGGTAAAAGCGTCAGTGCTTCGACCCACGCAGGAGCCTCTTGCGTTTTCGAATTGCGCGACATCGTCTGACGCAGATCGAGCCATGCGCTTGACGGGAGGGGCTGTGCAAGCATGGCTGGGGGAGCCGGCAAAGCGTCCGTCAAAGCCTCCTGCGCGCTTACGCGGCAGACCGCGGCCAAGAAGATCGCAAACGCAGCGCGGAGTAACATCAAGTGCGCGAGATTAATTCACACCCACCCTGCTTTGCAAGCTCTGAGTTTAATGCGGTCGCAGTTGCAGGCTGCGCGTCATTTCGAAAACCGCCGACAGGATGCTGTATACAACCAAGCCTACAACAACCGCGATAATCACAATGATGACCGGCGGAATCAGTTGCGAGATCACCCCGACGGATTTATCAAGTTCGCGCTCATATACGTCCGCGATCGCTTGCATCGTCTCGGCGAAGTGTCCGGTTTGTTCGCCCACGGCCATCATGTCAGTAAACAAATCCGGAAAGAGCTTCTGTTGCTGCAATGCAGCCGAGAGCGTCGCGCCGTCAATAACCGCTCTGCGCACCTCGCGCAATTTCACTTCGAGAAAACGGTTACCGGCGATCTCAGTTACGAGATCCAGTGACCGCAACAGAGGCACGCCGTTTTCCATCAAAGTCCCCAGCGTACGTGCAAACTGCGCGTAATACCGGTGGCGAATTACGCGTCCGTACCCAGGGATCAGCAATCGGAACCGGTCCCATCCGATCTGCCCTTCCTGCGTGCGAACGACGGCACGGAAACCAAGCATCCCGCCGATCAGTAGCAGTGCGCCGACCCACCAGTAGCCGGTGATCGCATGGTGAAATTGCATCAAAATGCGCGTCGGCAAGGGAAGCACGCCGCCCGTTTGCGCCATAAACCCGGTCAACTGCGGCACCATGAAGGTGATGAAAATTGTGACGAGAATAGCGCCGGCCAGCGCAAGGAATGCTGGATAAATCAACGCCTGTTGCACGCGGTCCCGCAATTCCTTCGCCTGCATCAGATGTTTCACCAACCGCAGCAGAATTTGGGGTAAGGCACCGCTGGCCTCGCCCGCGGCGACGAGATTCACGTACAGCGGAGCGAAGATTCGGGGCATGTCGCTCAGGGCCTGCGAAAAACTGCGGCCATCGATCAACGCCTGATGCAGCGTACGTGTCATTTGCTGGACGCGCGGCTGTTTCAAACGTTTCTCCAGAATCGACAGTCCCTCGTCCAGCGTCATGCCGGCTTGCAGCAAATGCGCGAGCTGCTCTGTGAAAATGAGCAGTTGCCCGTGCGGAATTTTCAGGCTTTGCGCAGGCGTGGCGACTTCCGGCGAGCCCAGCAGCCGCAATTTTCGTTGAGCTGCGGGCGGCGCGCTTGCTTTTGCTTCTGCAGGCTTAGCCGCTTCTACCATATCGATGCGAATCGGAATACAGTGTTGCGACTCAATCTGCCGGATCGCAACCGTGCGATCTGCGCAGTCGAGGATCCCTTCAACTAAGCCGCCCTGCGCGTTGCGCGCACGATAAGTAAACTGTGGCATCGGCGTGCAAAACTAGTCGCAAACCGCGAATCGCAAAACTGAATCTGACTTCGCGAAGCTGAGCCGTTGAATTGTGAATCGTTGAACCGTTAAACCGTCCGTCCGACATAACAACGTAACGTTTTACAAATCTCGAGTCACTCGCGCTTGCGCCTAATTACCGCGATCACGCGAAAATTTTCCTTGCTACGCGATGGCAATCTGTTAAGACCGCGGCTCATGAAATGTGCAGCACTGATCACATTCGTTTCGATTGCATCGATTGCGCAGGCATTCGCGGTTTTACGACCGGTATTCCCAACGAAATCCTCTCCGCCCTTTAATGGTGGAGTGATCATCATAGGAAATGATTCGGTCCAACATCTTGCGAAACAAACGCCTGCTACGGCGCTAAAGTAACCGCTGTATCGCCGCTAAACGTAGGCTCTCGCCTGCGTGCAGGATCTTTCTCACCTTTGTTCTAGCTTTTCGCGATGCGCTTTTGTGACAGACGTAACTTTTTCAGAAGCGTAAACCAGCACTTGAGAAAGGCGGGGGCGGGAATCGAACCCGCGAATAGCGGTTTTGCAGACCGCGACCTTACCACTTGGCTACCCCGCCACAGCTTGTGAGAACGTGAACTATCCCAATTTGCTGTTATAGTGTCAACGTGTGGTCGTGGTTCGAAATGTAAGGCTGCAACCTGCTGCCAACAACTCGCCAAGCTAGCCTGGCGGCCGAATTCGCCAAGCTGGCTCACGTCCGGTGTCGGCTCAAATCCGATTGCGTTTCTTCGGTTTTCAATCGATAGAAACTTATGGGACAGCAGCACCGCATACGAGCCAAGCGAAAGCGACGACTAGCATATTTGCGACGCAAAAAGGCGACGCTACGATCTGCTGCGGCGCGCCCCGCGCCAACCAAGCAGCAGACTCAGAAAGAATCTGCAGCGGCGGAGTAAACATTCTCATTAACACCGCGCTTCGGCGAGGTGTTAATGACAAGTTGGGTTCGGGTGCGATCGATTCCTTCCATGCGAAAGACATATAGATTGTCCCGATGTCACCGCGGGCGCGTTATCTGATCGTCGATGGGCACAGTGTTATTTTTGCCTGGCCGGAGTTCCGCAAAATTCATGCGCGCCGCTCCTCGCTGGCGCGTGAAGCCTTGATTAAGCTGTTGCGCGATTATCAGGATTGGACCGGTGTGCGCGTGGTAGTGGTGTTTGATGGAAAAGGGAAGAACGTCGAGGCGACGTCTGACCCGGGCGAGGTGCAGATTTTTTATTCGCGTAGTGGGCAATCAGCCGACGCAATCATAGAGCGATTAGCGAGTAAGTACGCGAAACAGTTCGAGCTTATGGTTGCGACCTCCGATTCGATGGAAGCCGAAACTGTGATGGCGTGCGGCGCGGAAACGATTTCGCCCGAAGGATTGCGCGGGCTGCTCGCGGGTGCACGCCTGTAGGGCGTCTGTGTCAGACGCCGCGGCGTTTCATAGAAACGCCCTACAAATTTATAATCCCAGCTTTTTTTCGATCGCTTTCACTCGCGCGAAGAGTCTTCCGAGCCGATGAATCCAGGCAATCTGTTGCTTTGTTTCCTCGATGGGTCCGGCAGGATACCCGAACCACACGCCGCCGGGAATACTTTTGGAAACTCCGCTCTGCGCGGCGATCACGCTGCCGTCAGCAATCTCAACGTGGCCGACGATTCCGACTTGTCCCGCCATCGTCACGCGCTCGCCCACACGGGTGCTCCCGGAGATACCGGTCTGCGCCACAATGACGGAATTTTTCCCGATCACCACGTTGTGCGCGATCTGCACGAGATTATCGATCTTCACGCCTTGCTGGATCCACGTCCGGCCAAACCGTGCGCGATCAACCGTCGTGTTCGCTCCGATCTCAACATCATCGTCAATTTGGACGATACCGAGCTGCTGAATCTTTTGCTGCCGGCCGTCGATCATTTCAAAACCGAAGCCGTCAGCGCCAATCACCGCGCCGCTATGAATGATCACGCGTGAGCCAATCAGGCTTCGTTCGCGAATTGTCACGCGTGGATAAATGTGACACGCGGACCCGATCACCGTCTCGTGCCCAATGTAGCTGCAGGCGCCAATGATGGTGTCGTTGCCAATCTTTACGCCCGGTTGGATGACGGCCAGCGGCTGAATCGAAACACGGTCGCCGAGCTGAGCGCTCGGGTCCACAACGGCGCTCGGATGAATACCGGGCACGAAGGTGATCGGCTTTGGCGCGAATTTGAGCACGACCCGCTCGAACGTCTTTGTCGGATCTGCAACGCGAATCTGCGCAACATCGATAGGCTCAGAAAAATCCCGCGGAACAAAAATCGCCGAAGCGCGGGTCTTACGAAGCAGCCCGATGTATTTTCGATTTGCAAAGAAACTGATTTCTCCCTCCGTCGCGTCCCCGAGCGATGCCGCGCCGCTGATTTGCAGCGATGGGTCGCCGAGTAATTCCCCGTCGCACATCGCTGACAACTCTTTAAGAGTGAAAGTCACGGGAATCCTTGAACTGTTGAAGCGTCAAGGTAGGGTGGGCAGTCCTCTGCACGCCGCGGCTCGGACGGGAATGCAAGCCCTACCATTCGCCTCCAGCTGCCATTCGCCCATTCGCGATTCATTCTTTCTTCCAGCGAGGCGGGCGCTTTTCGATGAAGGCTTGCACGCCTTCAAGCGCTGCTTCGTCCATCATGTTGCACGCCATGACTTGGCTCGCCGCTTCGTATGCGGCTGCGATGCCGAGCTCCGCTTGTCGGTAGAAAAATTCTTTGCCCATTGCGATGGCAACGCGTGGTTTGCTGACGATCGCGGCGACGAGTTTCTCGAGTTCCGCATCGAGTTGGTCGGGTTCTGCGACGCGGTTGACCAAGCCACGCGCTTTTGCCTCCTGCGCACTGATGAATTCTCCGGTGACGAGCATTTCGAACGCCTGCTTGCGCAAAACATTTCGTGAAAGTGCCACGCCGGGTGTGGAACAGAAAAGACCGACGTTTACTCCGCTCACTGCGAACCCGGCGGTGCTCGACGCGACTGCGAGATCACACATCGCGACCAACTGACAACCTGCGGCCGTCGCGATCCCCTGGACGCGCGCTATCACAGGCACCGGCAACCGCTGGATAGCGAGCATCATCTCGGAGCATTGAGCAAAAAGCCGCTCGTAATACTTCAGCGTTGGATCCGCCCGCATTTCTTTGAGGTCGTGACCCGCGCAAAAAGCTTTGCCCTCGGCCGCAATGACAACTACACGCACGGATTCGTCGGCCGCGATGGCGTCGAGCTCGCGCTGCAACTCCGCGAGCATCGCTTCAGATAAAGCGTTGAAAGCCTGCGGGCGGTTCAGTGTCAACGTGACCACGCCGCGCGCGTCCTGACTTCGCAAGACGAGTGGCCCCTCGGCTTCGGAAGTTCTCAGGCGCAATGCCGATTGAATTGTTGGTGGAGAAGCTTTCACAGCTCTGTGATCGTTAAACCGCTACTGCGGAAACTCCAAACCTGAAATTCGAAAAATTTAGTTTCCGTTTGTCGCAGGCAGCAACATCATCATGCCTATTGTCTGATGGAAGGAATATTTGCCAATTGTCACTTCGCGCAGCCGAGTAAATGGAACGTGTTTACAGGGGTGGATGGCCTCTCCCTTTCGAAGGGAGAGGGGGAGGGTGAGGGTTCATTCAAAGCGAGGTCGCAGCGTTCAGCTTTGAACCCCTCACCTCGATCCTCTTCCCTTGCGACAAGGGGAGAGGCGAGAAGATGCACGAACAGGCTCCCTGCCTCGCATACAACCGATCTGAACCACTCTCCTGGATGAAAATCATCGCGATTGCTAATCAAAAAGGCGGGGTGGGTAAAACGACCACGGCCGTGAATCTCGGCGCTGCATTGGCCGAGTCGGGCAAGCGGATCTTGCTTGTCGATCTCGATCCCCAGGCGAATGCGACCAGTTCGTTTGGTTTGCAGGGAGTGGAGGACATTAGTCTTTATGAGCCACTGCTTGGCGAGGCTTCAATCACTGAAAAAATCTTGCCAACCCGGCGCGAAGGGCTGTTCATCGTCCCCGCCGATCTGGACATGGCCGGTGCGGAGGTGGAGATCGCGCGGATGCCTAATCATCTCACGCGCCTTGCAGAAACGCTGAAACCGCTGCATACCGATAAGACATTCGATTTCGTTTTCCTGGATTGTCCGCCGTCGCTTGGAATTTTGATGAGTAATGCGCTCGCCGCCGCGGACGAGCTGCTGACTCCGATCCAATGCGAATATTTCGCGCTTGAAGGGTTGGTGAAAATTGTGCGGCTCATCGAGCAAGTACTCAATTCAGGCGCGAACGAGCGTCTCGAACTGGGGGGGATCGTGATGACAATGTTCGACGCGCGGACCAATCTTAGCCAGCAGGTCGTTGCCGACGTGCGAAAACATTTCGGTGAACGCGTTTATGAGACTGTGATCCCGAGGAGCGTTCGGTTAAGTGAAGCGCCGAGCTTCGGGAAATCGATTCTGGAATACGCTTCGAGCGGACCTGCTGCCCAGGCCTATCGGGCGCTGGCGCGCGAGTTCATGAAGCGTCACGGTTCACCAGCCACTCTTCGCGAGAAATCGCATACACCAGCGTCGGAAAACCTCGAAACATAATTTCCTTTTCCACCTTCATTCCATTTTTTTCCGCCACGCGACGCGACGGTATGTTTTCCGCATGAATCAGCGAAATGACGCGTGGCAGTTTTAAATCCGCAAAGGCGTGATCGCGAACAGCGCGCGCGGCTTCGGTGATGAGGCCGCGATTCCAGTAATCGGGATGCAGCCGATACCCGATCTCGACCTCTCCTGGCAGTTCAGCGTGATGGTAAAAACCACAGTAGCCGATGACCGCGTCTTCAGCCTTTGGAACGACGGCAAATTGCGAGGGAATGCCGGTGCGATCCCAGCCGATAACTTTCTCGATGAAAGCGACCGTTTGTTTGCGTTCGGTGAAAACGCCTAAAGAGAACCGCATGAAATTGGGATTGCCAAACAACTGCGCCATCCGATCGACATCGTCCTCTCGGAATGATCGCAGAATCAGGCGAGCTGTGTTTAACTCCATAGTGATGGCTGATTCGACAGGTGGATCGGCTTCTCCGAAGACGATGTCAATCGCCGCAGGAGCAGTATCAACATTTGGCGCCAAAGCCGCCGTCCTAGCCAACGCGCCCGGAGGTCGCGTTCCACCTGTGTAATGGATCTTCCTAACGCGCGACGCGAATTCCGTTCACAGGTGGATCGAGATCTCTGAGCTCGACGGCGTTCCTCGCCGAAGGCGCAAATTTATCAGTCGACGAAGCGGCGTGTGTGGCCAACGCGTTTAAGGTAGGCGCGTTCAATCGGGATGGCCCCATAACATGCGATACACGCACGATTTTCGATTCTTTAGTTAAAAGATGCGAACAGACAAAGAGGAATACGCGCGACCGGCGCAGCCGCCGGATACATCAAGTCTGGCCGCCGTGCGCGAAGCGGCGGCTGATTGCACTGCGTGTCATTTGTACAAACGCGCAACGCAAACTGTTTTTGGCGAAGGTCCGAAGCATGCGCGGATGATGCTGGTTGGCGAACAGCCGGGCGATTATGAAGACGTGGCAGGGAAACCGTTCGTTGGTCCGGCTGGGAAGATCATGGACCGCGCGCTCGAAGACGCTGGAATCGACCGGTCGCAGGTTTACGTCACGAACGCGGTGAAACACTTCAAATGGGAGCCGCGCGGGAAACGCCGGATTCATCAGAAGCCTAACTCGCGCGAAATCGCAGCGTGCCGTCCCTGGCTGGAAGCGGAGTTGCGAATTGTTAGGCCCAACCTCGTCGTGGCAATGGGTGCGACAGCGGCGCAGGCCATCTTCGGTCCGGGATTCCGAGTCACCCGGGAGCGTGGCAAGGTGTTATCCTCGAAGCTCGCGCCAAGGGTGCTCGCGACTGTTCATCCATCATCGCTTCTTCGCCAACCCGACGAGGAATCGCGCGAACGCGAATACAAGAATTTCATCGCCGATTTGCGCGCCGCATCACGCGCCGCTGGCGAAGAATAAATCTTGTTCATTCGGCGATCGCTGCGTCTCGCGTTTTGTATTCTGCTACGAATGCCTTGCGGAACTGATCGAATGTCCCGCGTTCGATTTCCGCGCGCGCCCGCTTCATCAGGTTCAAATAAAAATGCAAATTGTGCAGCGTGATCAGACGAAGCCCGAGAATTTCCTCAGCCTTAATGAGGTGACGAATGTAGCCGCGCGAGAATTGCCGGCACGCAGGGCAAGCGCAGTTTTCTTCGATGAATCTTTTGTCCAGCGCGAACTCAGCGTTCTTTAAATTGAGCGTGGCTGTAGCGGTGAACGCCGTTCCATTGCGAGCCAGGCGGGTCGGCAACACACAATCGAACATGTCCATCCCGCGTGCGATCATTTCCAGCAATTGCGGAGGCGTGCCGAGTCCCATCGCGTAACGCGGCTTGTGCGTTGGCAAAAATGGTTCAGCCGATTCAACCGCGCGCATCATTTCCTCTTCCGGCTCGCCCACGCTCACCCCGCCGATCGCGTAGCCGTCGAAATCAAGCTCCACAATAGCCTGCGCAGATTCGCGCCGCAGATCGTCAAATGTTCCGCCCTGTACAATCCCGAAAAGCATCGAATCGGCGAGTGGACGAGTGGGCGAGTGGGCGAGTCCCCGTTTCGCCGCTTCGCCGCTTCGCCGTTTCCACTCCCGACATCTCCTTGCCCACTGCGCCGTTAACTCGGCGCTTTTCGCCGCGTAATCGTATTCGCACGGATAAGGGATGCATTCATCGAGCATCATCGCGATGTCGCTACCGAGCGCCGATTGAATTTCCATCGCGATCTCCGGCGAAATGAATGCTCGTCCACCGTCGATGTGATTTTGGAATTCGACGCCTTCGTCAGTGATTTTGCGCAATTTCGCGAGCGAGAAAATCTGGTATCCACCGCTGTCGGTGAGAATCGGCCCATCCCAACTCATGAAATTGTGCAGGCCGCCAAAATGCTTGATCACCCTAAGCCCAGGCCTAACGAACAAGTGGTAGGTGTTCCCCAGAATAACCTGCGCATTCAGCTCGCGGAGTTCGCGCGGTGTAACAGTCTTCACCGTGCCCTGTGTGCCGATCGGCATAAATGCAGGCGTATCGATCACGCCATGCGCAGTTTTTAGTCGTCCGCGTCGGGCTTTTGAGTGTTGATCGCTGGCGACGAGTTCAAAGTCATTCTGCATGTGAGTTAGAGAATCCTCCAACCTTCGCATAAAGCTACGGCTCGGCAGGCGACTTCGCTCGGAATGACAATTCAACGTACAAAATATTCGTTGCAGATCACGATCTTACCTCTATATTCGGCGCTTACCGCATCAGGCGCGTAAGTTGAGTTTGTTGCGCGGTCTGAAGCGGGTTTTTTTGTCGCCCGGAGTAACGACCTAGGCGGCGCCTTACTTTTTAGGAATTGAAAAATGCCCACGATCAATCAGCTGATTCGCAAAGGACGCCGGAAGGTGTCGGTGAAATCGAAGTCACCAGCGCTGGCGGGTTGTCCGCAGCGGCGCGGCGTGTGTGTGCAGGTCATGACGCGCACGCCGAAGAAGCCGAACTCTGCTCTGCGCAAGGTGGCGAAAGTGCGGTTGACGAATGGCCAGGAAGTGATTGCCTACATTCCGGGCGAAGGGCATAATTTGCAGGAGCACTCGATCGTGCTCGTGCGCGGCGGACGAGTGAAAGATTTGCCTGGCGTGCGCTATCACATTGTGCGCGGAACCCTTGACGCGCTTGGTGTGGATGGGCGGCGGCGCGGTCGCTCCAAATACGGAGCGAAGCGGCCGAAGGGCGGGGCGGCCGGTGGAGGCGGCGCGGCGAAAGCAGCGCCGGCAGAGGCGAAATAAAAACAATCAACGTTTGAAACAGACGATCGACAATGTCGCGGCGGAGGAGAGTTCACAAAAAAGAGGAGCACGTCGATTCCCGATATGGGAGCGCGGCGGTAGCCCGTCTCATCACTACCGTGATGAAGCGGGGCAAGAAATCCCTCGCCGAACGCGTCGTCTATACCGCGATCGATAAATCGCGTGAAGGCTCCGATTCAGTCGATCCGCTGGAGATTGTAAACAAAGCATTCGAAAACGTTCGTCCGCGGCTCGAGGTGCGTTCCCGCCGGGTTGGCGGTGCGACGTACCAGGTGCCGATGGAGGTGGCGCCCGCACGGCAGATCTCGCTAGCCATGCGCTGGATCGTGAGATTTGCCGACGGCCGCAAGGGCCTGCCATTAGCTGACGCGCTGGCGCAAGAACTCAAAGACGCGGCTGCGGGTCAGGGGAACGCGATCAAAAAACGCGACGACACCCATAAAATGGCGCAGGCGAACCGGGCCTTTGCGCATTTCAGGTGGTGACGATTATGGCGACGGCCACAATGGAACAGAAGGAAGCTCCGGCGAAAAATCCAAACTCGCCGAATCGCAAGTTTCCGCTGGAACGAACGCGGAACATCGGTATCGCAGCGCACATCGACGCCGGCAAAACAACGATCACTGAGCGCGTCCTTTTTTACACCGGCATGATCCACAGAATGGGCGAGGTGCACGAGGGCACAACCGTCACCGACTGGATGGAGCAGGAGCGGGAACGCGGGATCACGATTACGTCCGCAGCGACGACCTGCACGTGGGCGCAGCGAGAGGAAGAAGGGGTTTACAAAATCTTCGAAGGGATCAAGCAGCGCATCAACATCATTGACACGCCGGGGCACGTTGATTTTACCGCCGAGGTGGAGCGTTCACTCCGCGTGCTGGATGGCGCAATCGCAGTTTTCGACGGTGTGGCAGGGGTGCAGCCGCAATCCGAAACGGTCTGGCGTCAGGCCACCAAGTACAACGTCCCGCGCCTGGCTTTCATCAACAAAATGGATCGCGTCGGCGCGGATTTTGAAATGTCAGTCGACAGCATCCACAAAAAACTCGGCGCCAACGCGTGGCCGGTTTTGTTGCCTCTCGGAAGGGAAGATCAGCTGCGTGGCCAACTCGATATCATCAACAAGAAGGCGATCATTTATTCAGAGAACGATCAGCTTGGATCTACCTATGAAGTCACTGATGTGCCGAAGGAGTACGTTGATGCGGTTGAACAGGCGCGCAACGAACTAATCCACCAGGTTTCTCATATCGACGATGAAGTCGCCGAGGCGGTGCTTCACGAGCGCGAAGTCACGCCGGAGTTGTTAAAAGCCGGCATTCGTCGCCAGACGATCGCGAACAAATTCGTGCCGGTGATCGGCGGATCCGCTCTCAAGAACATTGGTATTCAATATTTGGTCGACGCGGTCGTCGATTACCTGCCAAGCCCGCTCGACATTCCACCGGCCAAAGGCCAGAACCCCGACACAGGCGAGCCGATGGAAGCGGTCACCGACGATAACGGCCCGTTCTGTTCGATCGCCTTTAAGCTGTGGAGCGATCCGTTTGTCGGGAAATTGGTCTTCTTCCGCGTTTATTCCGGCACGCTCAGCAAAGGCGATACTGTTTACAATCCGCGCACGAACAAACGTGAGCGGATTTCGCGTTTAATTCAGATCCAGGCGGACAAACGCGAAGACATCGAGACGTGTTACTCCGGCGATATCGCCGCGATCGTCGGAATTAAAAATATTACAACTGGCGACACGCTATGCGATGAGGATCATCCGATCCTTCTTGAACCCCCGTCATTCCCCGATCCGGTCATCTCGATGGCGATTGAGCCGAAGACGAAATTGGATCAGGAAAAAATGGCGACCGCGTTGCAACGCCTGGCCGAGGAAGACCCGACCTTTCGCGTTTACACGCACGAAGACACCGGTCAGACCATCATCGCTGGAATGGGCGAGTTGCATTTGGAAATCATTCGTGACCGGATGTTCCGCGAGTTCAAAGTGGACGCGAACGCCGGCAAACCACAGATCGCGTATCGCGAAACAATCACCACGAACGCGCATGGCATTGGCAAATTGATCAAGCAATCAGGTGGTCGCGGTCAATATGGGCACGTGGAAGTGGACGTGCGTCCCGCTGCGCGCGGCAAGGGTCTCACCGTCGAAAACAAGATCGTGGGCGGCATTATTCCGAGGGAATACATCCCCGCGGTGAAGAAGGGCATCGAAGAAGCGGTGCTCAACGGCGTGCTGGGCGGTTATCCTATTGTGGACGTGGAGGTGGACATTGTTTACGGCTCGTTCCACGAAGTCGATTCCAGCGAACTCGCATTCAAGATGGCGTCGATTTTCGCGATGAAAGACGGCTTCAAGAAGGGCAAACCAATCCTGTTGGAGCCGATCATGAAAGTGGAGAACATCACGCCGGAAGAATATCAGGGCGACATTTGCGGCGACTTAAGCCGCCGGCGTGGCGCGATCAACAGTATCGAGACGCGCGGGAACTTGGTGATCATTCACGCGATGGTGCCGCTCGCGGAATTGTTCGGATACGCAACGGCGATCCGGTCACTGTCGAAGGGTCGCTCGAGTTATTCGATGGAGCCGTCGCACTTCGAGCCGGTCCCGGCAAATCTGGTCGCGGCGATTCTTGATCAAAAGGAGGCGAAATGAGCAATGGCCAGCGCATTCGCATTCGCCTGAAGGCGTTCGATCATCGAATGCTGGACCAATCAGCCATGGAGATTGTTGATACTGCCAAACGAACGGGCGCGCGAGTGGCCGGGCCGATTCCGCTCCCGACATTGATCGAGAAATTTACGGTGAATCGTTCCCCTCACGTGGACAAAAAATCGATGGAACAATTTGAAATTCGCACTCACAAACGGTTGCTGGACATCATCGAGCCAACCGCGAAAACGGTCGACGAATTAAAGAAACTGAATCTGCCCGCGGGCGTTGACATCACGATTAAGATTTAAGCGGAGGCGCTTCTGAAACATTTGCGATTGCACGGCCATGAGCATCGGACTTCTTGGACAAAAAATTGGTATGACCAGCGTTTACGACGCCAAGGGCCGATTGTGTCCGGTGACCGTGATCGCGGCCGGCGATAATGTTTTGTTGCGCCGTTTGACCGAAGAAAACGAAGGTTATTCGGCTGTGCAGATTGGGTTCGGCGCACAAAAGGAATCGCGCGTGACCAAGGCATTAGTCGGTGAATTCAAGAAAGCCGGAGTCGAGCCACAAAGATTTGTGCGCGAATTTCGTCTGCAAAACGATCTTCCCGAGGGCGAGATCAACTTGAGCGTTACGCAATTTCAGGCCGGCGATTTCGTTGATGTGATTGGCCGCTCGAAAGGCAAGGGTTTTCAGGGTGTCATGAAGAAGCACAACTTCGCCGGGCAAGGCGCGGCGCACGGTTCGAAAATGCACCGGCGCATCGGCGCGGTCGGCAATCGTTCCACGCCGGGACGTATTTGGAAAAACCAGGGTATGCCCGGTCACATGGGCGATCGGCGCGTGACAGTGCAAAATCTTCAGGTGATGCAGGTGCGTGAAGCGGAAAAAATTATTTTAATAAGCGGCGCTGTGCCGGGAGCGAACGGCAGTTATGTGATCGTGCGACCGGCCATTAAACATCCCGAACGCTTACTTGCGCTACATGCTGAGCACCGAATGCATGAGGAAGAAGAGAAGGCGAAGAAGCCGAAAACCCTACGTGAAATGGCGCAGCACAAATGAGCGCGAAAGTTTTAACCAAAGCCGCAGCGAAAGCTGAAGTGGCTGCGACGCCCTCGTCGCAGAAATCTGACGGCGAGAATACCACAATTGCGAAGATCGGCGGCGACGGCGCCGCCGCCACTAGGAAATGAGTGCGAAGGTTTTGACTAAAGCCGCTGCTAAAGAAGCGAAGCTCGACATTATCGAGGGCGGTCGCGGCACGCAAGCTGTGCAAGACGTGATTGTGGCGATGCGTGCGGCGAGGCGTTCGGGTTCTGCCAATACCAAGACCAAAGCCGAAGTAGATTTGTCAGGCGCAAAACCGTGGCGACAAAAAGGGACCGGTCGCGCCCGAGCCGGTTACAAATCGTCCCCGATCTGGCGGGGCGGCGGCGTCGTTTTTGGTCCGAAACCGCGAGATTATTCAAAAAAAGTTGCAAAGTCCGTTCGGCGACTGGCGTTCCGCAAAGCGTTGAGCGAACGCATCAACGCGGGAGATGTTCTGACGATCGATAACTTTGTCGTGCCGAAGTTGAAGACGAAAGCATTCCTGGATCTTCTCGGGAAACAAACCGACGCTGAAAAGGTGCTCATCATTTCCGATTCGTTCGACGAGAAAACCTACAAATCGGCCCGCAACGTGAAGCCGGTGAAGTTAGCCACTGCCTCGGATGTGAACACAGAGCAATTGCTCGGGTTCCATAAGATTCTGATCACGCAGAAGGCGTTGGAAAAACTGGCGGAAAGAACACGTCCGCCATCAGCGAAAGCTACGGCGCAAGAATGAACGAGCCACATGACATAATTAAGACGGCTTCGTTGACCGAGAAATCAACGCTGATGGGCGAGAAGCAGAACAAGTATGTTTTTCGCGTCAGCCCGAAGGCGAACAAGATTCAGATCAAGAACGCAATCGAACGGCTTTTTGAGAAGACAGTCGTGGACGTGAACACGTGTAATTACGCTGGCAAAGAGAAACGCCTGCGCGGACCTGTTGGGCGTCGACCGCGGTGGAAGAAAGCGATCGTGACTTTGAAGGAGGGCGAGAAGATCGATCTCATATGAGAAACAATGCCGAAGCACGAATGCCGAAATCCGAAGGAATGACGAAGACCGAAGCGTTTCGTCATTCGCCATTCGGATTTGATTCGTCATTCGTCATTCGTCATTCGTCATTTTGATTATGGCACTCAAAGAATTTCGCCCATTAACTCCGACACTGCGCTTCAAGGCGCTGCCCGCGTTCGACGAAGTCACCAAGTGGCGTCCTGAAAGACGCTTGCTTGAGCCGAAGAAAAAAACCGGCGGTCGCAACAACTACGGCCGGTTGACGTCGCGACATATCGGCGGTGGCCACAAACATAAGTACCGCAGAGTCGATTTTAAACGACGCAAGCACGGAGTGGCAGCAGAAGTAGTCGGGATTGAGTATGACCCGAATCGCTCGGCGCGTATTGCTCTCATCAAATATTCGGATGGCGAGTTAAGCTATATTCTCGCGCCGAACGGACTCAAAGTTGGAGCGACCGTTGCTGCCGGGAACGATATTGCGCCCGACTTGGGAAATGCACTGCCTCTTCGCGCGATTCCTCTCGGCACGAATGTTCATAACATTGAATTGACCCCGGGCCGCGGCGGCAAGGTTGCGCGTAGTGCTGGGCAACAGGCGACGCTCACTGCGCTCGAGGCCGGTTATGCGCTCGTCAAAATGCCTTCCGGCGAAGTTCGCCGAATTCACGAGAACTGCTTCGCGACGATTGGGCAGGTCGGTAACGTCGATCACATGAATGTGTCGAGCGGCAAAGCAGGACGTACGCGCTGGCGAGGCCGGCGACCGCATGTCCGCGGCATGGTGATGAACCCCATCGATCATCCGATGGGTGGCGGTCAGGGAAAATCAAAGGGCGGCGGCGGGCGCCACCATCCGGTCAGCCCGTGGGGACAGTTGGCGAAAGGATTCAAAACCCGCAGCAAACGCAAGCCGAGTGACCGATTTATTTTGGAAAGGAGACGAGCGAAGAAGAAGATGTGATCTGTGAACAGTAATTGGTGATCAGTTGCTGCTGCACCGCGATTTCTGATCACGGATCACCGATCACAATTCACTTGAAAAATATGGCTAGATCGTTAAAGAAAGGGCCCTTCGTCGAGTCGCATCTTCTGGAGAAGATCGACAAGATGAACGCGTCGGGCGTCAAGAAACCGATCAAGACCTGGTCGCGACGTTCGATGGTGACGCCGGACTTTGTCGGCCACACGTTCTTGGTACATAACGGAAAGACATTCAATTCCGTTTTCGTCACCGAGAACATGGTCGGGCACAAGCTGGGCGAATTTTCGGCTACACGCGTGTTTAGGAAACACGGTTCGCACACGGCGAAGGTGACCAAATAAGAAAGAATTTTCCAATTGTCGATTTGCAATTGCCAATTGAACAGAGGCAGCGACAGCCGCTTCACATTGGCAATCGGGATTTGGCAGTTGGCAGTAGGGTTGTGCTTCATGGCTGCTTCGGCAGCGCAAGCGCAGGGGAACAGTAGTTCTTTGTCAGAATCCAAAAATGAAACCGTAACGCGCTCGGCGAGGGCCGAGCCTGTGACACAGGAAACAGAAGAATTGCGAAGACAATTGTCCATTGCGCAGGAATCCGTGAAGGCGTTGACGAGCAGCCTGGCGGAATCGAATGCGGAGGCGGAAGAACTGCGCCGCAAGTATTCCGATCTCCAATTGCGAATGGAAGCGCTGGGCCTGGCGTCGGCCAATAAGGACCGGGCGAAGCTTGAGCAGCGTTTGCTGTCGGCTGTGAGCGATCTTCAACTGGCGCAGAAAACGCGCGACGAGTACCGCGACCAAATGCTGCGGCTAAACGAAGCGATCTTGCGCTACGTTAAGACATCGCAGGGCGACGAGGCGCAGGCGCGGATGGACGTTGAAACGCAATTGCGCAGCACGAACGACCTGGTCACGAAGTCGGCAAATCCGCCAGAGGCGACCGAACCGAGTTTGATGGACGGGAGCGTGATCAGCGTGAAGGAGGAGTGGTCATTTGTCGTCGGCAACCTTGGCGAAAAGCAGGGTGTTAAGATCGGGATGCCAATGCGAGTGATGCGCGACGACCGAAAGATTGCGACGCTGCGGGTGGTCGATGTGCGGCAGAAAATCTGCGGCGCTGTGATTCAGGAAATGGATTCGAAGAAGGAGAGAATTAAAGTTGGGGACCGCCTCCAGGTGGATGCGCAACCCGACGTGAGTTTGAAATGAAATGAAAGTTAAAAGAGTTACAAAGTTACAAGGAGAAGCGAACATCGCCGACGCAACATTTGTAACTTTTGTAACGGTGTAACCTTTGTAACAAGCGCGAAGCAATGGAAGTCAGATCGACATATAAATATGCGCGGATTTCGCCCTCCAAGGTGCGCGAAGTCACGCGTGAGATCCAGGGTCTGCCTGTTTCGGCGGCGCTAGACTTGCTCGCGTTCACTCCGAAGAAAGCGGCGTTTCTGATCGGCAAGACGCTGAAGAGCGCAATCGCCAACGCCGAGAACAACGCCAACCTCAAACCAGACGGTTTGGTGGTAAAGGAAGCGACCGTCGGGGAAGGACCGACGTTGAAGCGAATCATGGCGCGTGCCCGCGGCAGCGCCAGTCGGATTCTCAAGCGCACCAGTCACATTCGCATCGTGCTTTCGGACGAGATCGCCATTGAGACGCGGGAAACACGGAAAGCGAAGCGCAAGGCGGAAGAAAAAGCCGCGAGAAGCACACCGGCAGGCGAGGCAAGCCCCGAAACGAAACCGCGACCGAAAAAGAAAGCAGCAAACAAGAAATGAAGAGAGTCGGAGTAATGGAGTGTTGGAGTGATACAGTAATGACAGTTTTATCATGCACTACTCCACCATTCCATTACTCCATCACTCTACGTATTTATTATGGGACAAAAAGTTAATCCAATTGGGTTCCGCCTGAATGTGAATCGCGACTGGCGCTCGCGCTGGTACGCGTCGCCGCAAGAATTCCCTTCGTTTTTGCACAACGATCTGAAGATTCGCGAGTACGTGAAGAAGAAGCTGCAGTTCGCCGCGGTCGCAAAAATTGTGATCGAGCGAGCTTGGAATTCCATTCGTGTGACCATTCACACGGCGCGTCCTGGAATTGTGATCGGACGCAAGGGCGCGGAAATCGAGAAGATGACGGAAGAAATTTCCAAGATGGCCGACGGCAAACAGGTAAAGATCGACATCCAGGAAATCAAAACGCCTGAGCTCGATGCGCAGTTGGTTGCCGAAAACGTGGCGCTACAGATTGAACGCCGAATCGCTTATCGGCGCGCAATGAAAAAAGCAGTGCAGACGGCGATGGATTTTGGTGCGGAGGGGATCAAGATCCGTTCCTCCGGTCGACTGAACGGCGCTGAGATCTCGCGTTCGGAATGGTACCGGGAAGGGAAAATTCCACTTCACACGCTGCGCACCCCGATTGATTACGGTTTTGCTGAGGCCAATACGGTTTACGGCAAGATCGGAGTCAAATGTTGGATTTGTAGAAAAGAAGAGCGGCCCGCCGAAGCGCCCACTGCGCCTGCTGCGCCGCCACCGCCGCCACCTGAGCCGGCTGAAGTTTAGGAGAAGTCGTTATGCCGTTGATGCCAGAACGCGTGAAGTATCGGAAAGCCCAGCGTGGTAGCCGAAAGGGGACCGCTTCGCGCAATCTCAGGATTGATTTTGGCGAGTTTGGTTTGCAGACACTCGAACGCGCCTGGATCACCGCTACGCAACTGGAAGCCGCGCGCGTCGCGCTCACTCGCAACATGAAGCGCAAAGGAAAACTCTGGATCCGTGTTTTCCCGGATAAACCAGTATCAGCGCGTCCACCGGAAACGCGCATGGGCAAGGGGAAAGGCCAGCCCGAGTTTTGGGTCGCCACCGTGCGCCCCGGCAACATTTTGTTTGAAGTCGATGGCCTGCCGGAATCCGTCGCGCGCGAATCTCTGCGGCTGGCAGCCGACAAGTTACCGGTGCGCACGAAGTTTCTCACACGCCATCGCGTGAGGGCTGCTTAACAACTATGAAAATGAAAGAACTCACCGAGTTAGTGATGGACGAGTTGCTCACCAAGCGACGCGATCTACGCCAGGAAAGTTTGCATCTGCGTCTGCAACAGCAGAGCGGTCAGCTTGAGCAGCCGAGCAGGCTTCGCTTACTTCGACGCGACATCGCCAGAATTGAAACCGAGCTATCGAAGCGCGCAAAAAAAGGTGAGAGGAAATAGATCATGGCCGAGCAACAATCTCCATCACCGACACCAACGCAGACTGCGCCGACGCCCCGTGCCGTGCGCAAGACCCGCACAGGCGAGGTCGTTTCCAGCAGGATGAACAAGACAATCGTCGTGCGGACGGTCACGCGCGTGCCGCACCCGAAATTTGGAAAGATCGTTAAGCAAATGAAGAAATTTTATGCGCATGACGAACAGAACCAGGCGAAACCCGGCGATACTGTCCGCATCATGGAAACGCGTCCATTGAGCAAACTGAAGCGGTGGCGTCTTGTAGAAGTCATTCAGAAGTAGAGAGTGAGAGGAAGTGGAAGAGGAAGATTAGGATGGTGCAAATTCGATCCAGACTGGATGTGGCTGACAACACCGGCGCGCGCATGGCGACGATGATCGGTGTGATTGGCAAACAAACGCGCTACGCCGGCATCGGTGACGTGATCACTGCCAACGTGAAGGAAGCCAGCCCCACGGGCGCGGTTAAGAAGGGCGAAGTGGTCCGCGCAGTCCTGGTCCGCACCAAACAGCCAATCCGGCGCGAGGACGGTTCGCTGCTGCGGTTCGATAACAACGCCATAGTGCTCATCGACAAAGATTTGAATCCACGCGGCACGCGCATCTTCGGGCCGGTCGCACGCGAACTGCGCGAGCGCAATTTCATGAAAATTGTCTCGCTCGCGCCGGAAGTCTTATGAGCCGCATCAAGTACCACGTTAAAAAAGGCGATCACGTCGAGGTCATCTCGGGGAATTACCGTGGCTCTTCGGGAAGGATTCTCGCAGTGTTTCCGGGCAAGCAGCGCGTGTTGGTCGAAGGCGTTCGCATTATCAAGAAGCACCTGCGAAAATCGCAAGATAATCCGAGCGGCAAGATCGCCGAGCGTGAGGGACCGATTCACATTTCCAATGTACGATTGCTCGAGCGCGAGAAACCGGAGAAGGGCGGGAAATCAAAAAGAGAAAAACAAGGTGGTCAACCCGAGCGGAGCGAGGGAGCCCGCAAGTAACTGTACACATTGATCGTGAGATTCTTCGCTCTCAGAATGACAGATTGATCGTATGGAAAACGAATTTCGTCGTCACTACAAAGAGCATGTGATGCCAGCGCTTCAGGAGCGCCACAGCTACAAAAACGTCCATCAGATCCCAAAGGTTGAGAAGGTCGTGATTAACACTTCGGTCGGCTCGCAGTCCGACGTGAAGCAAGCGCTGGAAGAAGCCAAAGCAGAGCTTGCGTTGATTACCGGACAGCGGGCTGTGGAGAGGCTCGCGAAGAAGAGCATTTCCAATTTCAAATTGCGCAAAAATCAGGCTATCGGAGCAAAGGTCACGTTGCGCGGCGATCGCATGTACGAATTTCTTGAACGCTTCATCAAGGCTGCCCTGCCGCGCATTCGCGATTTCCGCGGCGTATCGCCTAGGTGTTTCGACAAGCACGGCAATTACACAATTGGCATTTCGGACCAGTCGATTTTTCCTGAAGTCGAGCTCGACAAAATCAAGCGCAACATCGGATTTGATGTTACAATTGTCACCACGGCGCGAACGGACGAGGAAGCTAAATCGCTGTTAAGCGAAATGGGCATGCCGTTCAGCGATCGGGCCAGGAAGCCCACCGCGGAAGCCGCCTGATTTTTGTATGAGCACTGTTACAGATCCTATCGCTGATTTTCTGGCGCGCGTCCGCAATGGCGCGCGCGCGCGACAGCCGGAGATGCTGATTCCGTACTCGAAAATCAAAGCCGAAATTGCACGGATATTGAAAGAGGAAGGTTACATTTCCGATTACTCGGTGGACATGAGCGGCGCGCATCCGCGAATTAAGGTCATCAATAAACTTGTGGACCGATCGAGCGCGATTGTGGGACTGCGGCGGGTAAGTCGCCCGGGTTTGCGGCGTTATGTTGGCGCGGATGAAATTCCACGCGTCCTTGGTGGAATGGGTTTGGCCATCCTTTCCACTTCGCGCGGTATTTTATCGGGACGCGAAGCGAGAAAACAAAAGATAGGCGGCGAACTGCTGGCCTACGTCTGGTGACGATTTACGTTGTAACGATTTAACTAATTACAAGCTCATGTCACGAATTGGAAATAGAGCGGTCGAGATTCCGGACAAGGTCAAGGTGAACGTCGGAGATGGCGGCCAGGTGTCGGTGGAAGGGCCGAAAGGAAAAATGCAGTGGACGCTTCCGCGCCACATCAAGGCGAGCGTGGCAAACAACCGTGTATCGGTCGTGCGTGAAGCCGAAACGCGCAGCGTGAAAGCGTTGCACGGACTTTCGCGCAGTCTTGTGCACAACATGGTTCGGGGAGTGAGCGAAGGATTCACCAAGCAACTCGAGATCGAAGGCGTCGGATTCAGGGCCACCGTCCAGGGGTCGAACCTCAACTTGAGCCTCGGCTTCTCGCATCCGGTTGCGTTTCCGATTCCGAAGGATATCAAAATCACGGTGGCCGATAACACCAAGATCACAATTCAGGGCGTGGATAAAAAATTAGTGGGACAAGTTGCAGCTGATATCCGCGGCTTTTATCCACCCGAACCTTACAAGGGCAAAGGTGTTCGCTACGCAGGCGAGCAGATTCGTCGCAAGGTAGGCAAGACCGTTCAATAAGCATGGCGACGTTTCGTAAGGCAGCGCGGCAGCGCATTCATCGTAGAATCAGGAAAAAAGTTGCAGGCACGGCGCAACGACCGCGACTGGCTGTCCATTTCTCCGGGAAACATATCTATGCGCAGGTGATCGACGACGATGCGGGACGCACGATCGCCGCTGCATCGACTGCTGAGAGTTCGTTGCTTGGCGAAACTAAAGCGCATGCAAACCAGGCTGCGGCGGAACTTGTGGGCAAGGCAATCGCGGAACGCTCAC